>Ga0209568_1000254_pt1 | contig 18978 bp, 20 predicted proteins | sample WorMetOlspDAHAB2_FD_187406 | JGI IMG/M metagenome (GOLD analysis project Ga0209568, IMG submission 187406) | Marine gutless worms symbiont microbial communities from Max Planck institute for Marine Microbiology, Germany - Olavius sp. DAHAB.2... ...
CGCCATCAAGTACCTGGACAGCTATCTCAGATGGTTCCATCTCATCGAACTCGGCGACCAGCCATCGCCAAGAGCCTGCCTCGAGGCGGCGATGACGAGGCCATGCCTTCGTTTTGCGAATTGAGCCTTCGAAAAAGAAAAATCATCGCCCTTTCCGGGTGGCCTCGGGAGTTCCTTGCTTGTCGGAAAAGGGCCAAGTACACTCGCCCACCCGCGGCCCAGAGGCGACCATGGCTGATCAGAAAATTCCCGCCGACATCAAGAAACTGAGCTTCGAGGAAGCCCTTGGCGAACTCGAGGATATCGTCCGCGAACTGGAAAGCGGCAGCGGCGATCTGGACGAGGCCATCAACGCCTACGCCCGCGGCGCCCATTTGAAACGGCATTGTGAAAACCGACTGAAAGATGCCCAGGCGCGGGTCGAGAAAATCGTCCTCGGCACCGACGCCAAGGCGTCCACGGAACCCCTCGACACGGAATGACAGATCAAACGGAATTCCTGGCCGGCCTCGCCGACAACGCCGATGCCGTGACGAAAACCCTCGACGGTCTGCTCATCGAGAGCGACGGGCACGAGAACCGCGTCATCGAAGCCATGCGCTATTCGTCGCTGGGCGGCGGCAAACGGGTGCGGCCGTTCCTGGTGACCGCCTCGGCGGACCTGTTCGGGGTCGATCGCAGGGCGGCGCTTCGGGCCGCCGCGGCGGTGGAGATGATCCATTGCTACTCGCTGATCCACGATGACCTGCCGGCCATGGACGATGATGATCTCAGGCGCGGTCGGGCGACCTGTCATATCGCCTTCGACGAGGCCACGGCGATCCTCGCCGGCGACGCCTTGTTGACCTATGCCTTCGAGGTGCTGGCCGATCCGGAAACCCATCAGGACGCCCGGGTCAGGGCGGACCTGGTTCTGGCGTTGTCCCAGGCATCGGGCCACGCCGGCATGGTCGGCGGCCAGATGATCGACCTTTATGCCGAGGACCACGAACTGGACGTGCCCGAGATCACCCGGCTGCAGCGCATGAAGACGGGCGCCCTGATCGCCGTCTCCTGCGACCTCGGCGCGATCCTCGGCAAGGCCTCGGAGCATGCCCGCCACACGCTGCACAACTACGCCCACGATATCGGCCTGGCTTTCCAGATCGCCGACGACCTCTTGGATGTGGAGGGCGACGAAGAGGAGGTCGGCAAGAAGACCGGCAAGGATCAGGCGGCGGGAAAAGCCACCTTCGTCTCACTTCTCGGTGTTGAGCGGGCCCGCGAGCAGGCGGAAATTCTGAGCCGTCAGGCGCAAGAACATCTTGAAATTTTCGGTGAAAAGGCCGATTCACTGCGTTCTCTCGCACATTTCATTGTTAACCGCCGTTCATAAACGTTACGTTTCATGGGTTTACAGAATTGTGACGGCGTGATTCCATTCAAAATCGAAAACCAGGGGATATGATTTGAACGCCGATTTCCAGACGCCGCTATTGGATTCCATCGAGAATCCGTCCGACCTGCGCGGCCTGTCCAACGAGCAACTGCATCAGTTGGCGGACGAACTGCGCAAGGACACCGTGCGCTCGGTCTCCATCACCGGCGGACACCTGGGCGCCAGCCTGGGCGTCGTCGAGTTGACCCTGGCCATCCACTACACCTTCGATACGCCCTCGGACCGGTTGATCTGGGACGTCGGCCACCAATGCTACCCGCACAAGATCCTCACCGGCCGCCGCGACCGCATGCACACGCTCCGCCAGGGCGGCGGCCTGTCCGGTTTCACCAAGCGCACGGAAAGCGAATACGATCCCTTCGGCGCGGCCCATTCCTCGACCTCCATCTCCGCCGGCCTGGGCATGGCCGTGGCTAGCGAGCTGGACGGCCACGACCGCCGGGTCGTCGCGGTCATCGGTGACGGCGCCATGACCGCCGGCATGGCCTACGAGGCCATGAACAACGCCGGTGCCATGGACGCCAAGCTGATCGTCATCCTCAACGACAACGACATGTCCATCGCGCCGCCGGTGGGGGCGCTGAGCGCCTATCTTTCCCGGCTCATCTCGTCGAAGCAGTTCCGCTCCGTGCGCCACTTCGCCAAGGAGATCGTCAAGAAGTTCCCGCGCCAGCTCGAAGAAGCGGCGCAGAAGGTGGACGAGTACGCCCGCGGCATGGTCACCGGCGGGACGCTCTTCGAGGAACTGGGTTTCTATTACGTGGGCCCCGTCGACGGCCACAACCTGGATCACCTGTTGCCGGTCCTGAAGAACCTCCGCGACGACAAGGAGCCGGGCCCGGTTCTGCTCCACGTGGTCACCGAGAAGGGCCACGGCTACGATCCGGCGGAGAAGTCGTCGGACAAGTACCATGGCGTTTCCAAGTTCGACCTGGTCACCGGCAAGCAACACAAACCGAAGGCCAACGCCCCCAGTTACACGGGCGTCTTCGCCAACGCGCTGGCCTCTGAGGCATCGAAGGACGACAAGGTCGTGGCGATCACCGCGGCGATGCCGTCGGGCACTGGCCTGGACAAGTTCGGCGACGCCTACCCGGAGCGCTGTTTCGATGTGGGCATCGCCGAACAGCACGCCGTCACCTTCGCCGCCGGCATGGCGACGGAAGGCTACAAGCCCTTCTGCGCCATCTATTCCACCTTCCTGCAGCGGGCCTACGACCAGGTGGTCCACGACGTGGCCATTCAGGAATTGCCGGTGCGCTTCGCCATCGACCGGGCCGGCTACGTGGGCGCCGACGGATCGACCCATTGCGGCGCCTTCGATCTGCCCTATCTCTGTACGCTGCCGAATTTCGTCGTCATGGCGCCCAGCGACGAGGCCGAACTGGTCCACATGACCGCCACGGCGGCGGCCATCGACGACAGGCCCAGCGCTATCCGCTATCCGCGCGGCGAGGGGGTCGGGGTGGAGCTGCCGGCGGAAGGCCAGCCCCTGGAGATCGGCAAGGGCCGGATCATCACCGAGGGCTCCAGCGTCGCCATCCTCAGTCTCGGCGCGCCGCTGGCCAATGCCCAGAAGGCGGCCGAGGATCTGGCCTCCATGGGCCTGTCGGCGACGGTCGCCGACGCGCGCTTCGCGAAACCCCTGGACGAGGCGCTGATCAAGGACCTGGCCGCCAACCACGAGGTCATGGTCACCATCGAGGAAGGTGCTGCGGGCGGCTTCGGCGCACACGTCATGCAGTTCATGGTCAACGAGGGGCTGTTGGACGGGGATCTCAAGCTCCGGGTCATGACCATGCCCGATCAATTCCTGGAACAGGACAAGCCGGCCCTGCAGTTGGAAACGGCCGGCCTGACCGCGAACCACATCGTCGCCAATGTCCTCGACGCCCTCGGCCGTTGCGACGAGGCGTCGGCGGTGCGCCGCGCCTGAGCGTTCGCGCCGCCGGGCGCGGTACAGTCGGTCTATACTTCCGGCCATGGCCAAATCTCCCAAATCCCGCCTCGATCAGCTTCTGGTCGATCGCGGCCTGGCGGAAAGCCGCGCCAAGGCGCAGGCCTTGATCATGGCCGGCCTGGTGTTCGCCGGCGAGCGGCGCCTTGACAAGGCGGGCCAGCAGGTCGCCCAGGACACGGCGCTCGAGGTGCGCGGCCAGGACCACCCCTGGGTCAGCCGCGGCGGCCTGAAGCTCGATCAGGGGCTCGAGCATTTCCGGATCGATCCGGCCGGCAAGGTCTGCCTCGACATCGGCGCCTCCACCGGCGGCTTCACCGACGTTCTCCTGCATCACGGCGCGGCGAAGGTCCACGCGGTGGACGTGGGCCACGGGCAGTTGGCCTGGAAGCTGCGGAACGACGAAAGGGTCCAGGTGCTGGAGAAGACCAACGCGCGCTATCTGAGCCGTGAACAGATCCCGGACGCCCTGCAGCTCATCGTCTGCGACGCCAGTTTCATCGGCCTTGAGACCCTGCTGCCGGCGCCGCTGTCCCTGGCCCAGCCGGGGGCGCATCTGGTCGCCCTCATCAAGCCGCAGTTCGAGGTCGGCCGCGGCCAGGTGGGGAAGGGCGGCGTGGTCCGTGATCCGGCGCTCCACCGCGAGGTCTGCGGGCGGATCGAGGGATGGCTCGGCGGGCTTGCCGGCTGGCGGGTGCTGGGGGTCACGGAAAGCCCGATCACCGGGCCCGAGGGCAACAAGGAATTCCTCATCGCCGCGCGCTTCGACGGGTGACGGTCAGCCGAGCTCCAGCGGCAATCCGGCCCGATGCCAGCCGGCGATGCCCTCCGTGAGATTGTAGGCCTCGCCCAGGAAGCCCTGATCGAGCATGTACTGGCCCGCCTGGAAGGATCGGATGCCCTGGGCGCAGACGAAGACGATGCGTTTATCGGAATCCGCCGGCACGGCGTTCGGATCGAACCGCGACAGGGGAAGATGCACCACCTCGCTCGGAAACCGCGCCTGCTGAAGCTCGTTGTCCTCGCGCACGTCCACCAGGATGGCGCCGTTCTCCTCCAGCCAGGCGTGGACCTGATGGGCGTCGGTCTCGATGATCTGAGGCATGCGCAGGGGCTCCCCGTTGTCCGTTTCTGACAGATGGGGACGCCGTAGGCTGGCGGCAAGTCGGAAGGCGGGCGCGAGGTGGCTGGCGCTAGGCCCGGGCGCTGGTCCGCCGCGGCTTCACTTCCCGGTCCACCTCGGCGCCGTGGGCCTTGTGGGCGACGGCCAGGTCGTGCGCCGCCTGCAGGCGAAGCCAGAACTCATCGGTGGTGCAGAGATGCCGGGCCAGGCGCATGGCGGTCTCGGCGGTGACCCGGCGCTTGCCGCGGATGATCGCGCTGATCCTCGAAGGCGGCACCTTGATGGCCTTGGCGAGCGCCGCCCCGGTCATGCCGAAGGGCTTCAGGAACTCGCTTTCCAAAACCCGGCCCGGATGGGCGCCGGCCTGCAGCGGCGGCGGCACGTCGGCGCCGGGCTCGACGCCGTCGATGAAGGGGATGGCGGCGCGGTCCTCGGTCTGCACCTCGGTGGGGCAGCCGTCGTCCTTCCAGGCGGCGATGCCGCCGGCCATGTTGACCACCTCGTTGGGGTAGTCCACCTGCCTGAGCTGCTTGCAGGCGGCGGCGGAGCGCTTGCCGACGGCGCAGTGGATCACCACCCGCTTTCCCGGGAATACGGGGAAATGCTCGGCCTCGAATGTGGACAGCGGGCACAGGAGCGCGCCGGCGATGTGGTCGGCCTCGTACTCGACGGTCTCACGGACATCCACCAGCACGATGTCGCCGGCCTCCAGCCAGGCGAGGATGGTCTGCGGCGCGACCTCCGGGATGGCATCCAGATCGGCACCGGCTTTCGCCTGGGCGATGGCGTTCATGCTGTGGGGCCTATTCGTCCAGCTCGTAGCCGGCGGCGCGCCAGGCGTCGAGCCCGCCGGTCAGGGCATAGACATCGGCGAACCCGGCTTCCGTGAGGCGCTCCGTCAGGGCCGCCGAGCGCGGTCCGTGTTCGCTGACCAAAACGGTCTTCAGCCCGGCGACCCGGGGAAAGGTCTCCGGATCGAACCGGGACATGGGCACGAGGAAGGCGCCGGTGATGCGTTCGCGTTCGAATTCGTGGGACTCGCGCACGTCCACCAGCAGCACGGAATCACCTTCCAGCCAGGCGTACAGCGTCGCGGCATCAACCTCGAAAAGCTCAGGTCCCGATGGCCGCGCCTGGGTTGCGCCGTCCCGGGTGACTTCCGACAAGAGTGCGTTCATGTTCTTCCGCCCCTAAATGTTCGGTTCAGTTCGTGAAATAGTATATTATACGTTGCTAAAATGTCAAATAACATAAAACACAAAAAATTACTGTTAATATATACAAGATTCTGCCCATATTTAACCCCGTCTTGCCTCTGGAAGCGCGGGCGGCGGCGGCCTAGACTGCGGGTCCAACGAAAGGGGACCCCGCCATGACCGACGACGCCCGAGGTTTGCCGATCACCGCTTCCAACGCCGAGTCCGTCGGCGCCTTCGATCACACCATCGACGGATATCTGGCCCTGGCGGTGGATACGGGGGAGCGCCTGAAGGCGGTATTCGCCGCCGATCCGACCATGCCCATGGCGCATGTCCTGAAGGGATATTTCTTCCTGCTCATGGCCACGCCGGGCCTGAAGGCCAAGGCGCAGGGCATCATCGAGGACATGGGCGACAGCCTGGGCGCGGTGACCGAGCGCGAACGCCACCACGCCATGGCCATGAACGCCTGGGCCCACGGCAAGACGGACGAGGCGCTGAGCCGCTGGGAAACCATTCTGGTCAACCATCCGGGCGACATCCTGGCGCTCCGGCTTGCCCATCACGGTTACTTCTACAAGGGCGACAGCCAGAACCTGCGTGACGTGGTGTCGCGCACCATGCACGCCTGGGACGAGAGCGTGCCGGGCTACGGCTTCGTCATGGGCATGCGATCCTTCGGCCTGGAGGAGACCCATGCCTACGATGTCGCCATCGAGGCCGGCGAGCATGCCGTCGCACTGATCCCGGAAAACCCCTGGGCGATCCACGTCGTCGCCCATGTCTATGAGATGATCGACCAGCCGGCCGACGGCATCGCCTGGCTCACCGACAATGAACCCGGTTGGACCGGCGCCCACAACTTCCGCTACCACATCTGGTGGCACCGGGCCCTGATGCGCCTGGACCGGGGCGAATACGACGAGGTACTGGCGCTCTACGACGAGACCATTTGGGACCCGGATTCCGACGAATACCTGGATCTCTGCAACGACGCGGCGCTGTTGATGCGGCTGGAATTGCACGGCGTCGACGTGGGGGATCGTTGGCAGGCGCTGGCCGACAAGTGCCGGGGCCGCAAGAACGACCACATCCTGGCCTTCATCGACGTCCACTTCGCCCTGGCCCTGGCCGCCGCGGGGGCGCCGGAGGCGGACGAACTGCTGGAATCGCAGCGCGCCTACGCCGTCGCCGACGCCGAGGACAATTCGCTCATCGCCCGGGAGATCGGCCTGCCCTTGTCCGAGGCGATGGTCGCCTACCGGAGCGGGGATTTCGTCCGCGCCGTCGATCTGATGATGCCGATCCGCTACCACCTGCCGCACATGGGCGGCAGCCATGCGCAGCGCGATCTGTTCGCCATGATGCTGCTGGATGCGTCGATCCGCGCCGGGCACGCCGGGCTGTCGCGCTCGCTGGCCGCCGAGCGGCTCTGCCGGATGCCCCAGAACCAATGGGCCCACGCCACCTACGAGCGGGCCTTCGCCGGATAGGCCGCAAGAATCGGGTGGCCGGCGGGCCGCCGGGGGCGCTACACCCGCCCCCATGATCCTGGAACACGACGGCAAGCGCCCGCACATCTACGCGGGCGTCCGCATTGCGCCGAACGCCGTGGTTTGTGGCGACGTCACCATCGGCGCCGGTACCTCCATCGGCTTCGGCGCCGTGCTGACGGCGGAAAGCGGGCCGATCACCATCGGCGCCGACTGCGTGATCATGGATACGGCTGTGCTGCGTGGGGTGCGCCGCCATCCCCTCACCATTGGCGACAACGTGCTGGTCGGGCCCCGGGCCTACCTCAGCGGCTGTGAGGTCGGCGACAGCGTCTTCGTCGCCACCGGCGCCGCCGTGTTCAACGGCGCCCGCCTGGCGGATTTCAGCCAGGTGCGGATCAACGGCGTCGTCCATATCAAGACCCGCCTGGCCAAGGGCGAGGTGGTGCCCATCGGCTGGGTCGCCGTCGGCGACCCGGCGCGGACCCTCCCGGCGGACCGGCACGATGAGATCTGGGCCGTGCAGCAGCAATTGGATTTCCCGGAAACGGTCTTCGGCATCGATCCCGAGGCGCGCCGCGGGCGCTCCCTGATGGAAATGATGCCCGACGTGATGCCGCGCTACGCCCGGTTTCTGGGTCGGCACTGCGACGATCGGGAGGTCCAGCCGCCTAGCCTCAAGCGGCGCGCTCTGGCGTGGGCCCGCGCGCCGACATTTACAGGCATTTCAAGAGGTCCGTGAGTCCGGATGCCGGGAGAACGCCCTCGTCGCCTATGGAGCGCCACTTTCCGGTGCTCTTCAAGTGGATGATGGCGGTGCTCAAGCGGGTGACCAACTCCTTGGCGCGGGGCGATTTCCTGGCGACCATGAGATAGAAATTCTGGAGATCGCCGACGAGGTTCCGGCAGGCGATGTTGTTCGGCATTTTCAACTCGCCGGTCACCACGGCGCCGATGACGATCTGCGGATGCACCTCCAGCACCTGGCAACGCCCCTCGGACAACAGGCTGAAGGCCCCCGGCATTCCGCCGGCGGACTTGGTGATTTTAACTGATCGGGGCATGCCGTGTTTGGTGTAGTAGGAGTCATAGTTCCATCCCAACAGGCCGCAGATACTGAAATCCCGCATATCCCTGATGGTCGTCACCACACGGCCGAAGGTTTTCGAATAGGGGCCGTCCGGATACTTCTCGCGGTCATAAAACAGGGCCGTGCTGAAGGCGTAGAGGGGACCGACGAAGTGGAATTTCTTGGCCCGCTCTTCGTTGAAGCTGGCGTCGATGGCGATTTCCGGGTCGCTCGGCTGGGTTTGCCGTTCAACCAGATAAAGACAGCGTTTCTAGGGCAGCACCCGAAGTTTGAATTCAAGCCCGGTCAGTTCGCTCAAAAAGCCGAAGTTCTGCAGGTGAATGCCGGCCACCGACTTCTGTTTTCCGCTTTCGCCGCCGGCTTCATAAAGATAGGGCGGCCAGGATTCACCGCATATGGTGACGGTTTCTTCCGCCGAGGCGGCATGAAACGGGAGAGCGGTGAAAAAGGCCCAAGCGAGAAACATCAGGCGTCGTAGGGGAAACATTCCAGGCGCTCCTTGGGTGCCCAAGCGACGGACAATCTGTATATCAAACATCGCGGGTTTCATACGGGTATTCGAAAGGTCGAAAACACGCAGGCTGATCCCCGCTCAATCGGTGCCCCAATCGAAGGCCTGCGGAGGCGCCTGGTTTCCGTTGCCGGATCAAGCCTGGGCATGACGGCGGGTTCGCGGTCGTATACGGAAAGAGGATTGAGGTGATGGGGCCGCCGGTATGCGCCGGCACGGTTGATTTAGGTCGTTTTCGCGGTTCTGCGGTTGACGTATTGTAATCGAATCCCAGTCTCGAAAAATGGCACGGTCTCATGGCTGATGAAGATCCCAAGGCTAAAACCCCCGATGGCGCCTCGACGCCAAAGGCCGAACCCGGCCCGAAGGGGGAGGAAAAACCTCCGTCGAAGGAGAAGGTGAACAGTAAATCCGAGCCGGATGGCGGCGCGCGCCGGAAGGAGCCGCCAAAACCATCGGAGAAGCCGGCGTCCAAGTCAGCCAAGTCGCCATCGGACAAGGAAAAGGCCTCGTCGCCGAGGAAGACTAAGGGCCAGCCGACGCCGGCTGCGGCGAGATTACAATCGGACCCCACGCCCCGGGACGAAAAGCCGGCAAAGGACACGTCCGCGCCGGCGCAACCCGGTATGAACGAGGGTTGGCTGACCGGCCGTTGGGCGGGTTGGTCCGCCGCGATCGTCATCGGCGTGGGCGCCATAATTTGGTTTCAAACAATCACCGGTGAAAACGAAAAAGAGATCGCCGGCCTGCGGGCCGAACTGCAGACCGCCAGCCAAGCCGTGGGTGAGTACTCAAGCGCCGCCGCCGCCTTGGAGGCCGTCAAGGCAGAGCTTGCCGCGGCCGGGACGGCGCTTGAAAAGGCGAAAGCGGAAACCCAGGCGCTCGATGTCCGCCACAAGGATCGCGAGGCCGAACTGGCAGCCGTCGAAAAACAGATTTCCGAACAAAAGGCCGCCCTGGCGCAACAGGCCACCGCCCTGGCGCAGTCGCAGGAAAGCCTGCAGGCCGAACTCGCCGACCTGCAAGCCAGGAAGGACGAGCTCGCCGGCGAGGTCCAGGAACTTAGCAAATCCCTTCAGGCCGCCATGGAATTGCTAAAGGCGGTCACCGGTAAAGCGAGCCCGGCGCAATAGCGCCGGTGCGCTTCGTCGACACGGCGAGCTTGGCTGAACAGATCAGGGGTTAGCCGGAAGGCCGTGACACGAAGCCCGACCGGCCTCGAAGACCTTATGAATTTCGTTCAGCCAAGGTTTTCCGCAGCCGCGCCGTCTCCGCCTCGTCCACCTGTCGGCAGTCCGCGCTCAGCGCCACGCCGTATTGGTCGCGGGCCTGCCCATTCGTCACGTACCCTAAACGCACGTCCTCCAGCACCGCCGCCGGGTCGCGCTCACGGGCCGGGCCGTAGCCGCCACCGCCGGGGTACCTGAACGACGCCGTGGTCTCATGGGGGATCAGCACCTGGCGACGTTTCGGTTCCGGCTCGCCGTCGCCGATGCGAATCTCGCCAAGCGCGCCGTGCCCGCCGCCGGCCATGCCGGGCGCGGGGATGTGGAAGCGGCCGCCGGAAAGGGACAGGAGCGCGTCCTCGCGGGCCAGGTTGCGGAGCACCACCTCCTGACCCAAACCGCCCCGCTGGCGGCCCGGACCGCCCGTGTCGGCGATGAGTTTCTTGTGGTCGCAGAGCAGCGGCGCTTCCGCCTCCAAAAGCTCGATGGAGGTGGACGACACGTTGGCCGGGAACACGGTGGTCGAAACCCCGTCCTTGTCGAAGCGCGCGCCCTGGCCGCCTTGCGCGTTGAAGGCGACCACGTAGGGCTTGCCGTCATCGTCCTTGCCGGCGAAGCGTTCGACCCAGAGGGGATAGGTGCCGCAGGGCGCCATGACCCGGTCGGGCCGGGCCCCGGCGAGGGCCTCGAAGATCGCCTGGACGCAATAGAAGACGATGGCCGTGCGGTGCATGACGGCGGCCGGGAAGGTGGGGTTGAGCAAAGAGCCTTCCGGCGCGGTGACGCTGATCGGCGCGCTGGTGCCCTTGTTGTTGGGGCTGTGCGGCAAAAGCGCAGCCTTGATGGCGAAGGTGGAGTAGGCGGTGGTCATGTTGAGCACCGAATTGATGGGCAGCGGCACCTGTGCAGACGTGCCGGCGTAATCGACGGCGATCTCGTCGCCCCGGACCTCGAGGCTGAGGCGGATCACCAGGCGCCGGCCGTCCGGGTCCTCTTCCTCCAGTTCCACGGCGTGTTCGAAGACGCCATCGGGGAGCTCGGCGATCTGGGCGCGCATGGCCTGCTCGGTCTGCGTCACCACCGCGTCCGTCAGGTCGGACAGGCGCTCCAGGCCCGAGTCGTCCAGGAACTCCACCAGCCGGGTGCCGCCGAAATGATTGGCCGCCATCTGGGCCCTGAGGTCGCCGAGGATGCGTTCGGGGATGCGCACGTTGCATTCGATCATCTGGAACAGCAGTTGGTTCGGCTCGCCGCGGTCGTAGAGCTTGGTGATGGGGATGATGATGCCTTCCTCGTAGACCTCGCGGGCGTCCGGCGCGGCCAGGCGGCCGCCAATGTCCGTGTGATGGGCGCAGGTGACCCCGAAGCCGACCAGGTCTTCGCCCCGGAAGGCCGGGGTGGCGATGAAGATGTCCGGCGCATGCCCGGACCCGAGCCAGGGGTCGTTGGCGATCAGCACGTCGCCGGGGTTGAGGGCGTCCCGGGGATATTCCTCAAGCAGGTCGCGCATCACCCGCTGCATGCAGTAAAGCTGCCCGGGCGTGCTCTGGTTGGCCTGGGCGATCAGGTCGCCTTCCGCGTCGTAGAGACCGACGGCGAAATCGTGGTTGTCGCGGACCACGGTGGAAAAGGCGGTCTGCACCAGGGTGGCGGCCATCTCGTCGGCGATGGTGATGACCCGCGACCAGAGCACCTGGAAGGTGATGGGGTCCATCTGCAGGGCGGCGCCGCCGCTCATGACCCGCCTCCGTCGGCCGGCAGGGTGACCGAAAGCCAGCCGCCCGCCTCCACCGCGACGTGCGCCCCGGCGCCGGCGACCAGGGTGGAGGAATCCTCCTCGACGATGGCCGGGCCGGTGAATTCGGCGCCGGCCGGCAGCCGGTCCATGGCGTAGACGGCGTGGGCGATCATCTCCCTAGCCTCGGGACAATAGGCCGGGCGGGTTCCCTTGCGGGCGTCCGTCAGGTCGCCGGCGCCGAAGGGGAGCGTCAGTTCCCCGGTCTCGGTCAATGCCGTGGCGATCACCCGGTAGGTGACGATCTGGATGGCCATGTCGTCGTAGGCTTGGCCGTAGCGTTCCGCGTAAGCGGCCAGGAAGGCCTGCCGCAGGGTCTCGGGCGCGTGGCTTTCCGGCACCACGATGCGCAGCGCCGCGCCCTGGCCCGTGTAGCGGATATCGGCGGCCCGGGCGAAGGCCAGCTTGGCCTCGGGCACGGCTTGGCGGACCACGGCGGCGGTCTCCGATTCCAGTTCCGCGAACACGGCGTCGATCTCCGGTTCCGTCGCCCCGGCCAGGTCCGTGAGACGGGTCCGAGCGACCTCGTAGGAAACCGGCGCGACCAGGAACCCGAGCGCCGAATAGACCCCGGCGCCGCGTGGCACCAACAAGCGTTTTGCCCCCAGCCGGCGGGCGAAGTCGGCGGCGTGCACCGGTCCGGCGCCGCCGATGGCGGCGACGGCGGCTTCGTTCAGATCGCCGCCCTTCTCGGTGACGTACATGCGCATGGCGGCGGCCATGTTCTCGTTGACCACCTCGTGGATGCCCCAGGCGGCGTCGAGCACCGAGAGGCCCAGGGGCTCGGCGATCTTCTCACCGATGCCGGCCTCGGCGTCGGCCCGGTCCAGTCGCATGCCGCCGCCGAGGAAGAAATCCGGGTCCAGGTAGCCGAGCGCCAGGTCCGCGTCGGTGACCGTCGGGTGCGCGCCGCCGCGCCCGTAGCAGATGGGTCCCGGGTCGGCGCCGGCGCTCTCCGGGCCGACGGTAAGTAGCCCCATATCGTCGATGCCGGCGACGGACCCGCCGCCGGCGCCGATCTCGATGATGTCCACGGTGGGCACGCCCAACGGCGTGCCGCTGCCGCGCTTGAAGCGGTGCACCCGGTCGACCTCATAGGTATTGGCGACGGGGATGGCGCCGCCCCGGGTCAGGTAGGATTTGGCCGTGGTGCCGCCCATGTCGAACATCAAGACGTTTTCCAGTCCCGCCGCTTGGCCGAGGCGGGCCGCCGCCAGGGCGCCGCCGACGGGCCCGGATTCGATCAGCCGCACCGGATAGTCCGTGGCCGTGGCCGGCGCCGTGACGCCGCCGCTTGAAAGCATCAGGAAAAGGCCGCGCCCGAACCCGCGCCCGGCCAGGCGCGCCTCAAGGCGTTCCATGTAGCGGGCCGCCAGCGGCTTCACGTAGGCGTTGACGGCGGTGGTGGCGGTGCGTTCGTACTCCTTGATCTCCGGCAGCACGTCGGAGGAGAGCGAGATTGCCATGTTGGGCGCCACCTCGGCGGCGATTTCCCCGAGGCGCCGTTCATGGGCCGGATTGGCATAGGCGTGCAGCAAAACCACGGCCAGCGATTCGACGCCGTCCGCGGCCAGCCCGGCGATCACCGCCCGGGCCGCGTCCTCGTCCAGGGCGCGGCGGACCCGGCCGTCGGCATAGAGGCGTTCGGGGACCTCGCGGCGCAGCGGCCGCTCGACCAAGGGGGTGGGATAGACGGCGGCCACGTCGTAGATGTCGTAGCGGATTTCCCGGCGCATTTCCAAGGCGTCGCGAAAGCCCTCCGTGGTGATGATCGCCGTCTTCGCGCCCTTGCGTTCGATCACCGCGTTGATCACCAGGGTGGTGCCGTGGATCACGTATTCCGTCTCCGCCAGGAACCCGGCCCCACTGCCATTCGCGTCGCCGTTCATGCCGGCGATGCCGGTCTCCACCGCCTCCGAGGGGTCGGCCGGGGTGGTCAGTACCTTGTGGACGCGGAAGCCGCCGGTCTTGGCGTCCTGGAGGACGAAATCGGTGAAGGTGCCGCCGATATCACAGCCCAGGCGATATCGATGCGCGTCGCTCATGCTCCCGGGCGCCGCCGTTCAGCCGCACTGGCCGCGATGGCGCAGCAGGTGGTCGGCCAGCACGCAGGCCATCATCGCCTCGCCGATGGGCACGGCGCGGATGCCCACGCAGGGATCGTGACGGCCCTTGGTGGAAATCTCCGTCTCGGCGCCGTCGACGTCGATGGTCTGCCTGGGCGTGCGGATGGAACTGGTGGGCTTGACGGAAAACCTGACGATCAAATCCTGGCCCGTCGACAAGCCGCCCAAGACGCCGCCGTTGTTGTTGGACAGGAATACGGGGCTGCCATCCTCCATGCGCATTTCATCGGCGTTCTGCTCGCCGGTCAGCATGGCGGCCGCCATGCCGGCGCCGATCTCGACCCCCTTGACGGCATTGATGCCCATCATGGCGCCGGCTAGGTCCGCATCCAGCTTGCCGTAGACCGGCGCGCCCCAGCCGGCGGGCACGCCCGACGCGTGGACCTCGATGGTGGCGCCCACGGACGAGCCGGCTTTTCTGATTTCATCCAGGTAGGTCTCGAACACGGGCACGGACTTGGCGTCCGGGGAGAAGAAGGGGTTGCGGTCCACTTCCTCCCAGTCCCAGTTGAGGTGGTCGATCTGCTCCTGGCCCATGCGGATGAGGGCGCCGCGGATGGTGATGTCTTCGCCCAGGATCTGCCGCGCCACGGCGCCGGCGGCGACCCGCATGGCCGTCTCCCGGGCCGACGAGCGGCCGCCGCCCCGGTAGTCGCGGATGCCGTACTTGGCCATGTAGGTGAAATCGGCGTGGCCCGGACGGAACTTGTCCTTGATCTCGGAATAGTCGCGCGAGCGCTGGTCCTCGTTCTCGATCAAGAGCCCGATGGGGGTCCCCGTGGTGACGCCCTCGAAGACGCCGGAAAGGATCTTCACCGAGTCCGATTCCTTGCGTTGCGTGGTGTGCCGCGACTGACCCGGCTTGCGCTTGTCCAGGTAGGGCTGGATGTCTTCTTCGGAAAGCGCCAAACCCGGCGGACAGCCGTCGACCACGCAGCCGAGCGCCGGCCCGTGGCTTTCGCCGAAGGTGGTGACCCGGAACAGATGGCCGAAGGTGTTGTGGGACATGCGCCGGCCCCGCCGTCAAACGACCGAGATGTCGGGCGCGTCCACGGCCTTCATGCCGACCACGTTGTAGCCGCAGTCCACGTGATGGGTCTCGCCCGTCACGCCGCTGGAGAGATCGGAAAGCAGGTACAGCCCGGCGCCGCCGATGTCGTCCATGGTGACGTTGCGACGGAGCGGCGAATTGTATTCGTTCCACTTCAGGATATAGCGGAAATCATCGATGCCGGAGGCGGCCAGCGTCTTCATGGGACCGGCGGACAGCGCGTTGACCCGGATGTTCTCCTTACCCAGGTCCTCGGCCAGGTAGCGCACGCTGGTCTCCAGCGCCGACTTGGCCACCCCCATGACGTTGTAGTGTGGCATCACCCGTTCGGCGCCGAAATAGGTGAGGGTAAGCAGGCTGCCGCCCTCGGTCATCAGCTTGCGGGCCCGCTGGCACAGCGCCGTGAAGGAATAACACGAGATGTTCATGGTCATCTGGAAGTTCTCGGGCGAGGTATCGATGTAGCCGCCCTTCAGTTCGCTCTTGTCCGAATAGGCGATGGCATGGACCAGGAAGTCCAGCTTGCCCCAGCGGCTCTCGATATCGGCGAACATGGCGTCCATGCTCGCCTCGTCGGTGACGTCGCAGGGCATGACGAAGTCCGAGCCGACAGATTCCGCCAACGGCACGACCCGCTTCTGCAAGGCCTCGCCCTGGAAGGTGAAAGCCAGCTCGGCGCCCTGGCTGTGGGCCGCCTTGGCAATACCCCAGGCGATGGAACGGTCGTTGGCGACCCCCATGATCAGGCCTTTCTTGCCGGCCATCAGAGGTGCGGCTTCGGTCATTGGTCCCCTCATGTGTTCTTGCATTCACGCGGCTTGGTCCGCGCACCGAACATAGAGCAAGGCGACCGGCGATGGTAGGACAAATGGCGTAGGCCGGCGGGCTTTGCCTAAGGTGCCGCATTGCCGCTAAGATACGGGCCGGAAACTCAGTTCCTGTTGGGGGCGCGGATGGCGGACAGGCCGGAAGCCGAGACGGAAGAAAGACGCGGCGTCAACTTCTGGATGCTCCACGCCCTGCCGTTCGCCAAGTACATCTTCAACCGATTCGTCGAGGACAGGGGCTGGCGCATGGCGGCGGGACTCAGCTACACCTCGCTTTTGGCCATCGTGCCGTTGACCGCCATCGCCTTTTCCATGCTCGCCGCGTTTCCCGTGTTCGAGAACGTCCGCGATCAGTTCCAGGACGCCGTGTTCGCCAACCTTCTGCCCCAATCGGCGAACGCCATGCGCGAGTATTTCGACCAGTTCATCGGCAACACCACGTCGCTTTCGGCCGTCGGCATCATCGCGCTGGCCCTGACGGCGGTGCTGCTGCTGGGGACCATCGAGGCGGACATGAACTCCATCTTCCGGGTCGACCGGCCCCGGCCCCTGGCCGCCCGGCTTTTGGTCTTCTGGGCGATGATCACCCTGGGGCCGCTTCTGCTGGGCGCCAGTTTCTCGCTCTCCACCTATTTCTTCGCGGCCACCGAATGGATGGGCCTGGACATCCTGAAGGGGCCATTGGGCTTTTTCACCCAGGCGGTGCCGACCCTGATCATCATGGTCCTGTTGGTGCTGTTCTACTTCACCATCCCGAACCGGCCGGTGCAGGTGCTTTCGGCCGTCGCCGGCGGGGTCATGGCGGGGCTTTTGTTCGCTTTGCTACGCAAGGTGTTCGGCTGGTACGTGGCGACCTTCCCCACCTATCAGAGCATCTACGGCGCCCTTTCGGTGATCCCCATCTTTTTGATTTGGATGTATCTGTCTTGGACCGTGGTGCTCATGGGCGCGGTGATGACGGCGTCACTGAGTGAATGGCGGCGCTCCGGCGGCCGGCCGCTGAGCGGCGAGATGCGGGCCGGGCCGCGGCTTCTGGTGGCGCTGCGCATCCTGTCCATGCTCAACGACGCTAGCCAGGTCGGCGAACGGGTGACCCGGCGGCAGTTCCTGACAGCCTTGGGGAGCGGCGAGGAGGCCGTCGACCGAATCCTGATCATGTTGCGCGACGCCGGCTTCGTCGACCGCTCGGAACGCTCGGGTTGGGTGCTGACCCGGGATATCGACACGGCCACCCTCTACGACCTCTACCAGGCGCTCAAGCTGGCACTCCGCGACGAGGACATCACCATCGCCGGGGCCACCGGCTGGGAGGCCGGGCTGCGCCACCGGCTCAGCGATCTCCAACAGGCCCAGAAATCAGCCACAGACGTGACCTTGAAGGCGGTGCTGACGGACGTAGCGGTGGAGGAGGTGGCGGCCGAGTAGGCGGCCTGTCAGTTCTTGGTGCGGTTTTTCGGCCGCACGTCGTAATTGTTGCTCTCCGACCAATCGGTGATGAAATCGACGAAGCCGCGGTCCGGCTTTCGCGGCAGCACCACCTTCAGGGTCACGTACTGATCGCCGCGCGGACCGCCGCCGCGGGGCCCCGTCGGCAGGCCCTTGCCCTTCAGCCGGAGGATGGTGCCGGTGTTCGAGCACGCCGGCACGGTGACGCTCACCGCCCCGTCGATGGTCGGTGCCTCGATCTTGGCGCCAAGCACCGCCTCGGGCAGCGAGACGGCCAGATCCACGTGGATGTCGGTCTCCTCGCGGCGGAAGGTGGGATCCGGATTGACCGCGATCTCGACGTGCGCATCGCCGTTGCGGCCGCCGCCGAGGCCCGGCATGCCCTGGCCCTTCAGGCGCAACAGGGTGCCGTCGTCGGTGCCCGGCGGAATCTTCACCTTCAGGCGTTTGCCGTTGGTCATGCTGACGTGCTTTACGCAGCCCTTGGCGGCCTCGATGAAGGAGATCTTCAGATCGTATTCCACGTCGGCGCCATGGACCTTGATGGTGGCGCCCTTCTTGCGGCGTCGGCGCCCAGGCCCCGTGGGGCCGCGGCGCCCCGAGGAAGGCGGCCCTTCGCGCGCACCGGTCCCGTCGATCTCACCGTCGTCGTATTGGCGGCGGGTTTTCGGATCGGAAAGAATGGCGTAGGCGCGGGACAGTTCCTTGAACTCGTCCTCGGCCCAGGGGTTCCTGGGATCGCTGTCCGGATGGCGCTCACGCGCCAGCTTGCGGTATGCGGCCTTGATCTCGGATGCCGTCGCGCTGGGCGATACGCCAAGAATGTCGTAGGGGTCGTTGAGCCGCAAGTGACGGGCCTCCCTGGATGGCGTTGACTATGCCACAGGGCGCCCGGCAGGCGTCAAGGGCGGTCGTCGGACGGGCCGGCGCGGCCCCGCGATGGGATTATCCGACGATCTTCCAGGTACCGTCCGGCTCCCGGCAGGCCCGGCCGGTGGCGGCTTCCTCGCGGCCGTCCACGTAGACCGTCTGCTCGAACTCGCGGCAATGCTGGCCGTCCGCTTTCCGGTAGGTCTGCTTCGGCGTGATGGTCCCGGAATTGCCGGAATCGGGGTTCTTCCATGACGTGGTGGTGCCGGTCTTGGAATACTCCAGGCCGTCCTGGGTGTTTCGCCGCATGTAGGCCCGGTCGGCCTTGTCCAGGGACTTGCCCAGTTCGCCGCCGAAATAGGCGCCGGCGAGCCCGCCGATGGCCACCGCCACCAGCTTGCCCTTGCCGCTGCCGACCTGCGAGCCGATCAGCGCACCGAGGCCGGCGCCGACAATCTTGCCGACGGTCTCCTTCTGATTGTTCTGTCAGTCGCCGGCGCAGCCGGCAAGCAGCAGGGCCGCGACGGCCGGGGCCAGGAAAGCCTTCTTCAGGGGGCCGAGGGAACGAGAGGACAACATTGTGAAAATCTCCGCCTAGCGCTTTCAGGATCGACAATGGAACCATATATTGAGGGGGCACCGGTGACGAAACCCGCCGGCACCGTCTCCCATCATATACTTGGGCAGGTTAAATTTTAAGGCTCAATTCGCGATTCGTAGGCATTGTGGTAGAATCCCTCTCGATACGCTTTGGGAGTCAGAGAGATGGATCACGAGCGCTTTCGGGACTGGTTCTCGCGTGTCGATGAGTTGACGGCGGCGCAGC
>Ga0209568_1000255_pt1 | contig 18932 bp, 14 predicted proteins | sample WorMetOlspDAHAB2_FD_187406 | JGI IMG/M metagenome (GOLD analysis project Ga0209568, IMG submission 187406) | Marine gutless worms symbiont microbial communities from Max Planck institute for Marine Microbiology, Germany - Olavius sp. DAHAB.2... ...
CCTCCGAGGGTGTCGCAAAAGCCCCTCTCCCGCCGGGAGAGGGGTTGGGGAGAGGGAATCAAAAGAAGCGATCGGGCGTGGTTAATGAACCCCTCTACGCTGACCATTTAAATATTTACCACTACCCGCCTCCATAAGCAACGCATACAAATATAGATCATAATGCATATGCCCACAAGAGGCTAACATCGAAACTCAGGGACGCGCTGCTTACGGCACGTCCCCTGGAACACGGTGTTAGCCCTTGTAGGTTGGGTTAGCCCCTCACCTAGCGCCATCGATCAAGCGATCGATGGCGCTAGGTGAGGGGCTAACCCAACACGTCAGATCCCACAGCCAACGCCAAATAACCCAGGACTGTGCTACCCAAAATGGGCAAACAAAATGGGTGTCCTTTATATTTCTTTATATTTAATCCGCCGGGTGGGTCCGGTTGACCCGCAAATTAGGCGTCTTTGACTTTGACGTTAAGCCGTTGGCGTTAATGCAATTGCTCCGCAGCGCGGAGCTACGGCGTTCCACGTAGCGCGTGGGAACGAGAAAAACGGCAGGTAATCATGACAGCACTCAGCTCCAAGAGCTACGGGCATCTGTCGCGAACGCTCGCCACCCAGACCGGAAGGACGAACGACTGGCTCAAAAGCCAGGGGTTGATCTCCGTGCGTGATCTCTGGATGAAGGCGCATGATTATACTTGAGATCCTTGAGTGCTCCCTTCTCGTGAACCGCCTAGTGCGGACCCGCTTGCTAGGTGGTGTGGGGAGGGCGGGTTAAATACCCGCCCTTACCCGATTAGGCGATTGTCTTGTCACAGCATGCACACAAACGTCTTCATGTCAGTAAAACCGTAAAGTCGTACTGAAGCAACATTAAGAACTTTATGGTGCATTATTCCGGAGAATTCTCTCCGCCACTCCTGAAGACATGTTGAAGCGAGTTGTGCTGATTCTTGATTAGCAAAATATCCCAACGATACATGTGGACAGTAGTCAGAGAATGCCGAGACTCCAAATTTATGAGCAAATGCACCATTATGGGCATCCCTCTTTGTTTTGAGTTTATCAAATTGAATGATAGATTCTCCGGCTGGGTGCAGGGCTGCGACAAGCACTTGTTTGCCCCATATATACAATGTGTCGAAACGAAACGCGATCTTCTCTTGTTCTTGAAACAAGGGTGACGCAATAATAAAATCATAAAAGATATTTGGTAGTGGTAAATTTTTAAATGGCTGGCGTGGACTTGTTCGATCCCCTCTCCCCGGCCCTCTCCCGGGGGGAGAGGGGGTGTAGCCTGTAGCGCGCCCTACCCATTGCCAGAGGCGATGTTTCCATTTATACCTTAACCATTACCGTAATATCTTTTCGGCTCTAACGACACGGCTAACGGCATGGAGGCCGTTCCCTACACGTGCAAGATGGGATGAAATGGGGTACTAGGTGGTGTTGACATTTAACACTAACCGACTGTTTTCTCGTGTTTAAATGCCCGCAACATACCATAGGTCCACGGTCAGAACCGATGCATCGAAAGCCCCTCTCCCTGGAGGGAGAGGGGTTGGGGAGAGGGTGAATCAATCCGCGGTTATGAATGTCAACACCACCTAGCCCAGGCCATAGTCCGCAACCAAGCCGAGAAACACAACCATGCCCAGATAATTATTGTCAAGGAAGGCCCGGAAGCAAGCCGCGGGCTCGCGGTCCTTTATCAAATACTGATGACGCACGGCCAGGACGGCGGCGACGCCGAGACCGACGGCATACCAGAGACCCCGCCCGATCAGATAGCCGACGTAGGCCAGCAGGCCCAGCAGCAAGACCTGCAACAGGCCGATGATCAGGCGGTCATAACGACCAAAGAGGATGGCGGTGGATTTGATTCCGACCTTCAGGTCGTCCTCCCGATCCACCATGGCGTATTGAGTATCGTAAACCAGGGCCCAGACGACCGTAGCCGCGAACAGCAGCCAGGCCGACGCGGGCACCGATCCGACGACGGCGGTGAAGGCCATGGGCACGGCCCAGCCGAATGCCGCCCCCAGGAACAACTGGGGCATATGCGTGTAGCGCTTCATGAAGGGATAGAGGACGGTGAGTCCCAGGGCTACGACCGACAGGGCGACCGTCCGCCAATCGAGAAACAGGACCAGGCCGAAGGCGGCCAGGCTCAGCACCAGAAACACCCCCAGGGCCTCCCTGGAGCCGATGAGTCCGGCCGCAAGCGGCCGTCCCTGGGTGCGGGCGACCTGGCCATCGAGGTCCCGATCCGCGAAGTCGTTGACGGTGCAGCCCGCGGAGCGCATGAGGACGACGCCGGCCACGAAAATGAGCACGATTTCCCAGGGCGGCTTTCCTGCTCCCGCGATCCAGAGCGCCCACAGGGCGGGCCACATGAGCAGGAAAATACCGATGGGCCGGTCCAGACGCACCAGCCTGGCGTAGAGGACCAACCGCTCCCGCCAATCCGGAGCACCTGGACGCTCGATCTTGGCTTCAGGAAGATTCATGATGAAATGCGGCGACTAAGTAGTGTTGACAATCAACCTGGTAGACTACGCTCAGCTAATGATTGGAGGGCGTAGAAATAGCGCGACTGAATTTGCGTAAGGATTCTGATTTTGAAGAAGTGTTCATGGACAGCTCGGTGATTCGGGCCCATCAGCATGCGGCCGGGGCCCCCAAAAAAAGGGACCTATATACATAGCTAGCCAAAACCATGGCAAGAGACTTGGGTGAGGTCGGATTGAAGAGAGGGTTACCAAACTTCCGGATTTCATCCGGGCCGCAAAGGCAAACACCGCCCTCCGTGGCTAGTCACGTATATAGGTCCCCCAAAAAACGGTGACCAAGCCATCGGCCGTTCCCGCGGGGGGTTGACCACCAAGCGCCATGCGCTGGTCGATGCCCTCGGCAATCCGGTTCGTCGTCTGCTCAGCGCGGGGGTGGTGGTAAATTTATAACTGATAGAGTGATCGAGAGTCCTGAGTGCAGGAGGCAGTTGTCAGGACCTGATAGCTGGCAACTGCACCCTCTTATCAGTTTGGAAATTTACCACTATCCCTCTCTCTCTGCTTTAACCACTTAAAAATTTACCACAACCAGCGCGGGAAATGCCCACGACGTGACCCAGGCGGAACCCTTGTGGAACGCTTTTTCTGGCGCATCAAGCACTTCCGGCGCGTGGCGACGCGCTACGATAAGCTGGACGGGCGCTACCATGCGTTTGTGGCCATCGCCTTGATCCTGATCTGTTTGGCTTAATTGTCAACACTACCTAGCACCCCATTTCATCCCATTTTGCACGTGTAGGGAACGGCCTCCGTGCCGTTCCGCTGTTCGGAACGCCACAGAGAGCGTTCCCTACAGCAACATCAAGCGAAATGATGTACTAGGTAGTGTTGACATTTAATGATAATCGACTGTTTTCACGTGTTTAAATGCCCGCAACATGTCACAGATCCAGGATGAGAACCGACTCCCCAAAAGCCCCTCTCCCTGGAGGGAGAGGGGTTGGGGAGAGGGTGATTCAAGCAGTCGGTTGTGAATGTCAACACCACCTAGTCGTGCCGCCGTCAGTGCTCCCGATGCACGGCGAACGACAGCTTGTCCAGCACCCCCATCATCACCGCCGAGACCACGAAGGTCAGGTGGATAATCACATACCACATGAGCTTGTCGTTCGGGATCTGGGGCGCATTCATGAAGGCACGCAGCAGATGGATGGAGGAGATGGCCACGATAGAGGCCGCGACCTTGAGCTTCAGGGTGCCGGCATCCAGCTTGCCGAGCCAGCCGAGCTTCTCGGCATCATCGTTGGTATCGATGCGTGAGACGAAGTTCTCGTAGCCGGAGAACATCACCATCACCACCAAGCTCGCTACCAGCACCAGGTCGACCAGGGCGAGGATCGTGAGCACCACTTCCGATTCCTTCATGGTCCAGATATGGCCCAGAACATGAAAGACTTCCTGGAAAAACTTCACGCCCAGGGCAAGCAAAGCCAGAGACATGCCGATATAGACCGGGGCCAGGAGCCAACGGCTGGAGAAAAGCAATCTTTCGATTGCGCGTTCCAACCTATCGGAGGTTATTTTCATTTTCATCATTAGCCGTATCCTCGATGAACCGAGCTACGTCGGAGGCGAGGGTTGCAAGCAGATCCGGCGGCACCTGGTCCTCGGCCTGGGCGAGGGCGACGGTGCGCATGATCAGGAGCGCGTCGTCCGGTTGGAGCCTACCGGAAGGCAGAGCGTCCGCATACAGCCAGACCCCGACAGCGCGGGACTCGGGCGGTGTCTCGGCCCCGCAGCGCAGGGCCGAGGCGCGGAGCAGGGCGTCGAGCAACAGCTCGCCGGCCAGGGCAACGGAACGGTCTTGGCGTAACAGCACCTCGGCGGCTTCCAACTTCCGGCGGGCCTGGCGCACCAGCGCGGGCTGAGCCGCGGCGGGCGGCTCCGGGGCTTCATAGAAGCTCTGCGCCCCGTGCACGGGCGATGCGATACCCAGGCGCTGCAATCCCTTTAAAGTGCGCCGGTCGATGAGTGCGACGGGCACCTGTTGCGAGATAGTGGCCGCGCACTCGTCGGCATCGTCATCGACCGCATCCATCACTACCAGCAGACCACCCTGCGCGCCGAGGATGCGCTCGATACCCGGACCCAGCTCGCGCTGCAGCGCGAGGATGCAGCGCCTGACCTCTTCGGCGGCGCCGTCGTCGGCTTCTTCGGGCAAGGCCGGTTGCCCGCCCGCGGCCGTCGATGATAGCCCCGCCGGGACCGGCGCGGCGTCTTCCCCGCTGGGTAACAACCGGTCCGCGGGTGGCGGCGCTTCGGGTTCCTCCGGGGTTCCGGCCAGGTCCTCCGCCAGAACTTCCGCCAGGCGCCTGGAGACGCCCACCACGTCCTCGCCGGCATCCGGGTCCATGACGTTGTCGAACAGGTGACGTTTCCCCCGGATCAGCCCCAGCACCTGCTCCTCATAGGAATCCGGCGCCACCAGATGGAGTACCTGGACCTTGCTCCGTTGGCCCAGGCGATGGACACGGGCGACCCGTTGGTCCAGCACCGCCGGGTTCCAGGGGATATCCAGGTTGACCAGCACCGAGGCGCTCTGCAGGTTCAAGCCCGTGCCGCCGGCGTCGGTAGAGACGAAGACCTGGCACGCCTCGTCGTCGCGGAAACGGTCCATCAGGTCGCCGCACCTGGCGCTGGGCACGCCGCCGTGCAGCCGCACGCAGCCCAGACCCATACGTTTGACCCGGAGCTCGACCAGCTCGCCCATCTGGGCCCACTGGGAGAAGACCACGGCCTTGAGCCCGGCCAGCTGGCAGGTCTCTTCGAGAATGCTGGCCAGCTCGTCGAGCTTGGGTGATCCCGGCGTAGTCTTGTCGACCAGTCCGGCGGCGTTGCAGGCCATGCGTGCCCGTTGCAGGGCGGCCATCATGCGGTTCTGCTCGACGGGAGTCAGGGGGCGCCGTTTGAGGATTTGGGCCAGGTGCGCCGCGGAGGCCAGGGCCTCGTCGTGGAGCTCGACCTGGGGCGGTGACATCGCCACGTCCCGGCGTTGCTCGATGCGGTCCGGCAGCTGGTCCCTTACCAGGGCGCGATCCCGGCGCAGCATCACCGGCTGCAGGCGCCGGCGCAGCTCCGAGAGGTTGCGGTAGCCGAGCACCTTGCCGCGCTCGTCGGTGATGTGGAAGTCCACCAGGTAGCGCCACAGGGGTCCCAGCACCCGGGCATCGACCACCTGCATCAGGCTGTAGAGGTCTTCGAGGCGATTCTCCAGCGGTGTGCCGCTGAGTACGAAGGCGTAACGCGACGGGACGCGCTTGATGGCGGCGGCGATTTTGGTGCGCCAGTTCTTGATCCGTTGCGCCTCATCCAGGATCAGCAGGTCCGGAGCCAGGGTCTCGTTGATCGGATTCAGATCCCGCAACACCAGCTCGTAGTTGATGACATAGAACCCGGAGCCCTTGCGGTACTGGACCGAGCGCGCGGCGACGGGTCCCTGGACCAGATGGGCCTGGGCGCCGGTAAAACGCTCGATCTCCCGCACCCATTGAAACTTGAGCGACGCCGGACACACGATCAATACCTTCTCGACCGCATCCTGGCGGTGCAGCCAGTAGGCCGCGGCGATGGCCTGCAAGGTCTTGCCCAGCCCCATATCGTCCGCCAGCAGCGCCCGCCCGCGCCCGGCGAGGAAGGCGACCCCATCGACCTGATACGGATAGAGTCGAGCCCGGATGTCGGGCAACCGGCCGCCGCTGTCGCGGATGCGCTGGCCGATCTCCCGGGCGCACAGCTCGCGGGCGGCGTCATCCGCGATGCGGCGGGCGAAGCCGAGCGCATCGTCGCCGATCAGCAGATTCTCGTCACCGCCGGCCTGTTCCACAAAACGCAGGAAGTCGTCAGGCAGGCGGCCGGTGAAGGCACCGCCGGTATCGAAGTAGCGGGCAAACAGGGGACTCAAGTGGGCGGCGATCTCATGGCCGCGGTATAGTCGGATACGCGGCGCATCGTCACTGTCCCAGTCCAGATAGACATAGGGCAGCGGCGGCGGCTGGTGCCGGATGGCCGCGAAATCCCCGCGCTTACCGATCCGGTGCAGGACCGCCTCGATGTGCTTGCAGGTACCCAGCTGGTTGGTCGCGAAATCAGGGCAGGTACAGTGGTTGGCGCGCTTGGTCAGGGACCGGATCTGAACCTGGTAGGCGGTCTGGAAATGATTGCCGGCAGCAGTGATGGAGCGGGCCCGCCAAGTGCCGAACCAGGGCTCTCCGGACAGGGACTCGACCCGTACCTCGGTGCGGCCGCGCTTGGCGCGTTCCTCGATGGCCGCCGCCAGGGCGTCGTTGAGCCGACCATCGGCATCAGCGGCGGTACCATAAGCCAAGAGCGCCGCCAACCCATGGAGGCAGATGCCGGAAGCGTCGCCGCAATCGCAGCTCGACCACAGATTGCCGTCGGCATCATAGCCCAGACGCAGGTCCAACTGTTCTTCCCGATCCGCGTCCTCTACGGTGGCGACCAGCTCACCATCGACCACGGCGACCCGAGTCACGCGATTATCGTGGGCATGACGCAGGGCCTTCCCGATGAGGGCGCCGTCGGCCAGGGCATGGAGCTCTTCCGTGTCAAAGAGGAAATCCGCCGGCTCGGCGCCGATCTGCGTGTCTTGGGACATTGCAGGCATCTTCCATATTCAATCCGACCCGGACGCCCCCGTGGGCGAAACAAGCGGCCGGGCCATGATGACGGCATCTTCACGACCTGCCGCTGAGGGATAGTATCCGCGGCGTCTTCCCACTTCGCAAAAACCCTCTCGGGAGTAGAGGCCAAGGGCTACGTGATTGGAGGCACGCACCTCCAGGAAGGCAGTATCGGCGTTGTGGGAACGGCCGATGGCGAGCAGACGCTGCACGATCCTGCGCCCAAGCCCTTGCCGTTGCGCCTGGGGATGAACGCACACATTCAGGATGTGGCACTCACCGGCCGCCGCCGACATGACGCCGTAGCCGACGATCTCCTCGGACGCCATCAACACCCGACAATAATAGCCGACCCGCAGGCAGTCGCGGAAGATGCCTTCCGTCCAGGGATGGGGATAGGCCGTGGTCTCTACGCCCATGACCGCCGGGATGTCCTCGCCGCGCATGGGACGCATGGCGAAATCCAGGGGCTCTCGATCGTTATCCGAGCGCGGGCGATCGGGGGCATTTTTCGTGTTTTTGGGACCTATATACATGATTAGCCAAAATAGTGCGCAATCGTCCAGCCTCCCGGTGTTTTCGCCATCCCCGGCACCGGCAGATTCCGGCGTCCCGGACGGAATGACGGGGGTAAAGGCTGAACGGTTACAACCGCGTGGTTAGCTATGTATATAGTCCCTTATAAATTCAACCACTACCATCCGGGGGATACCGGACTGCCCGGTATCGCTCACCCCTCACGCGTTGGGCTCCACATCCGGGCTTGGGTGGGAATTCTGATGGAAGCTATGGGAAACAGCTCCCCGTGGTGGCTTGTATCTCCCGCTTGGCCCATAATGGGAGCTCGATGTGCCTGACTATCCATCCTCCACGATGCACCGTCCGCGTTCTCCCCTCTGTCTGTTCGTACTCCTGGCCCTGCTCCTCGGGGCCTGCGTTCCACTCTCCCGGCCTCGCGAAGCGTCGGTCATGGAGGGTATGTCGTATTTCGGCAGGAACTATCCTACGCTTGCCCCCCTGGTGCGCCGGATCATGCCGGCAGTGGCCAATGTCTCGGTGGAGTCTCGGGCTTCCCACCGGGAACACCCCTTTTTCCGCGATCCGAGATTCCGCCGTTTTCTGGAGGGGTTCGGCCTGTCGTATCCCAAGCTCCGGAAAGCCGGTCGGCGCCGCAGCGTGGGGTCCGGGTTTATCGTCGACTCGAAGCGCGGCTATGTGCTCACCAACCGCCATGTCATCGAGAACGCGCGCTCCATCACCGTGATCCTCGAGGATGGGCATAGCCACCGGGCACGGCTGGTGGGCAGCGACTCCCGGGCCGACGTCGCGGTACTGCGTATCTCGTCGGTACCCTCCGGGCTCAAGGCCCTGCGGCTCGGCGACTCGAATGACCTGGAGGTGGGAGATTTCGTGCTCGCCGTCGGCAATCCCTTCGGCATCGGTCAGACCGTCACGTCCGGAATCGTGAGCGCGTTGGGGCGCCAGGGGGTCGGCAACAACGCCGGCGGCAAGCTCATACAGACCGATGCCTCCATCAACCCCGGCAACTCGGGCGGACCGCTGGTGGATCTGGGGGGACGAGTCGTGGGCGTCAACATGGCCCTGATCGGTCCCGGCGGAGGCAATGTGGGCATCGGCTTCGCAACGCCGGCCAACCGGGTACGGACCGCCATGGCCAAGATACTGCAAGGCCGATGAAGAACCGCTTTCCGGCCCTGTATCCCTACCCGGTAGTGGTTGAATTTCAAGTGGATCGGTCGCGCGACCCGATGATTCGAATCCCCACTGTTTTTACCATCCCTGCCCCGCACCTATCGCCGGCGGGATCCAGGCGTACCCTGGCGCCACCAAACCTTCTGACGATAGGTGCGGGGCCTGCCCGGCGGATTCCGGCAATCCCTGCCAGAATGACGCGGTAGAGGCTGGTAGACTTGACCACTTGAAATTCAGCCACTACCCCCGACCCGGACCTGCGGCAAACATCCGCGCCGGGGCCGGCCCGGCCTTGCCCCCTACCCGCAACCGGGCTAACCTTGCCTGGAAATACAAGGCTCCGCATGGTTTTTTCGCTTAAGCTTCAAACAATACTCGGTGGTGTTCTAACTTTGTTGTTTCCGGCTTATAAGGCGCCTTAAGCCCCCCATGATCGGGAGCTTTCAAGGCACCCTATACTCGGCAGCAACAAAATCAGAGCACCACCCAATACTCCAGCACAGGGGACCGCTATGCAGCTCAAGGTTCTGGCCTTCGTTCTCGCCGGGGGCGAAGGTACGCGACTCCACCCATTGACCCGGGAACGCGCCAAGCCGGCGGTCCCGTTCGGCGGAAAATACCGAATCGTCGATTTCGTGCTCAGTAACCTGATCAACTCCGGGATCTATTCCATTTATGTGTTGATCCAGTTCCGCAGTCAGTCTCTGCTGCAGCACCTGAGCGACGGTTGGCAGTTCGGGGGCGTCCTGAAGAACGAGTTCTTGATTCCGGTACCGGCCCAGATGCGCACCGAAGGCAAGGAGTGGTATCGGGGGACCGCCGACGCCATCCACCAGAACATCAACCTCATCGAGCAATCGAGACCCGATGTCGTCGTCGTATTCGGCGCGGATCACATCTATCGCATGAACATCCGCACGATGATCGAGTACCACGAGCAGAAACGCGCCCACGCCACGGTTGCCGCGCTGCCTACGGATAAAAAGTTCGCCAAGGACTTCGGCGTGATCGAGGCGACCAACAGCGGGCGCATCATCGGTTTTCACGAGAAGCAGGCCGATGCCCCGACCATGCCCGGGGATCCGGATCGCGTCTACGCCTCCATGGGCAACTATGTCTTCAGCACCGAGATGCTGGTAAAGATGATCGAGGAGGACCAGCGCGATCCCGACAGCTCACATGACTTCGGCAAAGATATCCTGCCCAAGGCCATCGGTCGGGCCGAGCTCTTTGCCTATGACTTCAACACCAATCCGATACCGGGAGAGGACCCCGACAAGACCCCCTACTGGCGTGACGTGGGTACCCTCGACGCCTTCTACGAGGCCAACATGGATATCCGCGCCATCTCCCCGGAGCTCAACCTGTTCAATCGGCAGTGGCCGTTGCGCACCGCCAGCTATCCCGATCCGCCGGCCAAGTTCGCATTCGACGAGGAGGATCGCCGGGGACAGGCCATCGATTCGGTCATTTCCGGGGGCTGCATCATCTCGGGGGGACAGGTAAGAGATTCCGTTCTGGGTCGAAACGTCTACGTTCATGCCAGATCCGAGATCGACGCCTGCGTCATATTCGATAATTGCGACATCGGCCGCAATACCAAGCTGCGCCACTGTATTCTGCAAAAAAACGTGCGCATTCCCGAGGGCTCGACGATCGGCTACGATCCCGAGGCAGACGAAAAACGCTACCATGTGACCGCAAGCGGCATCGTCGTTGTCGACGGCAAACGCACCCCGATGCAGCTATCGACGCTTACGGTCTAGCGAGGCATTGCCTCAGAGGGTGTTTGAAAAGGCAACTTCCGTCACGAGCCGGAGAATGACCGCCATTTCTGACCGTCGCAGGTGGTTGAAAATGCAGGGAATAGGAAACTGCCATTATCCATTCCCGCAGAGCGAAAGCGCAAAGATAGACTTTTTCAACACCCTCTCAGACCGACAAGTGCCTAACTCGAGCTTCATCGTGAAACGCCAATCGGACAGGATTAACAGGATTTGGTAATGGTTAAGGTATAAATGGAAACATCGCCTCTGGCAATGGGTAGGGCGCGCTACAGGCTACACCCCCCCCCGGGAGAGGGCCGGGGAGAGGGGATCGAACAAGTCCACGCCAGCCATTTAAAAATTTACCACTACCCAGGATTTTTTGTTGTGAAGGACGCTTGCTGGTTTGGTATGCGTGTGAGAGGGCGTAGAAAATTCGGTGGTGCTTAACAGGTAGTGATGACCCCTCACTGAACCTTTGCTCAAAGCCCCTCTCCCTGGAGGGAGGGTGTCGTAAAAGGCAGCAAAAAGCAGCGATTTTTACCCTTTGGCCCCCTCTCCCCAACCCCTCTCCCGGCGGGAGAGGGGCTTTTGCGACACCCTCGGAGGGAGAGGAGGTGCAGCCGGTGGCGTACCCAACATATTGCTATCGGCGATGTCCTCATTTAAACATTAACCACTACCACATCCTGTAAATCCTGTACTATTAGCGAGCGAGACGAGACTTTGCCTTAAGCCCACCAGGCGTGAATGTTTTGTGCCGTGCACAAACTCGACTCATTTTGCTTCTCGACCCCTCGCCACGACGCCCAAGCCGGACAGACTCCGAAATCCTGATACCACCTCGAGGAGGGTTCAATGACCACCGGGAAAACGACCAGATTCGAAGAGCTGACGAAGCTGGCAGCCGACTTTGTTACGACGAGAAAGGGCTTGTGGGACCATACGGCCTGGACGGATTTCATGTCCAACCTGCAGGCGAAGGGGTTCGATCTCTCCAGAGAGATGCAGGCGAATCTGGGTAATCTGCTGGAAGCGACCAAGCGGTTTTACACGGCGGCGGCAACCGAGAGCGTGGAGAAGGCCGTGAGAGCCGTCGTTAACGACAGTGTAACCTTCGTTACACAACAGAAAGGGGCATGGGGCCACGCCGAGTGGGAAGATTTCGTGAAGACGGTGGAACGAAATACGCTCAACTTGTCCGAGGGGACAATGGCCTATCTGGGCGGCATCCTGGAATCGATCAAGATCTTCTACGCATTACCCCCGGTAGGGGAGGGTCAAAAACGCCAGTTGGCCACCCCTGCCGAGACGCCATCCGCCCCCGAACCCACAGTGGCCCCCACGGAAAAAAAGGTAACAAAACCCGCGGCCGCCAAGCCGCCGGAGGAAGCAAAAATAACGCCGAAAGCGCCGCCCAAGGCGCCACGGAAACAAGACGATCTGACGGCAATCGACGGCATCGGACCGGGCCTGGAAAAGAAGCTGAACGCGGCGGGTATCTCCAGCTATGCGCAGCTCGCGGCCCTTTCGGACGACGACATCGAACGCCTGGAAAATGAGATCATTCGCTTTTCGGGACGCATCAAGCGCGACGACTGGGTAGGCCAGGCGAAAAAGCTCGCCTAGGTTCGGTAACCGGACGATCCGTTCCGATGGCAATCATGCGGGGCGAGACCACATCAATTTTTGGTGGTGGGTGAGTTGAAAGTGGAAACCGATTCGATCCCCTCTCCCCAACCCCTCTCCCGGCGGGAGAGGGGCTTTTTGTGCTCACTTGAAAAACTACCACTACCCAATTTTTGGTAATGGTTAAGGTATAAATGGAAACATCGCCTCTGGCAATGGGTAGGGCGCGCTACAGGCTACACCCCCCCCGGGAGAGGGCCGGGGAGAGGGGATCGAACAAGTCCACGCCAGCCATTTAAAAATTTACCACTACCCCAATTTTTTTATCGATGAACGAGTCGAACTTCCGACCACCAGTCGCCGGCTGCCGGCCGCTGAGAGCCGGTGACTGGTAGCCGGTGACCGATATGAACGCCATCCCCGAAGCATTCATCACTCAGACCGCCCGGCTCTCGGACCAGGTTGCCGAGCCCTTTCCCGCCTCGCGCAAGCGCTACGTGGAAGGCTCGCGCTCCGACATCCGCGTGCCCATGCGCGAGGTGACCCTGACCCCTACCCACACCAACCAGGGGATCGAGGAGAACCCGCCGATCTACATCTACGATACCTCCGGCCCCTACACGGACCCCGACGCCCGCATCGACCTGCTGGCCGGCCTGCCCGAGGTACGCACCGCCTGGATCGAGGCGCGGGGAGATACCGAACCGCTGGCCGGCCCCAGCTCCGAGTTCGTCCGCCGGCGCCGGGAAGATCCCGGCCTCGCCCACCTGCGTTTTGGGCATATCCGCACCCCGCGCCGGGCCAGGGCGGGCGCCAATGTCTCCCAGCTGCACTATGCACGGCGGGGTCTGATTACCCCGGAGATGGAGTACGTCGCTATCCGCGAGAACATGCGGCTCGACCGGTTGCGGTCCGATCCGCGCTACGAGCAGCTCCTGCGCCAACACCGCGGCCAGGCCTGCGGCGCCGACCTGCCCGAGGATATCATCACCCCCGAATTCGTCCGTTCGGAAGTAGCCGCCGGCCGCGCCATCATCCCCGCGAACATCAACCACCCGGAGCTGGAGCCCATGATTATCGGGCGCAACTTCCGGGTAAAGATCAACACCAACATCGGCAACTCGGCCATCAGCTCGTCCATCGCCGAAGAGGTGGAAAAGATGATCTGGTCCGCCCGCTGGGGCGGTGACACCCTGATGGACCTGTCCACCGGCCGGAACATCCACGAGACCCGGGAGTGGATCCTGCGTAACGCCCCCGTACCCATCGGCACCGTGCCGCTCTATCAGGCCCTGGAGAAGGTCGACGGCAGGCCCGAGGCGCTGACCTGGGAGATATTCCGCGACACCCTCGTCGAGCAGGCGGAGCAGGGGGTGGATTATTTCACCATCCACGCCGGCGTGCGGCTGCGCCATGTGCCCCTGACCGCGGAGCGGGTCACCGGCATCGTCTCCCGCGGCGGCTCCATCATGGCCAAGTGGTGCCTCGCCCACCACCGGGAGAGCTTTCTCTACACCCACTTCGAAGACATCTGCGAGATCATGCGAGCCTATGACGTCGCCTTCAGTCTGGGCGACGGCCTGCGTCCCGGCTCCATCGCGGACGCCAACGACCGGGCCCAGTTCGCGGAGCTGGAGACCCTCGGCGAGCTGACCAGGATCGCCTGGGGGCACGAGGTACAGGTCATGATCGAGGGCCCCGGTCACGTCCCCCTGCACATGATCGAAGAGAACGTGGACAAGGAGCGCGAAGACTGCTTCGAGGCCCCCTTCTATACCCTGGGTCCGCTGGTTACCGATATTGCACCCGCCTACGACCACATCACCTCCGGTATCGGGGCGGCCAACATCGGCTGGTACGGCACCGCCATGCTCTGCTACGTCACCCCCAAGGAACACCTGGGCCTGCCCGACCGGGACGACGTGCGCGACGGCATCATCACCTACAAGATCGCTGCCCACAGCGCCGACCTGGCCAAGGGTCTCCCCGGCGCCCAGCTGCGGGACAACGCCCTCTCCAAGGCGCGCTTCGAGTTCCGGTGGGAAGACCAGTTCAACCTATCCCTCGACCCGGAGCGCGCCCGTGAGTACCACGACCGGACCATGCCCCACCAGGCGCACAAGGTCGCCCACTTCTGCTCCATGTGCGGCCCCCACTTCTGCTCCATGAAGATCACCCAGGACGTGCGCGACTTTGCCGCGTCCCACCGGATCGAGGACCCGAAGATCGCCGTAGAAGAGGGCATGAAAGCGAAATCCGCCGAGTTCCTGGAAGCGGGGGGGGAGATCTATCGGGAGGTTTGAAAGGAGTAAACCCCAACCTCCGAGCTTGCCTTCTACTTGCCTTCTAATGGTACAGGATTTCCAGGATTCACAGGATTTTATAATTGTTATTTAAGAAAAATGGTAGTGGTAAATTTTCAACTGATCGCGTGAGTGCCGGCAAGCCGGCACCTACATCCGACACGACCCGGATCCGCGGTAGGCGCGGGCTTGCCCGCGCTCTAGGTGCTCTACACTCGACCAGTTTAAAATTTACCACTATCAGAAAAAGGTAGTGGTAAATTTTTAAATGGCTAGCGTAGACTTGTTTGATCCCCTCTCCCCAGCCCTCTCCCGGAGGGAGAGGGAGTGCAGCCTGCGGTGCGCCAAACCCACTGCGAGTGGCGGTATTTCCATTTAAACACTAACCACTACCCAGAAAAATAATCCTGTTAATCCTGTACTATTTGCGGTTTCCTCCAGCTCCGCACTGCGTTGACCTGATCGACACTTCCCTGGCAAACAACCGGTAAGGCTTTGAGCCCGTGCCCCAGAAAACTGTCCTCCCATTCCAGAGAATCCGTATCTGTCGCCAGCGATAATCCCGGTAGGCGGCGTACCAGCGTGCCCACGACAATCTTCGCCACCAGTTGGGATAGGTGTCTGCCGATACAGGTATGGATGCCGTAACCGAAGGAGAGGTGGGGATTGGGCCGGCGTTCGATATCGAACGTGTCGGGCTCGGGAAAGTGGGCAGGATCTCTATTCGCCGCCCCGATGACGCAAACCACTCTCTCGCCTCGATGAATTTTCGTATCCGCCAACTCGACATCGCGTAGCGCCGTGCGCGAGCCCCCCCGGACCGGGCTGTCATAGCGCAGGACTTCGGAGATAGCCGTCTCGATCAATGCGGGATCCGCCGCCAGGAGCCGCAGCTGCGCCGGATGTCTGAGCAGGGTCAGCACACCGATGCCGATCAGATTCACGGTCGAGGAGTGTCCGACGGTAAACATCATGATGCAATTCGCCAGCAGCTCTTCCTCGCTCAGCTGTCCCTCTTCTTCAATCAGCATGCCGATAAGATTGTCCATCGGCTCGGAGCCGGCGCGGCATTCGGCGATCCGGTTTCGGAAGAACTCGGCCAGGCCCGCAATCGCCAGCATACCCCGCTCATATGTGAGCGGCGTGATGTCCAGGTCCGCCACCAGGGACATGTTTTCCGTCCATTGTTTGAAATTGCGATGCCAGCCTTGTTGTGGAATGCCCAGAATTTCACGACAGTTCAGATCGAGCATCAGCGGATAAGCGAGATCGCCGATAACGTCTAGCTCTCCCCGCTCCACGGCTCGGTCGATAGCGCTGTCGACCTGGGCCTGAATGGACGCCTGCAGTCTATTGATTCGGGATTGGGTGAAGGCCTGCTGTAACAGGCGACGGATTGTGGTGTGATCGGGTGGGTTCGTCAGCACCAACCACAATCCCATCAGGTTGCTGCTCTCATGCCGTATCGATAAGAGACGGTTGATTGGTCGATTCCTGGTATCGGTCACCGCGGGCGCCCGCCTCGACGCCGAGCGACCGAAAGCGGGGCTTTTCAGGACTTCCGCGACATCCGCATAGTGCGTCAGTACCCAATCCGGTAATGGTTAAGGTATAAATGGAAACATCGCCTCTGGCAATGGTAGGGCGCGCTACAGGCTACACCCCCTCTCCCCGGCCCTCTCCCCCCCCGGGAGAGGGCCGGGGAGAGGGGATCAAAACAAGTCCACGCAAACCATTTAAAAACTTACCACTACCGGTTATTTTTCTTAAAGCTCATTTTTGAGGACACCAGTCGCCGTTGGAAGGGAAGCGCCGGGACAGTGTTGCCGATGGCTCGCACACGCCCCACCGCTTGCAGACCACCCTGACTCCGGCTCAGGAAGTCGTGGTCGTGGAGCTGCGCAAGACGCTGCTGCTACCGCTTGATGACCTGCTGGTGGTGACCCGTGAGTTTATCCACCCCGACCGCTCTCGATCCGCCCTGGACCGCAGCCCCGACTTTTCAAAAAAATCTTCGTAATCATCCGGGACCCGACATATAGGTCCCTATTTTATTGGTGCCCAGGGACAGAATCGAACTGCCGACACGGGGATTTTCAGTCCCCTGCTCTACCGACTGAGCTACCTGGGCCGAGGATAAGGGTAAACGCCTTTGACGATGCTGCTGTCGGAGCGGCCGCAAAGGGAGATGCCTATTAAAGCGGGAATGACGGCAAGGCGTCAAGCATGAGCTGCCCGGATGTCAGCCCAAAGACGCAACGCATCGCGTAGGCGCGGCAGGGCGGGCGCATATGAATTGCTTTTCGTTAACCGGTTGTTCCGGCTCCCAATCGTCAGCCGTAGCCGCGATGGCCCACCCTTGAGCGGTAGGCGCCGGCTTGCCCGCGCCTACCAGTTCTGCGGTTCTGCTGCGCTGACCCGATCGACACCCCGGCGACGCCACCAAGGTCATGCTTGCGAGCGAATTTATACTGCCACGCGGCACAATCTGAGCTTTTGAATTTCCCCCTCTCCCCCGCCCTCTCCCGCAGGGAGAGGGAGTGAAATGCGCAAATTATGCCGTGTGGCAGTATATACGCGCTCGCCCTGGTAGGCGCGGGGAATCAGCGGATCTGCTCATGCAACAGCCGTAAGATGCGCTCCGCGGTAACGGAGGACGCGGGCTGGCCGACCTGGTTACGCACCAGGACACGTGTCCGGGCGCCGTCGCCCATGAGCTTGACCTGGTACCGGGCGGCCCCTTTCCTGTCATCGCTCCGCCAGAACGCGAGCTTCGAGCCCCACCCCTTCTTCTCCTCACCCGCGGCGGGATCGTCGTATCGGACATAGTAGATCCCACGCATACGATCCCGGTCTTCCACCGCGAAACCGACGCGATCCAGGGCGACTCCGGTCAGGCGCCAGGCCCGTCGGTACTCATCGGCAATGATCAGCAGGCTCTCCCCGCCGGGACCCTTGGTGAGCTGCGATTTCAGGCCCCTGGTTGCCTGCTGCCTGGTGGCCGCAGCCAGCCTGCTTTCCGATTGCCTGGAAGCACCGAGGTGGACCATGAGCCGACGCAGCATCGTTGCCTCCTTGCCCGGATCCGCGGGGGCCGGCTCCCAGATGGAAGTCGTCCCCCCGCCCGTTACACTGCTGCGCAGGTGTTCCTCCATAGCCCGGTGGGTCAGGTACAAATCGGTCGTCCCGGCCCGCAGACCCGGCTCGATGCGGACGCGATACTGATCGCGTACGGAGGTAGAATAGAGCTCGTCCACCACCTTGCGTAGTAGCTTGGCAATGAAGTCCCGACGGATCTCGGCCCGATTTTCCAACCAATCGGTCTTCATGATGCCCGCGGACGGGTCTTGCTCCACCAGCAGGATACCCTGAGAACGCCAGAAGCCGATTAGCTTCGGCCAGATCCGTTGGGGTGAGCCATCGATCTCGAGCCAGCGAGTATTCCCCTCGCGGCGCAGCTTGACGTCCTTCACCTCCGGCAGGACCTGGGCGTTGCCCACAGTCCGGCGCCGCGCCGCCTGCCCGCCCATATACTCGGAGTAGGTAGTGGTCCCACCGAGCAGCGGAACGTCCATGGCATCGTCGAAGCTGCCGGCGGTCAGGTCCGGCGGAATCTCCAGATTCTCCACCGCCTCGCGTTGCTTCTTGTATTGCAGACGCTGATCGGGCAGGTAGCCCCCATCCGACGCACTACCGCATGCCGACAGCAGCAGTACACCCGTCATGACAACCGCGAAGACCAGCATGTTCCACATAGGGGTCGCCCTTGTGTTATCGGAAAGCCCGCCGGCAGATCGCACCGCCGGCACTACCCTTGGGCAGCTCCTCGAACAATTCATAGCACATGCCCGCTTGTTTGTCTCTTCGTCCAGCACTAGGTGCTGTTGACATTTAACACTAACCGACTGTTTTCTCGTGTTTAAATGCCCGCAACATACCATAGGTCCACGGTCAGAACCGATGCATCGAAAGCCCCTCTCCCTGGAGGGAGAGGGGTTGGGGAGAGGGTGAATCAATCCGCGGTTATGAATGTCAACACCACCTAGTACCCAGAGCAGCCGAATAAATACCCGCTGCAAAAACAAGACCTTGGCGTGGCATGGCAGCACCTCTTCCCACGCCAATCGTACCGGATTAACAGGATTTTCAGGATTCACAGGATCTTATAATTGTTATTTAAGAAAACCTGATTAGCAATGAGATTCAGCCATCCGAATCCAGCCTTCCGGGCGTGGGCCACAGGCCACCGCAGCCACCAAGAGTCGGTTGGGCAGCGCGCGCAGATCAAAGCGCCGACTGAAGCGATAGGCGA
>Ga0209568_1000256_pt1 | contig 18899 bp, 15 predicted proteins | sample WorMetOlspDAHAB2_FD_187406 | JGI IMG/M metagenome (GOLD analysis project Ga0209568, IMG submission 187406) | Marine gutless worms symbiont microbial communities from Max Planck institute for Marine Microbiology, Germany - Olavius sp. DAHAB.2... ...
AACCGAAAAGGAAAAACCTTCCTGCCCAATCGTCCGCCGCGCCATCTCCAAGCCTCCCGTTCAAATTCCAGAAACGAGAGAATCAAAATCCGCGATCCATGTAAACCGCTATCCGCACACAGGTCTCATAACCCACTCCCCGACAAGGGAAAACCCCATTGGCGCCGGAACCGGCGCGGATTCTCGGTGGCCGGACAATCCAGCCCCCGACGGTCAGCCGTCCGACGGGCTCAATTCACGCAGAAACCAGGTCGCCGCGGCCAACAGGACCACGGCGCCGGCCTGGTGCATGGCGGCCAGGCTGACGGGCACAACCGCCAGCAGGGTGGCGATGCCCAGCGATACCTGGACCAGGCCGACGGCGGCCATGGAATTGACCGCCAGGGCCGCCGGCGCCGGCAGGCCGCGGCGCCGGGCCAGCCACCAGAGCACGAGCACGTAGACCAGCGTCGATTCGGCCAGCACTCGGTGGTTGAACTGCACGGTGGTCACGTTCTCGAAGATATTCAGATAGGCGGGCGTCTGCACATACATGCCCGGCGGGATCAACTCGCCGTCCATCAGCGGGAAGGTGTTGTAGGTGAGGCCGGCGTCCAGCCCGGCCACCAGGGCGCCGGAAAAGGCGGTGACGAAAACCAGCGCCAACAGGCCGAGCGCACCGCGCCGCAATCCGGCCAAGGCCGCCAGCTCCCGGGCCGGCCGGGCTCTCGGCGTCAGCCCCATGGCGACCCAAAGCAGGGCGACGATGATCACCAATGCCAACAACAGATGCGCGGCCAGCCGGTATTGGCTGACGTCCGGCCGGTCGACCAGGCCGCTCTTGACCATGTACCAGCCCATGACTCCCTGCAGACCGCCCAGCACGAACAGACCGGCCAGGCGAAGGCCGAGCCGCCGGTCCACCCAACCGCGCACCAGGAAGAATACGAAGGGTAGGAAGAAGGCAACGCCGATCACCCTGCCCCAGAGACGGTGCAGGAACTCCAGCCAGAAGATGCCCTTGAAGCCGGCCAAGGTCATGCCTTCGTTGATTTCCTTGTATTCGGGATAGGCCTTGTACTTGTCGAAGACGGCCTGCCATTCCGCCTCGCTGAGCGGCGGCAGCCAGCCGGTCACCGGCTTCCATTCGACCATCGATAGACCGGAATGGGTCAGCCGCGTGACCCCGCCCAGAACCACCATGGCGAAGACCATGCCGGCCACCGTGTACAGCCAGGCGGCGATCCACTGCTGGCGGCCCTCGAAGGCGGCGCCCGAGGCGGGCATGGGGGTCGTGTCGGACATGGGGGTATCGGCTCTGGATATGGATGCGGCGTTCCGGGGTAACATAGGCCGATGCCTGGCGCTGTTCAAACCAACCGTGTCTGGCCTGGGGGCCTGCGGTAAGCTACCTTGTCCGCCGGAAATGTTTTTGATGTTGGTCAAGCGGGACATCCAAACGTGACGTCCATCAGCCCCGTATATCTGGTCGGCGCCGGGCCCGGCGATCCGGACCTGCTAACCGTCAAGGCGCGGCGCCTGATCGAGGCGGTGGACGTGGTCGTCTACGACAAGCTGGTTTCGCCGGCGATCCTCGATCTGATCCCGGCCGGGACGACCCGCATCTTCGCCGGCAAGCAGGCGAAGAACCATTACATGCCACAGGACGAAATCAACGAACTGCTGGTTGATCTGGCCCAGGGCGGCCGCCGGGTCATGCGCCTGAAGGGCGGCGATCCCTTCGTCTTCGGGCGCGGCGGCGAGGAGGCCCTGTACCTGGCCGAACGGGGCGTGCCCTTCGAGATCGTCCCCGGCATCACCTCATCGGCCGGCTGCGCCGCCTACGCGGGGATCCCCCTCACCCACCGGGACCTGGCCCACAGTGTCAGGTTCGTGACCGGCCACACGCAGGGCCCCGACGGCCTCGACCTGAACTGGCAGAGCCTCGCCGATCCGGAAACCACGCTGGTCATTTACATGGGGCTCTCCAACGCGCGCCAGATCTCGGCCAAGCTGATGGAGGCCGGGCTTGCCGCGGAGACCCCGGCGGCGGCCATCAACCAAGGCACCCGGCCCGAGCAGAAGGTGGTGAATTCGACCCTCGCCGCCCTGGCCGACGATATCCAGGCCCATGAAATCAGCGGCGCCACCCTGCTGGTGATCGGCAAGGTGGCCGGCCTGGCCGGGCAGTTGGACTGGTTCGCCGCCGCCGGCGCCGCCGACCCCATCGGCAAGACGTCGAACTCCTGATCCCTACCCGCCGGTGACGATGTCGCGCCCCAAGGCCCGGGCCAGCAGCATGTAGACCTTGCCCACGTCGGACGCCAGGAAGGTGGTCCTGAGCAGGCTTTCCTGATCGAGCTTGTTGGCGTTCTCCAGAAGATCGTCGAAGTCGTTCAGATAGCGGGTGACGTACTCGCGGAAATCCGTGTCGCGCTGGTACTTGTCGCGCACGATATTGAGCTTCGCCTTCTCCCGGAAGCCCAGCATCTTGCGCACGAAGATGCCGGTCTCGCCCTTGTTGAAGCGGCGCCAGTCCTCTTCGCTGATGGTGGTCTCCAGGACCCGGTTCATGTCCACGGCCAAGGACTGCAGGCGTTCGTTGATGAAGGTCGCCTGCTGCATGAAGTCGGCGACGGCGGCCTTGCCGCGGCGTTCCTTCAACAGCTCGACCAGGGCCGCCGCCTCGTTGGTCACCTCACGCATGTCCTGGGTCTGGCCCTCCAACAGGCGCCCGGCTTCCTCGGCGCTCTTCGCCGCCGTCGTCGTCGCCGTCGCCATGGCCTCGGTCTGCGAACGCATGTGCTGGTCCCAGGCCGCCACCTTGGTCAGGGCCGCTTCCGTCGCGGCGCTCAACTCGCCGGCCCGGCGGGACACGGCACCGCCCAGGTTCTCCATCCCCTGCTCGGCCCGCTGATAGGTGGTCGAGAGGTTGTAGACCTGGCGGCGCAGTGCCTCGGCCATGCCCTCGAGGCGGCCCGACACGTTGTCGACACTCATCCCCGTTTCCTGGGTCTGCTGGCGGAAGGTGTCGACGGCCTTGTTCAGCTTCGAGGCGTTGACGTCGACGGCGACACCGGCCTCCGCCGAGGTCTCGGCCAGGGATTCGCCGACCCGATTGATCCGGGCCACCGCCTCGTCCGTCGAGGTGGCTAGAATGTCGGCCCGGTGCTGCAGGCCTTCGCCGGCGTCCTCCAACTGGGCCGCCGTGCGCTTCGCCACGCCGTCCAGTTCCTGGGCGTGGCGCCGGAGATCGTGGCCCACGTCCCGCAAATTGCCGGTGGTGCGGCCGGACAACTGGTCCAACTCCTGGTACTGGCGGGCCAACTCCCCGGCCAGGTTGTCGACCTGACCGGAAAGGTTCTGCGAAGTCTCGGTGACCTGGGTCGAGTGCTGGTGCAGGGCATCGGTGACCAGGGTCACCAACTGGGCCGCCCGCTCGGCGCTGTTCGAGAGCTCCCGGGTACGGTCGTTGAGGCTGTCGCTGACCCGGCTCAACTGGGCCCCGGCTTCCGTCGACGCCGTGCGCAGCCCCGCCGATTACTGGTTCAGGGTATCGGCGAAGGACTGCACGTGGGTCGACGCCGCGTTGTAGGCGCCGGTCAGGTCCTGGGAACTGCGATGCAGCAGGTCGCCCACGTCGTCGAAGCGGTCGCGGGCCTGATCCAGCGAGGATTCCAATTCGGTGATGTGCTGCTTCAAGGACTGGGCGATGCCCTCCAGGTTGGCGGCGGCGCGACCGGACGAGTGGGTCGCCAGCTCCACGTTCTCGCGCATGCTCGCGGTGACGTCGGTGATATGGGTCTGCGAGGCCTCGGCGGCGCTGCCGGCCTCCTCGACGGCCGCCGCGGTCACCTGCATGACCCGACTTTGGGTATCCTCGACGGTCACCGTGACCTCGCGCTTCGCCGTCGCCGCCACATCGCGGATATGGGCAAGGGTGGCTTCGGCGGCGGCGCCGACCTCATCCTTGGTCTTCGCCGTCACGGCGGAGACCTCGGCACCGGTGGCCCGGGAGACCGCTGCCAGTTCGTCGCGGGCCGCGGTGGCGACCTTGACGATATGGGCCTCGGCGGCGATCGCCGTTTCCTCCACGTCGTCCCGGCTTTGCCCCAGTTTACCGACCACGTGGTCGACCCGGTGCGAGGCTTCCTCCGAGGCGGTGGCCAACTGTCCGGCGGTGGTTTGCAGGCCGTCGCTGGCCTCGGCCAGGCGCTCATTGGTGTGTTCGGTCAGGGTGTCCAGTTCCATGGTGCGCCGGGTGAACATGTCGGCCAGGGTGTCCATCTCGACCTTCGCCTGATCCGTCGCCGCATTGAGCGATTCCGCCTGTCGGACCATCACTTCGGTGACCAGGGACAACAATTGGGCACCTCGGTCGGCGGCGCCGGAAAGCTCCTCGGCCTGTTTGTCGAAGGTGGCGCCGGTCTTGGAAACGTCGGTGATGGCCGTGGCGCTGGTCGCGGTCAGGGCCTCGGCGCTGGTGCGCAGCAGCTCGACCATGCCGCGGACCCGGTCCGCCGCGTCGTCGGAGGTCGCCATGAGGTCCGTCAGGGAGGTCTGCATCTCCTCGCCGACCACCTGCAGGCGCCCTTCCACCTTGGCCGTCGCCGTATCCAGGTCGGCGACCCGCTTGCGCATGATCTTGCCCGTATTCACCATCATCGTCGCCGCCCGCGACGAAAGCTGGGTCAACTGGCCGGCCTGGGATTCAAGCACCGCGGCGACCCGTTCCACGTCGTTGGTGGCGTTGCCCGCCGCCAGGCCCATGTCGCGGGCGTTGTCCTGGACCGTCTTGCCGAGGGATTCGAGGCGCTCCGTCGCATGTTCGGAAGCGCCGGTGATCCCCGTCAGGTGATCCTTGAAGGCCTCGGCCATGCGGCCGCCCCGTTCGGCGGTCAGAACGACCTGCTCATGGGCCGCCTCCAGGGCGCCGCTGACCGTATCGATCTCGCGGCCGCCCCGTTCCGTCGCCCGGCTCAGCGCTTCGCTGCCGCGGAACAGGGTTTCGGTGACGCCGGCCAACTGGGTCCCCGCCTTGTCGGCGATGGTCTCCAGTTCCTCGCCCCGTTCGCCGAGCGCCCGGCCGGCGGCATCGACGCGCTCGACGCCGGTCTGCGACATGCGGTCCAGGCGGCCGGCCTGGGCGGCCAGGCGTTCGCCGGCCTCCGTCAACTTCGCCTGGGCGTTTTCCAATACCGCGTCCAGGTCACCGACCCGCACCTGCAGACCGTCGCCGACCCGCGCCACTTCCGCCAGCACCCGTTCGGCGATCATCGTCAACAGGTGCGAGCCGCGTTCCAGGCCGTCGCCCACTTCGCCCACCTTGGCGGCGGTCTCATCCGCCAGGGCCACCATGTCCTTGGCCTGTACCCGGAAGGCGTCGCGGCCGGCGCCGGCCTTCTCGGCGACCCGCTCGGCGGTGGCCTCCAGGTCCCGGGCCTGGACGCCGAAGGTCTCGGTGGCGCCGCGCACCCCCGCATTGGCGCGGTCCGTGGCCTCCAGCAAGGCGGCCGCCTGGCGCGACAGGGAGTCCTCGATTTCCGTGGTTCGGCCCGCAACCTGCTCGGAGACCGTCTCCAGATGGTCCGCCTGCTTGCCCAGCACATCACGGAGTCGGTCCACTTCACCGGCCGAACGTTCGGTCTGCGACGCCATGTCGCGAACATGGGCCTGCAGGGCCTCGGCGCTGGTCCGAGCGCGCGTCGATGCCTCTTCCGACGCCTCGATGAGCCAATCGGCCCGCTCGTGCAGCAGGGTTTCGGCATCGGCGGCGCGGTCGGCGATGGTGTCCGCCGCCGCCTCCAACTGTTCGCGGCGCTCATCCAGATGCTCCGCGCTGGCCGCCGTCCGCTCGCTGGCGTCGTCGGCCGCCCGGTTCAGGCCGTCGGTGCGCTCCTGCAGCAATCCCGCCAAACCTTCGGCGCGGGTCGCCGCGCGGTCCGCCGACGAGGTCAGTTCACGGGCCCGTTGTTCCAGTAGGTCGCCGGCGCCGCGGGCCTTCTCCGCCGCGTCGCCGGTGACGCGCTGCAGATCCTCGGTCTGGCGGCGCAACGCATCGGAGACGGCGTGCGAGCGCAAATCGGCGTCCTCGGAAACTTGCGCCAGCTCCAGGGTCCGCTGGCGGATCTGGCTGGTCACCGCCTCGCCGCGCCGGGCCGCGTCCTCGGATGCGTTGGTCAGGTCCCGGGCCTGGCGGCGGAGCGCGTCGGTGATCTCGCCGATCCGGGTCTGGGCCCGGTCAGACGGATAGATCAATTGCCTGAGATGCCAGCGCAGCATCTCCGTCTCATGGCGCAGGTGCCGGCCCCGTTCGAAAAACGCCACCACCATCCACAGCATGGCCAGCGGCGTCAGGATACCGACGGCGATGCCGGTGATTTCGTGCGGCAACAGTTGCCCGATGTTCTCCCAACCCAACTGGGTCTGGACGAAGGAATGGCTGGCCCACAGCCAGGCCGCCGACAGGGCCAGCCCGGCGACCACCGCGAGCCGGTATTTCAGATGGAACGGCTTGTTCCAATCCTCCAGGGTCAACTGCTCGGTCAGGCCCTCGGGCGGCGGCACCTGGCGCTCGCCGACCATGGAGCGGTCCGGGGCCCCATCGTGCTGTTCGACAATGCCTTGCGGATCCGGCGTGCCGCCGGTTTCGGGGGTTCTCTCGGCCATGACAAACGCCTCCCGCGCCCTGTTCCAATGCCCTGCCCAGGGACCAAGGGACGTATGATACTATGCTAGATATTGTGGGTAAATGGTCGCACCCCTCAAAATCTGGGGGTAACTTAAGGGTATTCGCCGCCGATCAGCGATTCAAACCGGAAAGCAGCGCGGCGATCCGCTCGGCCGCCCGGCCGTCGGTCATGTCGCCGAACAGATGGGCGCGGTAGGTGCCGCGGGCCTCGGCGTGGCTGTCGTCCCCGTCGACGATGGCCCAAACCCGCTCCGACAGCAGTTCCACGTCGTGGATCTCGTCCCCCATGTCGCGCCAGGACCATTCGTAACCCGACGGGTCGTAGTGGCTCTCGTCGCAGAACCGTTCCGGGTTGGCGATCAGCGCCAGCGGCCGGTCCAGGGCAAGGAACTCCAGCATGGCGCTGGAGGCGTCTGAAATCATCAGCCCGGCATGCGCCATGAAGGCCGCCGCCGGCACGGTCGGATCGGTGCAGACATGCAGGTTCGGCTGATCTTCGGCCAGGGCTTCCCATTGGGCCAGCCAAGCCGGCGCCGCCTCACATAGATTGGGGTGGGGTTTGAGAATCACGTTGATGTCCCGGCGCTCGCCGCGGATCAGGTCCACCGGCCGGCGCACCAACAGACCGGCCGACGACAGCAGCGGCCGATCGGTGGGCGCATAAAGAACCGTCGGCGCCGCCTCCGACAGGCCGTCGGGCAGCGCCGGGCTGTCGCCGCGGAACAGAGCATCGAGCCACGGCAGGCCGGTGATCCAGACGCGCTCGCCGTCGAGGCCGCTGCGCCGCCTGAGGTCCGCCGCCACCTGGGGACTGGAAACGCAGATGGCGTCCCCGGGATCGGTGACCCGGGAGAGGAAGTTCTTGGCGGCCAGGCCGGGTCCCAGGTTGACGATGGTCGCGTTGCCGGCAAGATCGCGAAGCGCTGCGGCATGTTCGCCGGCGATGACCACCACGTCCGGATCGAAATCCCGCAACTCCCGGCCGTCGCCGGTGATCATCGGCCAGTGGTCCTCGGTGAGCGGCGCGAACAGGGGCTCCAGGGCCGGAAACTGGCCGCGCTGGTTGAGGTGCAGGGCGACCCGGCGGCCCCGCTCGGAGGCCGCCAGTCGCCGCCGGCCCGCATCCTCCGCCTCCATGCTGATCAACGCGGCCCGGGCGAACACGTTGCGCGGGTCCACGTCAAGGGCCCGGCGGAAGGCCGCCTCGGCGTCGTCGCGGCGGTCCAGGTTCTTGCGGGCCAGGCCCAGGTGGGTCAGGGCGTCGGCCCGATCCCCGTCCAATTCCAGGCAGCGCTCGAGCCGGGCCATGGCCCTGTTGACCTCACCGGCCCGTCTGTAGGCGGCGCCAAGCAGGTATTGGGTCTCCCCGTCCTCGGGCGCCAGCCCGGCCACCTGCTCCAGGTTGGCGATACCTTCATCGGCGCGACCGCCCAGCAACAGCACCTTGCCCAGATTCCGTTGCGCCTCCAGATCGCCAGGCGCCCGGTTCAAGGCACGGCGGAAACTGCCCGCCGCCGCCTCCAGTTCACCCTGCTGGGCCTGCAGCTTGCCGATCTCCGTGTTCGCCCGGGCGTCGCCGGGATCGACCCTGAGCGCCTGGGTGAAGTAGTCGGCGGCGGCCGGCCAGGCACCGCGCTGAGCAGCGCCGCGGCCCAGTTCCACCAGCCGCGACGCCTCGCCGGCGGCGGCGCCGGTGGGTGGCGGCGGCGTCGCCGACTGGCCCTGGTCAGGGGCCGCCAGAGCGATGACCCCCAGCTTCGCCAGCCAGACCAATGTCCTGGGCAGCCGGAACCGCATGTCCTCGGGCAGGGTCTCGGCCAGGTTGAACACGTCGTGGGCGGCGCCGTCGGCGAGATGGTCGAGAAGCGCGCCCAGGTCCGCCTCCGGCAGCATCGCCTGGACGGCGAAATCGTTCATGGAAGCGGCCCGGAGGTTGTTCAGATGGTCCAGCAACGAGGTGCCGGCGGGAACCGTGAGGCGCACCGCCGTTTCGCCGTCGACGGTCGCCGACGGATAGCCGGCGAACAGGGCGAAGGGATCGTCCCGCAAGGGGTGAATGGGCCGCCCGGCGGCCACCGGTGCCACCTCACGGGTGCGGGCCCGGATATGCGCCAATTCCCGCCACAGGTCCTGGTAGGCCCGGACGATCACCGACCAGTCGTAGGTCTGCCGGGCGTGCTGGCGGCCGGCGTTGCCCATGCCGAGGCGCAGGTCCTCGTTCTCCGCTAAGGCCGTGTAGGCCTCGGCGGTCTTCGCAACGTCCACCGCCGTGCACTGGCTGACCAGGCCGCAATAGTGGTTGTAGTTGCGGTCCCGTTCCGCCTCGCCGACCAGGGGATCCGTCTGCAGGACCATGTCGCCGCCCGACCCCGGAAGCGGCAGCCAGGTGGGAATGGCGAACCCGTCCTCGCCGTCGCGCACCGTATCCCTGTAGCCGTTCCAGTCGGTGACCACGCAGGGCAGGCCGGCGGCCATTGCCTCGATGGGGGTCAGGCCGAAGCTCTCCTGGACGTTGTCGGAAAGCGAGGTGAACACGTCGGCGGCGTACCAGACGTCACGGCAGACGGTCTCGTCGCGGCCGTCCAAGAAGATCGGATTGACCGACGGCGCGAAACGCCGCGCCCCGTCGCGGAACTCCCGCTCGATGCCCTCGTTGGGGAAACGTCCCGTCTGCAACAGGTGGATGCGCCGGCCGGTGCGTTTCGCCGCCTCCTCGAGCCCTAAGTACATGGGCAGAGGATGGGCCTTGGCATGGAAGCTGAGGCGGCCGAAGAACAGGAAGGCGACGTCGTCGTCGGCGATCCCGAGGCCGCGGCGCAGTGGCCCCGGACACGCTGACGCTCTTCACCGGCCAGGAACCGGTCACAATCGACGCCCAGGGGAATGACCGGCAGCTTGGCCTGCACGTTGAAGGCGCCGCCGCCCCGGCGGTTGAGGAAATCCGCATGGTTGTCCAAGAGCCGCACAATCACCGCCTTGACCGCCCGGGACGTGCAAATGACGGCGTCCCAGGGCTGCACCGGCGAGGTCAGCAGCGCCCCCAGGCCGTCCATGGCGCCATCGGAGGAGACCGTGTGGTTGATCCCGCAGATGCTGTAGCTGCGCGCACCCAGGCCGCGCCGGCGCCAGGCATGGACGCCGATGGACGGATCGGGCACGAACAGGGTGCGCTCCGTCTCGGCCAGTTCCCCCATGCCGTTCAAGGGAACCGAAACGCAGGGCCGGGTCTCGCCGGCGAAGGCCTCGACCCGAGCGGCGAAATCCTCGCTGTGGCTGGCGTCCAGGACGTGGCAGAGATAGCGCTCGACGCCCGAATGGCGGATGAAGCCGCGCAGGAACCCGGCCCCGGCGGCCTGCCGGCCCATCAGCTTCTCGCGGCTCAGATCGACGGCATCGGGGTGATGCAGCAACACGGCATTGTCGCGGTGGCTAACGTCGCTGGCCATGAAACCCGTTCCCCGGCGGACCGATCCCGAATACCTGTTGGTCGCCCCGCACCCAGGCTCTAAAGTCCCTTACCCGCTGGGCGACCCATCAAATGGAAGACAGGTGATGAGCGACTTGGCAAGGCGTCTTTGGCAGGCCCGCGCGAACGGCGGCGTCGTTTCACCCGAAGATGTCCGCGAACCGGAGACGGACGACGAGGCTTACGCGGTCCAGGACGAGGTCCTGCGCCGGCTCGGCCATCCGGCGGTCGGTTTCAAGATCGGCTCCACCAGCGCCGAGGCGCAGCGCCTGCTCGGCACCTCGGAACCGGGCTCCAGTCCAGTGCTGGCCCCCTACCTGTTCGAGACCCCGGCCCGCGTCACCATCACCTCCGACCACATGCCCGCCGTGGAGGGCGAGTTCGCCTTTCGCCTGGGGCGCGACCTGCCGCCCCGGGTCGAAGATTACCGCAGCGAAGAGGTGGCGGACGCTGTCGACGCCGTGGCCGGCGCCATCGAGGTGGTCGGCACCCGGATCGCCGGCGGGCTGGCCGGCAAGGGCCGCTACCTGGTGACCGCCGACTGCGGCGCCAACATCGCCCTGGTGGTCGGCCGGTGGTCCGCGGACTGGCGCCGCCTGGACCTGCCGGACCATCCGGCGGCCATGGCCGTCAACGATGTCCCCAAAGGCGCCGGCACCGGGGCGCGGGCGCTCGGGGATCCCATGAACGTCCTGGTCTGGCTGGCCAATCAGCAATCGAAGCGGGGCCGCGGCCTATTTGAAGGCGAATACGTCTCGACGGGCACCTGCACGGGCCTCGATCCGGTCAAGCCGGGGGACCGGGTGCGGGCCGATTTCGGAGAGTTGGGAGCGGTCGAGGTGGAATTCGACTGAAGCCGGGGCTCAGAACATGTGCTGGCCGCCGGTGACCCAGACCTCGGTGCCGGTGACGTAGTTGGAATCCTCCGACGACAGATAGAAGATGGTCCGGGCCACGTCCTGGGGCGTTCCCATGTGACCGAGCGGAATGCGCGGGATCAGCATCTCGTATTCGGGCTGGATCATCTCCGTCTCGATCTCGCCGGGCGCCACGGCGTTGACCCTGACACCCAGTTCGGCGAACTCGTTGGCCATCTCCCGGGTCAGGCCGGAAAGCGCCGTCTTCGAGATGGAATAGGCGGAGCCGGCGAAGGGGTGGATCATGTGGCCGGCGATGGAGGTGACGTTGACGATGGCCCCCTTCCCCTTGTGCAGGGCCCCGGCGAAGCCGCGCGACAGCTTGAGCGGCGCGAAGAAATTCAATTCGAACACCTCGTGCCAGGCCTCCAAATCACCGTTCAGGCAGCCCAGCCGCTCCTTGTAGGGGGTTTTCGGCGACATGCCGGCGTTGTTGACCAAGGCGTGCAGCGGCTCATCGCCGAGGAACGCGTTCGCCTCCTCGATGAAGTTGGCGACGCTGGCATCATCGCCCAGGTCGGTGGCGATGTGGCAGGTCCAGTTGCGGTCGCGGCCGCATTCCGGCGGCGCGTCCTCGCGCGAACAGGTGATGATCTGCCAGCCGCGCTCCAGGAACAGGCGCGCCGTCTGATGGCCGATCCCCCGGCTGGCGCCGGTGACGACGACGGTTTTTCTCTCCTCGCTCATGACCCGACGTTAGGGCAAGTGGCAGGGCGTTTCCAGGGCCTATGGCGCCGGGCGGCGAACGCGCTACATTAGCGCCATGTGCTCGCGCTTCGAACTCAACGCCCGGCCCCGGGACCTGGCCCGCCATTTCGGCCTGGACGAACTGCCGGACGGCTTCACCGGTGGCGAAATCCGGCCTACGGACCCGGTGCTGGCGGTCGATTACGCCGGCGCCCATGTGCTGCGCTGGGGCCTCAGCGTCGAGTGGGATAGGAAACCGCTGATCAACGCCCGGGCCGAGACCTTGGCCGAGAAGAAGACCTTCCAGCCGCTTCTGGAAAGCCGCTGCCTGGTCCCGGCGACGGCCTATTTCGAATGGCGGCGCGACGGCCGGACGCGACTGAAGAACCGGATCGCAACCGCCGACGGAGAGGTCTTCTCCTTCGCCGGGCTTACGGACGGCGAGCGCCTGACCATCGTTACCTGCGCGCCGCTGGCCTCCATCGCCCATATCCACAACCGCATGCCGGTTATACTCACGGCCGAGGCGGAAGCCGCCTGGGCCGACCCGGCCCTCTCCTTCACCGAGGTTTGCCGATGGCTCGACCCGGACGCCGGCCCGGAACTCGACGCCGAGGAGGACACCCCGCCGCCGCCCCGCCAGCCGGATTTGTTCGGTTAGGCCGGCGATCGGACAGGTTCCCCTTGAGTTCGACGGCCGATCGCGGCAATTTGCCCGGGCACGGTGACATTGCCGTGCCGCCCCACCATATGAACGACGTCGCCACGCAACACGGGATGGGACCGCCGCCATGCGCAAGTATCTCCATATCGACCTGAACACCAAATCCGTCCGCGCCGAGGACATGCAGGGCGAGGCCCTGGCCCGGGCCGGCCGCTATCTCATCGTCAAAACCCTGATGGACCGGGACCTGGCCGGCATCGATCCCCTGTCGCCGGAAAACCCGTTGATCTTCTCCGCCGGCCCCTTCGCCGGCACCAACTTCTCCAACGCCAACCGGATCAGCGTCGGCTGCAAGAGCCCGCTTACCGGCGGCATCAAGGAATCCAACGCCGGCGGCACCTTCGCCTTCGCCTTGGGCCAGTCGGAATTGGCCGGCCTGACCCTGGACGGGGCGTCCGAGGACTGGGTGGTCATCCGCATTCCCAAGGAGGGCGACATCAGCTTCGAGCCGGCCGAGCCCTACATGGGCCCGGGCATGGGCCTGTTCGAATCGGCGAAGCGCCTGCACGAGACCTACGGCGACAAGGTCAGCATCGGCATGTGCGGCCCGGTCGCCGAATACGGCGGCATGATCGCCGGTATCGCCTTTTCCGACCAGGAGAACCGGCCGGTGCGCCTGTCGGCCCGGGGCGGCGTCGGCGCGGTGATGGCGTCGAAAAAGGTCAAGGCCATCGTCGTCGACAAGCACAAGATGCCGCCCTTCCACGACCGCAAGAAGCTGATGACCTCGATCCGCACTTACGGCACCAAGCTGGGCGACGACCTGGCCATCGCCAGCCTGGGCAGGAACGGCACCGCCCAGGTGGCCGACCTGATCAACCACATGGGCGGCATTCCGGTGCGCAACTTCTCCGGCGGCCAGCAGGTCGACCCCACGGACGAGGCCTTCCGCATGGGCGGCGATTTCATCCGCGAACAGAATTTGGAACGGGGCGGCGACACGACCCATGCCTGCATGCCCGGCTGCATGATCAAGTGCTCCAACGTCTACAACGACGCCGACGGCAACGAAGTGGTCTCGCCGCTGGAGTACGAAACCATCGGCCTCATGGGCACCAACTGCGGGATCGAGGACCCGGACCAGGTGGCGGCGCTCAACTGGATCGCCAACGATCTCGGCATCGACACCATCGAGACCGGCGCCATGCTGGCGCTGTTGATGGAAGCCGGCGAGGCCGAGTTCGGCGACACGGCCTTCATGGAAGCCGCCCTCAATGATATCCGCCAGGGCACGGAACGCGGCAGGCTTTTGGCCCAGGGCACGGCGGCGGTGGGCGCCCATTACAACGTCGCCCGGGTGCCGGTGATCAAGAAACAGGCGATCAGCGCCTACGACCCCCGGGTCATCGAGGTGACGGGCATCTCCATGATGCTCACCGCCCAGGGCGCCGACCACACCGTCGGCAACCTGTTCAACATTGAAACCAAGGACAAGACCACCGAGGAACTAACCGCCGCCAGCATGGAGGTGCAGGCGCTCTGCGCGGCGGCCGATTCGCTGGGGCTCTGCGTGTTCGGCCGCTCGGTGACCAACATCAACCAGGACCTGATCGTCACCGCGCTGAACGACGCCCTCGGCGTCGATCTGGACGTTTCCTTCTACCTCGAGCTTGGCCTCGAGACCCTGGATCTGGAAAGCCGCTTCAACGCCGCCGCCGGATTCACCGAGGCGGACGACGAACTGCCGGCCTTCTTCTATGACGAAGACCTGCCGCCCACCAACAAGGCGGCCCGCCACCACAGCGCCGAGGTCAATCGCTACCGCCAGGATTGGCTGAACCAGCAAGTCGGCTGATCAATCCCCGTCCGGGTCCCTGTAGGGGAAGTCGGAATCGTCGAAATCACCGGAAAACCGGTAGGCGGTCTGCTGCTCCGGCTCCATCTCGGCCTCGCCGTACTTTTCCAGGATGGCCGCCAGGGTTTCGGTGACGAAGGCGTTGGTGATCTCGCGGAGCTCTTCCTTGCCCTCCACGTAGGCCGGATCGAAGATCACTTCGTTCAACCGCCGCCGGTTCCTCTCGACGAAGGCGAACAGCGCCTCGGCCAGTTCCGCTACCGGCAGGTAGATGGGCAAATAGGGGATGGTTTCCTTCAGCGACAGGAACACCAGGTTGGCGACCGGTTCGACCCGCTTGTCCGCCTCCAGGCGCTCGATCAGACGATGGAAGTAATCGGCCCGCTCGCCCTCCAGGGACTCCAGCACCGGCTGCACGATCTTCCTGTGAAGCATGGGCGCGCCATCGGCCTCAATGGGCCATGAATACCGGGATGTCCGCCGTTTCCAGGATATGCCGGGTCACCCCGCCGAGGATCAGTTGGCGCATGCGGCTGTGGGTATAGGCGCCCATGATCAGCAGGTCGGCCTTCTCCGAATGCACGTCCTCGAGAAGCTTCGGCCCGACCGTCGAACTGGGCCCGGAGATCGTCTGGGTATTGGCGGTGATCCCGTGCCAGACCAGGTAGGACGCCAGTTCCGGGGCCCGCTCGCCGGACGTGCGGCCGCTGTCCACGGTGAACACGGTGATGCTTTCGGCGCCCCGCAACAGCGGCAGGGCCGAGGACACGGCCCGGGCCGCCTGGGCACTACCGTTCCAGGAAATGACCACCCGATGGCCTGGCTCCGCATGATCGCCGGGCGGCACCACGAGAACCGGCCGGCCGGTCTCGAACAGGGCCGCGTTCAGGGTCAGATTGGTGGACACGTCGGAGGTTTCCGTCGGCCGGGCGGCAACGATCAAGTCGGCGAGGCGGCCGTGCGCCGCCACCGCGTCGTCCTCGCGCCCCGTCTCCTCCAGCCAACGGGCCGAAAAGCCGGTCGCCGCCGGAGTATCGGTAACCAGGGCGCTGTGTTTCTGGACCGCCGCGTCGAAGGTCTTGCGGGCCTCCACGGAGCGGCTCGCCCCTTCCTTCTCGGCAACGTCCATCATGTCCTCGATCATCGCCACGGACATGCCTTCGCCCAGCAGCGGCACCGTATCCTTCGGGTCCGAGCGGACATGCAGGGTATCCACATGGGCGCCGACGCGGCGGCCCATGACGAAGCCCATATCCAGGCAACGGTTGGACTCCTCGGTGCCGTCCACGGGGACGAGTATGGTTCGCAGGGTCATTGTCACAACTCCCGCCTCAAGGCCGTTTAATTGTTAAGGTCATACTAACATGCGCCCGCGGCGCCCGGTACCGGCAAAATCAACCGATCCCGATACTCGCCTTGCCCTTCTTCACGGTGACTTCGCGGGGGCCCGAGCTGTCGATGCGGGTCCAGGTGATGTCGCCCAGTTCGTAGGTGGATTGCTCGCGGGCAATCTCTTCGGTGACGTCGGAGATGTTGCGCCGGCGCTTGGTGATCCGCGCCACCCGGACATCCTCCGGTGCCTCGATCCACAGGCCGTGGAAGGGAACCCCCATCTCCCGGGCCACCGCCTCGATGGCGGCCCGCTGGTCCGGGCCCGGAAACACCGCGTCGGCGACCACGGCGTGTCCTTGGGCCAGGGCGGCGCGCGCCTCCTCGACGAAGGCCGCATAGGTGCGCTCGTGCATCTCGTGGGTGTAGCCCTCCGGGCCGAGCTGCGATTCCTGAGCGGCCCCGGCCAGGCGCTTGCGGACCGCATCGGTGCGCACCACCCGGGCCCCCGGCGCGGCGCCGACGAAAGGCGCCAATTCCCGCGCCATCCGCGACTTGCCGCCGCCGGACAGTCCGCCGACGGCGACCAGCCGCGGCGCCGGCGGTTCCAGGTATTCGAGCGCCATGTCCATGTAGCGGCCGGCCTCCAGGCGCCGCTCGGCCTGCTGGTCCGGATCGGAAAGCAGAACCACCTGGGCGGCGTCCACATGGGCCCGGATGGCGGCCCGCATGGACAGGAACAGGGGCAGCACGCTCAAGGTGCCGGGCCGCTCGAGCACCTCGCCGGTGACGTCCAGGTAGCGGTTGAAGGTGACGTCCGCAAGCCGGCGCAGCCCGCGGTAATCCAGGTCCATGAGCAGGAAGGCCAGGTCGTAGAGGGTATCGATCTCGGAAAACGCGGTGTTGAACTCGATCCCGTCGAACAGCATGGGCTTGCCGTCGATCATGCAGATGTTGCGGAGGTGCAGATCACCGTGGCAGTGCCTGACGGCGCCGGCGTCGCGGCGCGCATCCAGGATCTCCGTCAAGCGGGCCAGGGCGGCGCGGCTGATTTCGCTCCAGGCCGCGACCTTTTCGGGCGCCAGCACCGACTTCGCCTCGCCGAAACACTCGATGATGTTCTCGACGATCATCGCCGTTCCTCGGGCGCCCCCGGCGCCGGGCGTCACCGCCGCTTCCCCGTGGAAGACGGCGATATGGTCGGCCAGGTCGACCATGGGATGGCGCCGCAGCGTCCCGGCCTGGGCCATGCGGTCGAACAGGCCCGCCTCATCGAAACGGTTCATGTCGACCAGCCACTCGACGGCCTCGCCGGCGCCGTCCAAGGCCAGCGTGCCGTCCGCCTGGCGGGTCACCGCCAGGACGCCGCGGTAGACAACCGGCGCGGTCCGCCGGTTCAGCTCGACCTCTGCCCGGCAAGCGGCCTCGCGGCCCTGCAAGGTGGTGAAGTCCAGGTAGGGGAAACGCACGGCCCGCTTCATCTTCAGGGCGCGGTCGCCAGCGATGAAGATGCGCGAGATATGGGTCTCGATCTCGGTCACCTCGGCGTCGGCTGCGGCGAAGGTGCCGGGCCGCGCCAGCAACGCCGCGGCCTCCTCCTGGCTTGCTTCCTCGGGCCCCCGGCTCACGTGAGCTCGCGCTCCACGTCCTCGACCCCTTCCGGGTCCTGGTGGACGATCACCTCGGCATTGGGAAAGGCCCGGCCGACCTCGAGCTCCACCACGTCGGCGATTTCATGGGCTTCCCGGAGCGGCATGTCGCCGTCCATCTCCACGTGCATCTGGATGAACACCTGGGTGCCCGACGAGCGGGTCCTGAGGTCGTGAACCCCCTCGACGCCGTCCTGGGCGCAGGCGATCTCGACGATGCGGCGCCGGTCCTCGGGCGGCAGTTCGTGGTCCATGAGGATGTTCAGGGCCTCGATGCCGATCTTCCAGGCCGTCCAGATGATGAACATGGCGATGCCGATGGCGAAGATGGGGTCGGCCACGGTGAAGCCCATTTCGCTGGCCAGGAAGATGGACACCAGTACGCTGCCGTTGATCAGCACGTCCGTCTGGTAATGCAGGGAATCGGCGCTGATCGCCACGGAGCCGGACTTCTTGACCACGTAGCGCTGGAAGGCGACCAGCAGCACGGTCAGCACGATGGAGAAGACCATCACCCCGTAACCCACCGTCGCATGGTGGATGACGGTGGGATGCACGATCCGCTCGCCGGCCTCGATCATCAGGAAGACGGCGGAGCCGACGATGAACGCCGCCTGCGCCAGACCGGCAAGGGGCTCCGCCTTGCCGTGGCCGAAGCGGTGCTCCGCGTCGGCCGGCTGCAGGGCATGGCGGACGGCGATCAGGTTGACCATCGAGGCCGCCGCATCGAGGAGCGAATCGATCAGTGTCGAAAGCAGGCTCACCGAATCGGTCAACATCCAGGCGACGATCTTGGCGACGATCAGGATGCCGGCGACGCTCACCGAGGCATAGGTGGCCAGGCGCATCAGCCGCGCCGCTTCGGCGGAGGGCGTCAAACCGCCTCCCGCCGGCGTCGTCTGCAGGGTGACCGGGGTTTCCGTCACGGGTAGAGCTTCTCCAGGGTCCAGCCGTCGTCGGTACGGGTATAGAGGCTGCGGTCGTGGAGCCGGAACGCCTCCTCCTTCCAGAGCTCGATGCGTTCCGGGCGCAACCGGAAACCGGACCAGAATTCCGGCCGGGGCACCTCGCCGATGTTGAACTTGGCGGTGAACTTGGCGACCCGCTTCTCCAGCGCCATGCGGCTTTCCAAAGGTTGCGACTGCTTGGACGCCCAGGCCCCCAACTGGCTCAATTTCGGCCGGCTGGCGAAATAAGAATCGGCTTCCGCGGCGCTCACCGGTTCCACCGGCCCTTCAACCCGCACCTGCTTGGCCAGGGGCCGCCAGTAGAAACAAAGCGCCGCGAAGGGATTGGCGGTGAGTTCCCCGGCCTTCTGGCTGCCCAGGTTGGTGTAGAACACGAACCCGTCCGCATCGACGCCCTTCAACAACACCATGCGCGCCGACGGCCGTCCGTCCGCATCGGCGGTGGCCAGGGTCATGGCGTTCGGATTAACCGGATCGGCGGATTCCGCCTCGCCAAGCCAGGTCTTGAAAAGCTCGATGGGATCGTCTGACGTGATGCTCATCACTGCCCCGGTGGAAATTAAAATTGGCTCAATTCGCAAAACGAAGGCATGGCCTCGTCATCGCCGCCTCGAGGCAGGCTCTTGGCGATGGCTGGTCGCCGAGTTCGATGAGATGGAACCATCTGAGATAGCTGTCCAGGTACTTGGTGGCG
>Ga0209568_1000257_pt1 | contig 18896 bp, 15 predicted proteins | sample WorMetOlspDAHAB2_FD_187406 | JGI IMG/M metagenome (GOLD analysis project Ga0209568, IMG submission 187406) | Marine gutless worms symbiont microbial communities from Max Planck institute for Marine Microbiology, Germany - Olavius sp. DAHAB.2... ...
ACGCCCGATCGCTTCTTTTGATTCCCTCTCCCCAACCCCTCTCCCGGCGGGAGAGGGGCTTTTGCGACACCCTCGGAGGGAGAGGAGGTGCAGCCGGTGGCGTGCCCAACATATTGCTATCGGCGACGTTCTCATTTAAACATTAACCACTACCCTGGAACGCAGACCAAACCCCGCCTGCTCGACCAGGTGCGGGACAAAATCCGTTTTAAGCACTACAGCATCCGCACCGAGCAAGCCTATCCGGATTGGATTCGCCGCTTTATTTTGTTTCACGCCAAGCGTCATCCCGCAGAGATGGGCGCGCCGGAGGTGGAGGCTTTTCTCACACATCTCGCCACAGTCGGCAGGGTGGCCGCTTCCACCCAAAACCAGGCCCTGTCGACATTGCTGTTTCTTTACCGAGAGGTCTTGGGGGTTGAGCTTCCCTGGATGGAAAACATGCAGCGGGCCAAACGCTCGCAAAAGCTTCCGGTGGTTTTGACCGTGAACGAGGTACGGATGTTGCTCGCGCACATGGAAGGGCTCGACTGGTTGATGGCGAGCTTGCTCTATGGCACGGGGATGCGGCTGATGGAGTGCGTGCGGCTGCGGGTGAAGGACCTGGATTTCGAGATGAAGCAAATCACGGTTCGCAATGGTAAGGGCGGCAAGGACCGGGTGACGATGCTTCCGGAACCTATGATGAGACCCCTTCGGGAGCATTTGCGGAGGGTTGAGACCATTCATGAGCAGGATCTCGACGCTGGTCTGGGAGCAGTATACCTCCCGTACGCTTTGGAAAGGAAATATCCGAACGCGAACCGGGAGTGGGGCTGGCAGTATGTTTTTCCGTCCAAGACCATCTCCACCGATCCTCGATCGAGCATAAAGCGGCGCCACCACCGGGATGAACAGACGTTGCAACGGGCGATAAAACGGGCGGTGAGGGAGGCGGGAATCAGTAAGCCGGCAAGCTGTCATTCGTTGCGCCACAGTTTCGCAACGGCGTTGCTGCAGAACGGTTATGACATCCGGACCGTCCAGGAGCTTCTAGTACATAAGGACGTGAAGACCACTATGATTTATACCCATGTGCTCAATCGCGGCGGTCGCGGTGTGATAAGTCCGCTGGAGTCGCTGGCATAGAAGATGAACCGAAACTTAAAAAACAGAAACGGGATTCGTGGTTCTTGGCACGGTTTTTCCCGCGCCGAAATCTATTACTTTGCTGCCGCACTCCAAAAGTGATGGCGTTCAAGCCCCTCTCTTTAGTTTTGCCATTTCTTGTTCCCATCCTGGGCCGGAATGACGAAGTGGGGGTTGAGCGATTACAAAGAAAAACGGCGAATCACGCAAATGTTTCGTAGACACAAAATTCGATTCGCGCTGATTCGCGTGATTTGTAGTTAAAACGAAACCTAAATGTTGGGCTACGATTTTTGTGCGGAATCGAGCGACCCCAACCAACCAAAATCATTCAGGATCGCATAGACGGCGGGGACCAGAAACAGGGCCGCGAGGGTGGCCGCTGTGAGGCCGAATGCCAGGCTCGCGGCCAAGGGGATCAGGATCTGGGCCTGCAGGCTTTTCTCCAGCAGCAGGGGGGTGAGACCGGCGATGGTGCTGATGGAGGTGAGCAGGATAGGTCGGAAGCGTTCCCGTCCCGCCTGCTTGGCCGCCTGGGGCACCGGGATGCCTTGGGCGCGGGCGTCGCGGATGAAGAAGACCAGTAAGATGGAGTCGTTGACGACGCCGCCGAACAGGGAGGCCATGCCGACGATGCTGGGCAGGGTGAGGTCGAGCCCGAGGGCCAGGTGCCCGAACACGACGCCGATGAGGGCGGTGGGGATGACCAGCATGACGGTGATGGGGGCCAGATAGCCGCGGAATTGCAGAGCCAGCAGCATGTAGACGCCGATCAGCCCGAGCAGGGCGTTACGCCCGATGGCGGCGCTGGTCTTGGCCGCCTCCTTGCCTTGTCCTTCCACCTCGAAACGCAGCTCCGGGTAGCGTTCGAGCAGGCCCGGTATGAATTCGGAACTGGCCAGGGCCAAGAGTTCTTGAGCATTCGCCAGATTGCGGTCGAGGTCTCCCTGAACACTGACGGCGCGCTGGCCGTTTATCCGGTGGATGCGGGCCCAGCCGCGCACTTCTTCGATGTCGGCGACCACCGACAGGGGCGTCAGGGCGCCGTCGGGGCCGATGATGGTGAACTCCTCCAGGCTTTCGGGTCCGATCCGATCCGCGGCCACCAGCCGCAGGTTGACTTCGTAGGACTCGGGTTCCACCGGAAATTCATCGACCTTGATGCCCTGAAAGGCCCCGCGTACCTGGTCGGACACGGTCTTGGCATCCAGGCCCAGCATGCCGGCACCCGGTTTGAGGTGTAAGTGGTACTCGCGCTTGCCGGGGCGCAGATCGTCGCTCAGGTCCAGGACCCCGGCAAAACCCAGCAGCCACGCTTGGAGCTCGACTGCCGCGGCCTTGAGTCGATCCGGATCGTAGCCGAGCAGCCTGAGATCAATGGCGCGACCGCCGGGGCCGAGGGTGGGCTCGGTGAATTTGATGGCGATGACGTCGGCCAAGTCTCCGGTCTCCTCCCGCCACAGGTTGAGAAACTCGTCCAGCGGGGCGTCGCGGAGCTCGGCGCTGAGCAGGTCCGCGACTACGCGCGCCACGTGGGGGCCGTTCTCGTAGGCGTCCGGATTCCGGCCGAAGATGACGGTCCGGTTGCGCACCAGGTCTTGTCCCTCGGGCTGACGCGGTTTGAAGTGCCGATCAACCCGCTCCAGGGCTGCCGTCAACCGCTTCACCACCTGTTCGGTACGCGCCAGCGGCGTGCCCTGGGGGAGCAGTATCCGGGCCTCCACCAGGTCCCCATCCAGGTCGGGGAAGGGCACGAACTTGAGGTGGCCCCCGGCGGGCATGGCCAGCGCCAGGATCAGGAGCATGAGGATCAGGCCCAGGGTGAGGTAACGATAGTCCACGGCGCGATCGAGCAAGGGCCCGAACCCACGCTCACGGAACCGTTCGAAACCACGCTCGAAGCCGGCTCGGAAACGCGATGGGGCGCTCCGTTTCATCCGGGCCAACGAGTGGCCCAGATGGTTGGGCAGAATGAAGAAGGCCTCCAGCAGGCTGACCGAGATGACCAGGATGAGCACGATGGGCATGATCCGTAGCACCTGACCCATCTCTCCGGTGATGAAGATCAGGGAGCCGAAGATCAGGAGGGTGGTGGCGAAGGACGAGAGAACCCCCGGCAGAACCTGCCGGACTCCCTCGATGGCTGCCTGCATGGGCGGATCGCCCCGGGACAGCCGGGCGGCGATGTTCTCGGCGATCACGATGGCATCGTCCATGAGCAGGCCGATCCCGATCAGCAGGCCCACCATGGAAATCATATTGATGGTCACTCCCACCAGGGGCAGGATGAAGAAGGCGCCGAGAAAGGAGATCGGCAGGCCCAGGGTCACCCACAGGCTGTAGCGGATACCGAAGAACAGCCAGAGCACCAGGAGCACCAGGAAACAGGCCCTGGGCGCCGTTGCGTACCAGCAGGTCCAAACGGTCCTGAACGATCGAGGCGCGGTCTTGGGTGAGGGTCAAGGCGATGCCCCTGGGGATCCGTTCGCGCTCGGCGACGACGAAGGCCTTCACCGTGGCCAGCACGACCAGCACGTCCTGGGCGCGCGTCTTGGCAATCTCGAGCACCGCCGCACGGCGGCCGTTGAACAGGATTGCCTCCTCGTCCCGGTCGAAGCGATCAGTGATGGTGGCGATTTCCCCCAGGCGGATCGCCGCGCCGGTGGTGCCCGAGATGACGATCAGATCGTGGAAGGCGTCGGTGCGCTTGCGTTGATCGTCGAAGCGCAGCAGCAGATCCCCGGGACCGCCCTCCAGGCGCCCGGCCGGGCTGCCGACGCTGTGCCGGCGCAGTGCGTCGGCAACCTGGTCGGCGGACAGCCCATACTAACGCAGACGCCAGGCCGGGAGCTCGATGCGGATGTGGTGGTCGGAGAAGCCGCTGACCGTTACCTCGGTAATCCCATCCAGGGCCAGTAGCCGGTCTTTGAGGTCCTCCGCATAGGCCTTGAGGGCGACCGGGTCCTCGGGGCCGGTCACGGCCACCGCCACCACCGGCTCGGTACGGCCCAGCTCGGTGACCACCGGCGGCTCGGTCTGGTCGGGGAAGTCGTCGATGGCGTCCACCTCGGACTTGACGTCGTCCAAGAAGCGCGTCATGTCTTCTCCTTCGCGCATCACGGCGGTTGCCGTGCCGACGCCTTCCCGGGCGTCGCAGCGGATCTCGTCGAGCTCCGAGATGCCTTCCAGGGTGTCTTCCAGGCGCCGGCAGACGGCATCTTCCACCTCATCTGGCGTGGCCCCTCGGTAGAGGACGCGAATCTCGACCTGGTCGTTCTCGATCTTCGGAAAGGTCTCGCGTTGCAGGCCCGGTACCCTGGTCAATCCCAGGATGATGATGGCGGCCATGAGCAGATTGGCCGCCGTCGGGTGGCGGGCGAACCAGGCGATCACGATCCGTCTCCCTCCGCGGCGGAGGAAAGCGCCGCGGCCAGCTCCGCATCAAGGGTCGGTTGCAGCAGCATGCCCTCCACCGCCGGCACCAGGTCGGAGACCAGGACCCGTTCGCCGGGCGTGAGTCCTTTCTCGATCGCGGAGATCCACCCCTGGCTGAAGAGTACCTTTACCGGGCGTCGGCGCAGGCGGTTATCCCGGTCCGCCACCATCACCGTCCCATCGCGGACGGCCGAACGCGGCACCAGGATGCGGGCCCGATGCGATTTGCCACGCAACACCACCTGGACGAACATCCCCTTGGACAAGGGGGCGGTAGCCGGGTATTGGTAGTGGTTAGTGTTTAAATGGAAATACCGCCACTCGCAGTGGGTTTGGCGCACCGCAGGCTGCACTCCCTCTCCCTCCGGGAGAGGGCTGGGGAGAGGGGATCAAACAAGTCTACGCTAGCCATTTAAAAATTTACCACTACCCGGGTATGATCTTGTCGTAGGGGTCATCCACCGCCACCACCACGCCCATGGTGCGGGTCCGGGGGTCCACCGCGTCGTCGAAGCGCACGAACCGGGCCTCCCACTCGGCCTGGTAGTTGCCCAGGTCCAGCCGCACCAGAGAAGAAAAACCCAGCAAGGTCGTCAATTGCTCGCTCAACCGCGCCGGGTCGAGCTTGAACTCCGTCCGCCCGAGAAACAACCGGCGCAGGGAGGACATGGCCACCTGGACCTCGATCTCCACCCGGTCCACCGCGTCCCCCGCGAACAGGGTCTGGCCGACGGAGACGAACTGGTCGGCCTCCACCTGCAAATCGGCCACGCGCCGGTCGAAGGGGGCGCGGATGCGGCTATGCGCCAGATCGCGTTCCGTGCGCTTTACCTTGGCCCGGAGCGTTTTTCTACGGACCGGGATCAGGGCCAGGGTGTTTTTGAGATTCCGCTCCGCGGCCCGGGCCCCGAGCATGGTCCGCTCCGCTTTATCCACTGCGCTCTTGGATGTGGTTCCCTTTTTTACCAACCGCCGGGCGTGTTCCAGGTCCTGGCGGGCGAGCGCCAGATTGCGGGTCTCGATCGCCAGGGAGGCGCGGGCGTTTTGCTCCTGCACCGCGAGCTCGGCCAGCCCCGCTTCGGCCTCGGCTAGGGCCAGCTCGTAATCCACGGGATCGATGCGCAAGAGCTCCGTCCCCTCCTTCAGGATCTCGCCGTCGCGCAGGCGGGGGTGGCTCCGGATCACCCGCCCCTTGACCTAGGCCACCGCCTCCCAGACCCGGGCCGGACGCACCGGGCCATAGCCCTCGGCGGTTGGGATCAGGTCCAACGCCAGGGCCTCGATGACCCGCGCCGTGCGCGTCGGCTCGCCCCGCTGGGCTGTCGCCGGGGGCTCCTTGCCGGCGGCGATCCAGAGCAAGGCGAGCACCCCGAGCGCAATGGGAGGCGCCAGCAACAACTTACGCCACAGGGGCGAGCGCTCCGCCGTCATAACCAGTCTCCAGTCGACAATCAGGGGCTGTTGAGGTAATCATCGTGCCAACCGCTAATCGGACAGGATTCCCAGGATTATTTTTATTAAATAACAATATTCCACGGCTAACCACTGTGGTCTCATTGAAGCAACTCCTGGGACCGCCGACATCTTGTCGGCACTTCAATGGGACCACGGCGGTTAGCCGTGGAATACTCCTGGGGCCGACAGAATGTCGGCGGTCCCAGGGGCCGGCAAGGGGGCTGAACGGTTACTACTGTTTCTGGCGTCCATGGCACTGGATTCCGGTACTCCCTACCGGAATGATGCGGTAGGTTAGGGGTTGGCAGACTTCGCCACTGGAAATTTATCCACTACCCTTGGGTTTGGGGAAGAATTCCAGTGGGATATAGATAAACTCGCCACCACTCTCCGGCGCGTAATTCCAGCGGAAATAGAGGGCCTCGTCGTAGCGCCATTCCTCGCGTTCCTCATCCCAACGCATCGCATCCATCGTGGCTAGGCGTTGGGAGCTTCGCACCAGCTTGAGCAGCAGGGCGGAGCGACAGACCTCCTGCTTGAACGCACGGAGCTCTTCCGGGTCGGCATTCACAAGATTTCGTTGCAGCTCGCCAATTGGTTTGCGCAGGATAGTATCCTCGGCCAACGGGATCCGGAGGACTTTCTCCAGGTAATCGTAGAGGGATTCGGTGTTCTTGATCTCATCGCCGCTCATCGACTGGGTAAGGGTCCGGATGGAAGCAGTCAGCTTGTGCTTGGCCGACGAGCGAGTCGCGGCCAGGCACAGGGAGCCGATGGTCGCCTCCAACGGCGGCATGGTCTCGGGATCGACGGCCACGGAATAGTCCCACTGATCCTGCCCTGTCCGTGGATCGAACTTCGCCACATAGCCGGGCGCGACCAATTGACGCTGGCGCTTGATCAGTTCGATCTTCTCGGGCTCGAGGTCGAAGATTTCGCGCAAGGCCGGGGTGATGTGCGCAAAACCGGCGGCGATTTCATCCATGTCTCCAGACTGAATAGCTGGTTCGGGCGCGGTCTCTTCCCCGGCTATGGCGTAAAGCTCGTCCAGTACCTGGCCCTTGATTTGTTCCGCCTGATCCAGCCCCCCGTCGAGCACTCGGCGTAGCTTGCGGCGAGTCTCGTCAATACCGAGGGAATTCGTCCGGTCGGGACCATAAGCCCATAACACCGAAGGCGGTCCCAAGGGATTCCCCTTGGGTGTCTTGTGGTTATCGAGGATTGCTTGGGTGGCCGTAACGAACGCTCGATTGTGCGCGGCGGAATAGCGACTGGTGACGGCGATCGGGATGTAAAGGATGGCCTTCTCGCGCAGGGCGCCGAGCAACGCCGGAGGAGGCTTCGCCGACCTGGGCCCATGATCTCCGATATGCACGATCAGATGACGTCCGCTCTCCCGCCAGTCGGTCTCGGTAGTGGCCTTGAGCAGGGCCCCGTAGACCGCCTCCGGCTTGTCGGCCCGGGGGTCGCTGAAGGTGCCTTCAGCGGGAAGGCCATCGAACTCGTCCCCGTCGAAGATCTGGGTCAGGGGAATCGGCGTTTTGTACTGCATTCGGCTGCCGGGGCCGGTGGCCTCTCCCAGGTAGTCCCCATACAGGGAGACGCCGAGCCGGATCCGAGTATCTTCGCTGTAGCGTGCGACGGTTGCTCCTTTGACGGCGGTAGCGACGGCGCCGAAGTAGGGAGCCATACTCTCGGTGGCGTCGATGACGAATAGGATATCGGCCCGCTCGAGCTCGCGCAGGCGGTCGCCGAGCGCCATCCGCCGGTTGGCGCTGCCCGGATCGAGCCGGCGGCAATCCTCTCCCTGGTTACACCAGTTGCCGATGAAGGCGATTCGATACCCTTTCGGGTTGAAATCATCCCCAGTCTGGCCCTCCAAGACAGGGAATTTGGGAAAGGTGTTACGGGACTTGTTCAGGGCCTCCGACAGATTGCTCGGTGGTGTGGCCAAGGGCCGGTCTTCCTCGCCGCGCCGCGCCGCCTGCAAGTGAGTGCGCAGGTAATAGATGTTGGCATTGGCGGCCCCTTCCTTGAAGAAGAGCGTCAGGCGGTTATCCCAGATGGCCGCGTCCTGCCTACGCACCCAACCGAGCAGACGCTCGGTGCCGGCGCCGATCAGAAAATGGTCTTCACCCGCGTGCTCGGTGAAGTCGAAGACCGGAAACACATTGTAGATGGAGACATCGGCGGCCTTCGGGCCGCCCGGATAGGCGAAGGCCGGTACCCGTGGACGCCGATTTTCGGTGGCGGCACTCAAGGTCTCCGGGTCCAGATTGAAGTTCGAGATCAGCAGCTTGAGATTCAAAGGGCTGTCCTTCTTCGGGCCTTCGGCATGGTAGTCGCGGATCTTGCGTTCCTCCACCTCGGGACAGGGATGATCGGCAGACATGCCCGCCTGTTGCAGGAGTACATCCGAGTCGATCCAACCACACAGGGTCCGACTGCCGCCGGTGTCCGGATCCTCGACCTCGGTGGAGATCAGCACTCGATACCTGTCCTCCAGGCCCACACCCGCATAACATTCGACCCGCGTCAGCGGCTTCAGCGTCCGTTCGATCCTGGGTGCACGCACGGATGCATAACGATAAAGCGGGGCAGCCGGTTCGATGACGAAGGCATACCCGGAGCGGCGCCTGTCGAGCTCGGTTGCGAGTCCTTCGCCGGGACAGCTTGCCTGGGCATCGACCTGCACCTTGGCCGGCTCGACCGCCCCTGGAGAACCGCTCAGTGTGGCGAGGGCCAGACCCAATATCAGCGCATACTTTTTCATGGAGGTTTCTCTGTTCTGTCCTTATTTTTCATTCTCAGGTAATGGTTAAGGTATAAATGGAAACATCGCCTCTGGCAATGGGTAGGGCGTGCTACAGGCTACACCCCCTCTCCCCCGGGAGAGGGCCGGGGAGAGGGGATCGAACAAGTCCACGCCAGCCATTTAAAAATTTACCACTACCCATTCTCAAACCCGTAGGGTGGGCTGTGCCCACCATCTGGGCACGGTATTGGTGGGCACAGCCCACCCTACGGGGTATATGCAAAATATGAAGAAATGACATACTAGAGGCTGTATAAAAACTAACCCATTGATTGTCATTTCGAGCGGAGTGAGAAATCCTTGTTTCGACGGAGGAGGGAGCTTGTGCCCAAGCCCCGGCATTGCTTCGTAACCCGGGATTCCACATCAGGGCCGCAGCGGCCCCTCTTGTAGTCTGCGGATTGCCTGTGTCAGGTCGCTCCGCCAAGTGCGTGTAGTTTTTCCGTCCCAGTTGACGATGATTTGGCTGAGCCTGCCGGCACTGGAATCAATCGTTTGCTCCCCCTCTCCCTGCTCGATGCAACGAAAGAGGGGGAATTTTCCATACTTCTCTCCAAGTGGCTCCAGGTGGGGAACGTCGGACGATGAGGCGTCGACCAACGCATGTGGGTTGGTGTAGAAATCGATCAGGACGGCCTTCGCATTCGCTGTCTCAAGGCGCTCTTCGATCCTGGCGAGACCTCCCGTGGTGCTCTTGCAGATCGCCGCCGGATTGAGCTCGTGGCGTCCCACGAATAGAAAGACCGCCTTGTGACCGGCCGAGGAGGACCGAGAGACCTGGTCCGTGATCGAGCGGATGAAACGCTCGACCCGTTCGTCCGTCAGCTCATGCGATTCGGAAGGACCGGACTTGCCTAAGGGTTTCCGGGCGAGCTTTTCAATCTCAGCGGCCGACGGAAAGCCACCGGCTGCCCAGATTTTAAAGGGCTTTTGCCGTTTCCGGTCGTCATCCTGAAAGTGGGCGTAGAGCTTGACTTGGTGAAACTCGGCCGTGCCGGCCGCCTGATCCAGGCCATCAATAATCTGCTTGATAACATCCGCGGTAAAGTCTTCCTCGATGACCTTCTCCGTGGTCGCTTTATCGAAGGCGAAGATTACATGTAATATGGGTTTAGTGAGGTAGGCTTTCTCTTGGATCTCGATCTTATTATTCCTCCGTAGCAACGGCTTGATCTCACGTTTCCTCGTGGCTTCTCGATCGAACTCGCAGCTGCCTTCCTCGAAACGAAGGGCGAGCCGACCGTACGGATTGAGTCGCTCGATCCGAGTTCTGTATTGATCGATTTTGAGAATATCCCGTCCTATTAAGCGAAAAGATTCTGCCACCTGTCTTGGTGTGGCGGGCTTGTAGTAATCCAGAACCGGTGCGCAATCATCGGGAAGTGGGCCTATGTCATTGGCCAGGGTGATTCGGACCTCCACATCCTCCAGGGAAATAATAATCTTGGTTGTTACCGGGATGATCACTTCCTGCCTGCCGGGCACGTAGATGGCTTGCCCCTCGATCTTGTAGTCGTTACTCTTGATTCGGATACACGGAACCAACTTTCCGAGTAGATCATCGGGAGTCAACCCGTCTGTGAGAGACAGATTGCGGCAGTCCGAGATAAACTCGATGGTAGCGCGCTGCTTCTTGCTGAGCGCTTTATTCGTATCAGTATCGTACAGAGTAATTTTCAGGGGGAAATGCTCGGTACGCCGCGGTTCTTTTGCCTGTGTATACGCTATTCCGGGCCGTTTTCGGATGTCTTGAAGTTGCTCTTTGCAATCTCGGTTGCAGAGTACGGCGAAGGCGTCATCGGATTCAGGATCTCCGGTCCCGGCATGCCAGTAGCGCAGATATGCCGTTTCCTGCGGATCATCGGCCAGCTTTTCTTTGGACGCCCCGAAATAAGAGTCACCACCGACCGTCACCAGGATAATCATATCCGACAGAAAACCGGAGATCGGTTTGCCTCGATAGTCGTCCTGCTTACCCGCCTCCGACGCTATCCGGTACCCGAGCACCTTTACGTCATCGATCGCAAGGTCATTGCGGGCCTTGGAATCATCAAGCAACAGGTAAGCCCGGAAGGAGGTTCGCTTAGCGTGATCCGGGCCGACCTCAATAGGAACTTTGCCCCACCACGCCCTGATAATAGGGACTTTGCTCCACCAGGTCTTGAAGATCGGTCTCAGCTCAAGCTCCATACAGGATCCGGATGGAGAAATCCCGATAACCTTCTTTTCAAACGAGATGGGGTATTTGGCATCGGAGTGTGGCAGATTGTTCGGTACCTTTTCCGAATACCGGAAAATCATGGCGCTGTTCTTACCTTTTTTAACCGCAGCTGCCGCTTGATTGATCTTTATCGCGCAGTCCGCTTCTTCAGGGAGAACCGACACGTCGGCTTGCGCGCTCGTCCAGGGGAGCAGTAACACCGGGATAAGGTGTAAGACAAACCATTTAAAGAAGGCTTGATAATTGTGCATGGTTGGCTTTCCGGGTTGCTGTGATCGCTATTATTTAAGCAGCAAATGGGCCTCGATCGGAGAGAAGGTGCTGCGTTGGACATGCCAGTCACCACCGGATTTGGTGCAGGCGACCGTGCGGTTGTCGTCGCTGACCAGGAAGGCGGGGACCGAGCGTTTGGCGACCGGAACGGTCCGTTCGAACGCTGGCCCGAGTGTCGCGCAGTCCGAGGCATCCGGTAGGCGATGACGCTCGTTGGGGCCGAGCCGTTGCGCCGGCACCAGCGCGGCCTCACCGTGACGATCGAAACGGACTTGGTAGCCTGGGATCGCCGCGTCCCGCTCCTGGGTGGTCGGTGGGGAGATATCCGATTTCGGGGTGTCCGGTCCGGGCCCCGAGGTTCCGCCCGTTGTCGGCTCCGGACCGGCCATTGGCCCGGATGTCCGATCCGATGGCGGTGGGACGCAATTCGGCGGCAGGGGCGCGCGTCCGATCCGTACCTTCAGCCCTGGAAACAGGCCGGTCAGCGTCCTTTCCAGGTCTTGCACGATCTCGGTCCCCGGATCGGCGGCGGTGGTGTCCATGTGGAGTCGGATCTCCGCCCAGCCGGATTCGGGGTCGTAATTCACTGTGACGGTGCGGCAGTCCGCGCCGCCGAAGCCAAGCGCCTGTGCGGCGATTCTGCCTAGTGCGTCTCGAAACCAGCCGACCAGACGTCGAGGCTGGGCAAGCTCGGTGGTTGCCTTGTGGTCCGGGCGGGCCGCGCGGCAGGCCTTCAGCTGACCGGTCAAATCCGAGATCAATTGCGCTTGCCGGTCGTTCCCGATTCGGCAGGCATCGGAGGACGCGCGCAGCTTGGAGAGTTCGTCGATACAGAGGCTCAACCCCTCCTTGACCGCTTCCTGGGGGGCCGCAGTGGTGCCGGTTTCGAGCCCGGAGGAGGTAGGGACCTTGGTCTCCCCTCCCTGCGGAGCACCTTGGGATACCACAAGCGCAGCTTGGGGAATCCCGGATTCGAGGCCGTCGGCCGGCGTACCAGCTTCGTGGGTGGTGCCGGATAGAGTCAGAAAAAAGGCCGCCAGGCACAATAGGCACGCGGGTCGGATTCCGGGGCGGTTGGTTGTTACCCAACCTATCGGTCTCGGACCCTCTGGGGGATTACTGACTCGGATGGCACGGGGCATGGGCGCGGACGCCTCAAATGGCCTGCATGCGGCTGGCGATGTAACGATTACGCCGCCACCAGAGCAGGCTGAATAGCCATGATACCGCCGTCTGAATGCCGAAGACCAACATGGCCGAATACATCAGCTTGGCCGGCGTGAATGCCAGCCGATCGGACGGCAGCCCGAAACCCTCGGCCAAGGGTCGGATGGCGACCGGTTCGAGCAGAAACAAGAGCCCGCTCGTAATGACGAACAGGAGGGCCGTGACCCCTGCCATTTGCACGATCAGGAGCAAAAAGAGACTGCGCCAGGGGTGTCCGAAGGTGCGCATGACGAAGAAGGCGCGCTCATTCTGTTCAATGTAGCCGATGACGATCAGGGACATGGCCGCGCCGGCGAGCAGCAGGATCAGGACAATGGCCCCCAGCAACAGCCGGTTGCTGGTGATGGAGAATCGCAGCAGGGCCTCCAACTTCTTGAAGGCGTCCGTAGGGATATCGACCCCGGCGGCGTCCAGTCGGTTCCAGATCGTGCGGAATGAAGTGGCGTCGAAATAGACGGCGGCCCGCGAGAAGGGTTCGAGCCTGGAATTTCCGAGGGGTGGGTTCTCGCTATAGCGGGCGCGAAAGCCCCGTTCGTCGATGAGGAAGGAATAGGGCAGCCGGTCGGTGCCCGGTAGGCGGTCCAGGACGGCGACGATGCGCGCGGGTTTATTCACGTGCACCATCAGACAAAAGGCCTCCGGGGTATAGCTGCCGGCCGTTGCTTCCAGGCGGCTCAGAAGGAAATGCTCGGTGACGATCACGTCCTGCAGCGGATCGAATTCCACTTCCGCGAGTATCTCGCGCAAGGAACGTTCGGGGGCGCCCGTTCTCCAGTCTTCCAGGGACCGCGCGGCTGCGGATTGGAATAAGGGCTCCTCCAGATGGACGACCGACATGGCGTCGAAGCTGCCGCCGCTGGATCCACAGTTGGTGGTCTCCGGATTGAAGAGGGTCGTGGGCTCGTAACGGCGGCCGAACACCCGTATCTGGTCCAGATTGCCATCGTCGGGCACCGCTGCCCGCAGATCCTTCTCAAGGTCTTTCAGGAAGGGAGACGAGAAAACGATGTCTCGTTCGCCGCCGGACGTCGCCCGCTTATAACCGACGGTTACATGGCGCACCTCCGGCCGCTTGAGCTCACGCGCGAAATGGTCCTCGATAACCCGCCAGCCTTCCATGCCCATATAGCTCATGAGCAGACAAAGCAGTGTGACAAGGGCGAGTACCCAGCGTGAGAAGGCGAACGGAAGGTGGCGCAGCAGCGAAGCAACGCCGAGGTTATCCTTTGGTTTGCGATAGATGGTCCAAGCAGGAATCGCCATCCCGGGACCGGCCCGGTCGCTACGCGGGTTGGAGAAGAGCTCCGAAAAACCTAGCCTGAGGATGAACCCGATCTCTGCGAGGAATCGGCGGGCTCGGACCTTCCCGGTGGCTGTGGAACGCACCGGTTCATCGGTTCCAATTGCCGGTAGGGGACCCCCTTTCGGCCCGGAAAGCAGGTCGGCTACGATGGCTTCATCCAAAGGGAGTTGGTCCTTGGCGTCGTCGATCCAGGTTCCGATACGGTCCTTACGGAGCTTTAAAGCTTCGAGCTTCTGACTTTCACCCTTTTCCGGGACCGAGAGCAACCTTTGAGGCCATTGGGTACCCGGCAGCAATCGTCCCTGGGAGAGCACGATGATGTGGTCGGCAAACAAGCTTGCCAGCTCGATGTTGTGGGTTACCCAGACAACAGGGCGCCGCTCCTTGCGCGACCAGGCTTGCAAGGCTTCGATCAGAGTCTGCGCTAAGTGAGGATCCAGACTGCTGGTCGGCTCATCCGCCAGGATCAGATTGGGATTGCAGGCAAAGGCCCGGCAGAATGCGACGCGTTGGGCCTCACCACCGGACAGACGCCGCCCTCGACGTAGATCATAATCTTCCCGTAGCTCGACCGTGTCGAGCAGGGCGTGTATTTTTTCGCTGCGGATTTGCTCACCGGCGGCGATCATCCCCACCCCGATATTCAGACCTACCGGCGCGCCCTTGAGTAGATAGGCGTCCTGGAAAACGAATCCCAACTCGCCGGCGGGGAGCCTTCGGTGGTTGCCTAAGAGACGGTGTAATTTTCCATCCGGGGAGATGTAATCAAGGCGAGAGGCGGACGTGAGCAGCTCCTGCGACGGTGCATCGAAGCATGCAAGGAGGTTCAGTAACGTACTCTTACCGGATGCGGAGGCACCGACGATCGCGGTAATCCCAGCGTCGGGGATGCTCAAACGGTCGATCACGATCCCCTGCCGTTCCCGATTGTTGCGACCTGACCGATAAAGGATTCCGACGTGACGCAGCTCGAAACTGGATTTGCTCATGGCTCTCCCCATGCCATCCGAATTCGGAAATCCGTGGATGCAGCCACCCGAGATGTTCGGTTTGACTCAATTGTAATTCATGCCGATCTTTCCAGGCAGAACACCTTTTCCGTATTATGATTCCGATACAATGAAGGGTAGCTTGAAAATCGACGACACTGTCGAGGAGGTTGGACATGGCGAAGCGTTGCATGGTGCTGCCGAGCAAGGACGTGGGCAAGATCCGTTTGGTGACGGTGCCCGAGGACATGTCGCCTCACGAGGCCTATCGGTCCGTCACCGGCCTCATTGCCGAGGTCGGGCGTAACGGAGAGGAGCAGGGGGTGGAGGATGTGTTGGATCTGCTCGAAGATCACGGCTTCGAGAAGCTGGACTTCGTGTTGGGACCACCGTTGGACTAGGTGGTGTTGACATTCACGGCCGACTGCTTGAATCACCCTCTTCCTCCAGGGAGAGGGGCTTTTGGGGAGTCGGTTCTCATCCTGGATCTGTGACATGTTGCGGGCGTTTAAACACGTGATCCGCCGGGTAACACGGGCAATTTTAGGGACCTAATGGTGGGCACGGCCCACCCTACGGGTTTGAGAATGAAAATTCGAATGGCGGAGAGAGAGGGATTCGAACCCTCGATGGGCTATCAACCCATACTCCCTTAGCAGGGGAGCGCCTTCAGCCGCTCGGCCATCTCTCCGGAAAGGGGAAGCGAGCAGTTAACACGACAAGTCGCCAACCAGGCACAGAGGTTGTCTCGCTCCTGGCGTTCGACTACTCAGGAGCGGTATCAGGGACGGCTTCGGCCTCACTCTGCGGCGTAGCTTGTTTTGCCTGCTCCCGCTTTATGCGCTCGTAGATCTCTTCACGGTGCACTGCTACGTCGCGGGGTGCGTTGACACCGATGCGCACCTGATTTCCTTTGACGCCGAGTACGGTAACGGTCACCTCGTCGCCGATCATCAGGGTTTCGCCGACCCGCCGGGTGAGTATCAACATTGTTGTTTCTCCCTCATCTCCTTTTCCAGATCGTGGTTTGTCTCCGTCGGGACCCGGCGCCTCGCGGTGCCGTCCAACGGAGATCGGTCACGGACAACCAAACATGAAATCCAGGATCAAGCCCCACACTTTCCAATTCTAACAACAGCTCTGACTACACCAAAGTCTTTTTGTTACCACTGCCTTACCATCGTTGGGGAAATCAGAGTCCGTCCGACTTATGCGTTCGGATAGTGGTAAGTTTTAAACTGGTCGAGTGTAGAGCACCTGGAGCGCGGGCAAGCCCGCGCCTACCGCGGATCCGGGTCGTGTCGGAAGTAGGCGCCGGCTTGCCGGCGCTCACGCGATCAGTTGAAAATTTACCACTACCTGCGTTCGGAGCGAGGGAGCGAGGGGTCACGGCAAATTCTTCGCTTGATCGAGGCGAATAGCGGGCCTATTTAACGAAAGCGAGCGGAAAATCCGACCGGCCCCTCGATTCCGCGGTAGAACAGTCCTGAGCCGGACCGGCCTTCAGTCCCCCTGGTGCAATTCGAAGGCCTGGTGCAACGTCCGCACGCCGAGCTCCAGGTACCTTTCGTCCACGACCACGGATATCTTGATCTCCGAGGTGGAAATCATTTGAATATTGATCCCCTCCTTCGCCAGGGCGGCAAACATCCGGCTGGCGATCCCGGCGTGGGAACGCATGCCGACGCCGACCAGAGAGATCTTGACGATCCGATCGTCGCCCGCGACCTCCTGCGCCGCCAGGGACCGCGCCGTGGCATCCAGTATTTCCAGGGCCCGCTCATAGTCGTTGCGGTGCACGGTAAAGGTGAAGTCCGTGGTGACCTTGTCGGCGGTGACGTTCTGGATGATCATGTCCACTTCGATATTGGCCTCGGCGATGGGGCCGAGGAGCTTGTGGGCCACGCCCGGCTGGTCCGGGACGCCCAGGACGGTGAGCTTGGCCTCGTCGCGGTTGAATGCAATGCCGGAGATAACGGCGTCTTCCACTGCTTCCTCCTCGAAACTGATCAGCGTACCCTCTCCGGCCTCGAAGCTGGAGAGCACCCGCAAGGGGATCCGGTACTTGCCCGCAAACTCCACCGCCCGGATCTGCAGCACCTTCGAGCCCAGACTCGCCAGCTCCAGCATCTCCTCGAAGGTGATGCGGTCGAGCTTGCGGGCCCGCGGCTCAATGTGCGGGTCGGTGGTGTAGACACCGTCCACGTCCGTGTAGATCTGGCACTCGTCGGCGCCCAAAGCTGCGGCCATGGCCACTGCCGAGGTATCCGAGCCGCCGCGCCCCAGGGTGGTGATGTCGCCCGCTTCGTCCACGCCCTGAAAGCCGGCCACCACGACCACGCACCCGGCGTCCAGATCGGCCTTGACCCGGGCGCCGTCGATTTTGCGGATCCGGGCCTTGCTATAGGCACTGTCCGTGCGGATGTGGGCCTGGCCTCCGGTATAAGACTTGGCGGGACAACCCAGACCCTCCAGCGCCATGCTGAGCAAGGCGATCGTGACCTGCTCGCCGGTGGACAGGAGTACGTCCATCTCCCGCGGGTTGGGCCGTTTCTGGATCTTCCTGGCCAGGGCGAGGAGACGGTCGGTCTTGCCCGACATGGCCGAGACCACGATCACCACCCGCTCGCCCCGCTCGCGCCGGGTCTTGATCTTTGCAGCGACGGCCTTGATCCGTTCGATGCTGCCGACGGAGGTACCGCCGTATTTCTGGACGATCAAGGACATAGGACTTCCCGGATGGCCTATCTTTTTTGAAAGGGGAAACTACGAATCACGCGAATCTGCGCGAATCAACATGGTTTGTGCCCACCGGAACTCCGCTTTGTGAAATCCGAAGAGCTCAACTGCGGCACTTGATGTCCGACAGGTGCCTTCTATCCGATCATACCTCTTCATCTATCATACATGAGGCCAGGCAGTGAATCACTTCTTTGCCGTCTTCATATGCCTGTACCGCCTCTTCGTATTTTGCTTTCAGCAGGGGATCGGTGATTTCGGGCACAACGACATTCAGATGATTGACTATATCATCCGCATGTCGGAAATGCGAGCCGTATGTCACGGCACTATCCCAGGATATATTCCTTGACCCTCTTTATCCTATTTTTTACTACTCCGGTATCCGTGGTATTTATCCTGGTATACTCCTTGAAGTCACTGTCATTCACAAGGTTCGAATATCTTTCCTTTAATTTACTATAATCGAGCGCTCGGTGATGCTCGACCAGGACACTCATTACGGAGTCGAGGGCCGAAACATTCAAAGGCATTCGTAAATGGAAAGGTTTCTCGCCGAGCGATTGAACAACCGACTCGGTTACTTCCCCGAAGATCCTGAAAAATCCGGTTGCTTTTTCCGAGGCCCCGGAACTGTGTTCCTTCATTACCCAATTTCGCCTGATGCGCCATCATTGAAAGACAGCCGAATTCGATAGTCATTAACATAGGTTGCCTGTGTAACACGGAGAAACATAACTTTACTCCAAAGGTTCGATTTTTGAAATGGCTTTCTGTTCATTGCAGCTTCCCAATTCGCTACAAGTTCGTCGTAATCATTCAGACCCCCACTGTTTTTGCGACCTTCCCGGCGCCGGATTTCGGTACCCAGCCCTGAAAGGGCGTGACATATCAGCCCAGGGCAACGCCCTGGGGAGAGAGGTGGGGGAAAGATGAGCCCTGAAGGGGCGTGACATCTCAGGCGTCAGACCCAGAGATACCGTTCGCTGTTATGTGATGCCCTTTCAGGGCTCGGTTCCATACGCTGATGACCCAGGGCGTTGCCCTGGGCTGATCTGTTCGACCCCTTCGGGGTCATGGTAAACGAGCCGCTTCGCGACAACCTGATGGGTTACGGTTATCCCCGGCGCTGGTGGATTCCGGCACTCCCTGCCGGAATGACGCGGTGGGGGCTGAACGCTTACAGTGGGCCACAGGCCACCGCAGCCACCAAGAGTCGGTTGGGCAGCGCGCGCAGATCAAAGCGCCGACTGAAGCGATAGGCGATGGCACCGAGGTAACGTGCGGCGTACTGACCGAAGTCAAAGGCAT
>Ga0209568_1000258_pt1 | contig 18800 bp, 16 predicted proteins | sample WorMetOlspDAHAB2_FD_187406 | JGI IMG/M metagenome (GOLD analysis project Ga0209568, IMG submission 187406) | Marine gutless worms symbiont microbial communities from Max Planck institute for Marine Microbiology, Germany - Olavius sp. DAHAB.2... ...
CTTTAGGAAGAACTTTGGTAAACGCATCCCAATTATCAGTGTAGTATTTGCAATCAGTTAGGTGACTAACTTTGGCGTAGAGTTTTTTAAACGTTGCAGCGCTACGATCACCGAAAACCCATGCCATGAGTTTTTTTGAACCACGATCCAGGGCTTTGATAATCCATATTTTGTTTTTTTTGATCCGATAAAATGCCACATCTCGTCGAATTCCATTTCCTCAATATTCGATGGAACTCTTGGTTGTTCTATTAAAGCTCCTTCTTTTCTAATCCATTTTAAAACAGTGGCTCGTGTCACGCTAAACAATTTAGCGATAAAACTATAGGATGCTTTTCCTAGTGAGTATAAAATAACAGCGAGAGCTCTTTTCGCGGCCGTCTCTGGCTTGCTTCGTCTATCCCCTTCAATGAAATTGAAGGTACAATTTTTGCATTTATATCTTTGATGTCCCCTGATCTTTCCGTTTTTAATAAATTCTGTTCCATGACATTTTTTACAACAGTTCATTTGAAACCTCTCCTTAAGATTCATTATAAGATTAGCATTTCACAAAACAACCTTTTTGTAAACACTCTCCAGTTTTATAGCTATATGCTGAACAGATACTTAATAACTAAAGTAGGAGAAATACAATGTGAATAATCCAGATCTTGTTTTAAGATAATGGAAGGAATGAGTGAAGTTATAATGATGAAATTTTGCACAAAAGGCTTTGATATGTATGTTGAAGTGGGCTCAATAAGATTGAAGCACCACTTTTTTTTTGTTTTTAGTAGAGTAGTGTATTTTGTGAAAGGGCAAGCCATTAGATTGTCTGCATCATAGAATGGTTTTTTAATACTGTTTGTACGAAGGTTTGAAAAAAAAAATTAAATGCGTGCTTTATATTAGAGCAGTAGATATCATTGCAGAAATTTTTATCGATTGATCTTAAGTCAGGGGATAAAAAGAAAAATTAGAATTTTGTATGAAAAGATGTTATTTATAGGATAAAAAGAGTTCTTAGATGTCCAAGACGCTTCAAGAAATCGTGTTAAAAGGTTCTGCAGTCAGTGAAGGGATAGCAATTGGGAAGCTCTTTTTTTTAAAGAGTTTTCAAGATAGAATTACCCCAAATTTTGATGCTGATTCATCTGATACTGATTCGTCTGATGCTGAAAAAGAGGTGCTTCGTTATCGTCATGCTGTACATCTTAGCCGTGATGACCTGAATAATTTACAGTGTTTTTTGGCTAAAGAAGGATCGACTGAAGCCGTTGCTATTATTGCTACACATATTCAAATGTTGGAAGACCCCTTTCTGACAACCTTAATGGAAAAAAAAATTCGTGAAAATGTAAAAAGTAGTGAGGTGGTCTTTTGTTCAGTAATGTCTGATTATGAGAAAAAATTTGCGCAGGTTCATGACAACTGTTTCAGGCAACGTCTTTTAGATGTTAAAGATCTTTCTGAGCGCATTTTACGCAATCTACGTTCACATACACCCTGTTCAATAGTAAATATACCACAAGATTCTGTGATCTTTACGAAAGAGTTGGCTCCTTCAGGTACAGCAGAGGTGTCCCAAGGTCAAGTTTTAGGGTTTATTACAGAAATCGGCGGAGTCATCTCTCATTCTGCGCTTATTGCACGTTCTAAAGGGATCCCCTATGTTGCAAATGTGCCGATCGAAGTTCTTCTTCCCTTAGATTCTTCTACCGTGGTTATAGATGGAGGGACGGGACATGTTGTCGTTAACCCTTCCTGTGACACCTTACAAAAATATGCAAAAAGGAAGGAAGAGATCGATTATAAGCTATCACATGTTGTAGAAAAAGTAGAAAGCAAAACAAGAACGGCTGATGGTACCCAAATAGAGATCTTGGCAAATGTCGAAAATATAAATGATCTCGATCTTTTGACTCCTTATAAAGCTGAAGGTATAGGTCTTTTCCGCTCAGAATTTCTTTTCTTTGGGAAAGAGTTACACTCTTTTTCTGAGGAGGAGCAATTCACTCTCTATCAACAGATTATGAAAAAAACTCAAGGCATGCCCGTTGTTTTTCGTGTTTTTGATGTAGGAGGGGATAAGGGAAATCTCAATCTGCAAGTTTCGGAACCTAATCCGGCATTAGGGTGTCGTGCGATTCGTTTCTTATTGCGCAATCGAAAAATTTTTACCCATCAGCTACGAGCATTGCTTCGTGTTAGCATAGATGGAGACTTGCGCATCTTGCTTCCCTTTATTTCTGATATATCGGAACTGGTGCAAGCCAAGGAATTAATTCATAAGTTGGCTGTGGAATTGCGTTTTGAAGGGTATGAGATTGCAGAAGAGATTGCTATTGGTTCGATGTTGGAAGTCCCATCTGCTGTAGTAATTTGTGACCTAATTTATCAACAATGTGATTTTGTTTCTGTTGGTACAAATGATCTCATTCAATATACGTTAGCAGCAGACCGTTCTACTCAAGATGCTTTTCCCTTTTACAAAACGAACCACCCTAGTATCATTCGAATGATTCAATATATTATGAAAAAATCTAGAAAAACTCAAACGCCTGTCAGTTTATGTGGTGAAATGGCCTCTGATCCTTTGATGATTCCTCTTCTTATTGGCTTAGGGATACGCATACTTTCCTGTGCTTTTCGTTATATCCCTTTAATAAGAAAGATGGTAAGTTGCATTCAGGTAGAGGAGGCGGAAGCGCTTGTGGAAGAGGTTTTGCAATTGGAAACCTCTGAACAGATTGATACCCTTCTTAGAGAAAGATATCAAAAACTTGTATTTGAAATCTCTTGTTGAAATTAGGCACAAAAAGATGCATTGCTTTTACAACATATGTTAAGCTAAAAGGTGATTCGCCAAGGCATTTTTAAGATCACAAGGTAGCTAAAGTGCTAGATATTAAAGTTATACGTGCAAATCCTCAAGAAATTGCAAAAAAACTGAGAAGTAAAGACCCAACTATATCTATTCAGAATATCCTTACATTGGATGAGCGTGTTCGTACGCTTAAAGCGCAATCAGAAGAACTAAAGAGAGAGCGCAATGTGCATGCTAAAGAGATGGGTGCACGTAAAAGCAGAGGGGAAGATATCGGTGAATGTTTGGGTGTTGTAGATGGGATTGGCAAAAAGATTACTAAAATGGATCGTGATATTTCTCAGCTTGAAGAAAGGTTGCGATTTGAATTAGGGTGTTTACCTAACCTTCCCTATCCCGAGGTTAAAATTTCATTAGACCCTAAAGAAAACATATGTATTAAAAAATTTTTAAAAAAACCTTCCTTTTCGTTTCATCCTAAAAATCACTTAGAGCTTAATGAGATTTTAGGACTCTTTGATTTTAAACGTGGGGCCAAGCTTGCGGGATCTGGGTGGCCCGTGTATCGGGGGCTTGGATCTCAACTTGAATGGGCTTTGATTCATTTTATGGTCGATACTCATATAGCTCATGGTTTTGAACAATGGATTTTGCCTCTAGTGGGGCGTTCTGAAATTATGTTTGGATCGGCACATCTTCCAAAATTTGAAGATCAGCTCTATAAAATCCATGATAAAGATGGGTATCTTTACCTTATTTCTACTGCAGAAGTTGTATTAAATGGTCTCCATTATGATGAAATTCTCGATGTACATTCTCTACCTTTGAAATATTTCTCCTATACACCTTGTTTTCGTAGAGAAGCGGGTAGTGCGGGTGTACAAGAACGGGGGCTTATTCGTACCCATCAATTTAACAAAGTAGAAATGTTTTGCATTACCCATCCCGATGCAAGCGCAGAGATTTTTGAAGAGATGGTTAGCTCGGCAGAAGAAATTTTGAAAGCATTAAATATCCCCTTTCGCAATATGCTTCTTGTAACGGGAGATATGTCCTTTGCTTCTGCTAAAACCGTCGATTTAGAGGTCTGGCTTCCTGGGCAGGAACGTTATTATGAAGTTTCCTCTGTCTCTAATTGCACGGATTTTCAAGCTCGTCGTTCAAAAATACGCTATAAAAACAAAGGGGAGAGACCACAGTTTGTTCATACCTTGAATGGGTCAGGACTTGCTACTTCACGACTTATGGTTGCTTTGCTTGAAAATAATCAACAGGAAGATGGTAGGGTTATTCTTCCTACTGTTTTGCATAAATACTTAAATGGACTTACCGAGTTGCTGCCAATCTCTTAAGTTGTGCTCTTTTTTGACAAAAATTGCAGATTTTTATTCGTATTTATATGCAGAAACTCTCACTAAAAACAAGTATAACCAATTGATTATCAACACTTTTTGTAGTAGATAAAAGAAGAGTTGTAACATATGTTGTGAATATTTTTTGTGAAAAGCTGGACTTTAAATCATTTTTTTCTTTATACGATCTTAAAAATGCTTTCATATTAATTTTACAACATGTAGGTGAGAAAATGGTTAACTTAAATGGGACTAGCTTTGCAGAATGGACGACTCAGAGCCATCATGAGCAACTGACTCAAGCGTTGTACAAGGAACTAAACAAGGAATATGGGGGACATTGCGGCGCTGATGAGAGATATCTGCCACAAGAGCTTTATGAAGCATATAGATATATGGCTGAAAAAGGTAATGATCTAGCAGCTATTCCCACTGAGCAACCCGTTTAGAATACACTTTCAGCTACCCGAAAATATTTCATGATTGCATAAGAAAATCTAGGATTAGATGAGGCAAAGTTTACGAAACCCGCAAAAATTTCTCTTAGGGAAAAATCTTTCAGTGGGAATTGCTGATGATCTAGGACAATTGCTATTATGTAGAACAGTTCAAATGCAAGAATCTATGGCAAAATATCCTTTCTATATGCTCCCCTCTCATGAAGAACAAGACGGCACAAAAAGTACATGCCATATTCTTTCAGCTGAAGAATGGAGATCAGGACCAAACGGTGTATGTTTTACTCCTATAATACAGTCGGGCCACCATTCGAGGGGACCCGAAGCTTTGAAGCGGTATGTTAAAGTATGCTTCAGACGAAACATAGCTCAAGGCATGAGCCGTCTTCGAAGTAAAAGGCCTCGTTACGTTTGTACAGCTCCTGGTCAATATCAAATAAATCGTCGCAATCGAAAGGTAAGTTATTGTGTTAGACATGTTAAAAAGCGCTCTAAAAAGCGCCCTTTTCTGGTACCTGGTTCGGCTGTGCTAGCTAAATGTAGCGGCCCTCACGCGAAGACAATTGGCCGAATTCGGTTGGCTAAAGCAAGAAATTCTCATAACAACAATGGAAGAAATGATCAGCTCATAGAGCAGGGGTTTACTCTAGCTAGTATATGGGCGGATGTTTGTCGTCCTATTCTAACCTCGTGTTATAACAAAGTCTCTACCATGTTTTTGGAGAGGAAAATCCTTACAAAAGCAAAGATAAGCTATGTAAATTAGCGAGAAGACATTGGGTAGATCCGTTGGGGGAGAAGTTGATACGCATAACATTAAGAGAAAATAAAAAGGGAAAACCACAGTACAGAAACGTAACTGCTATAAATAAGAGGAGACAATGCATGGCTGATAGGAGGCAAGACGCGACTGATAGAAGGAGAAGAAATGCAGATGGCTCTGTGGTTTCGGATTTTTCGAGAGAAATGCCAATATATCAGATGAATGGAGGGACTTGCGAACAGATTGAAAGCGTAATGAGCCAAGCTATGTCTTTTTTTTAAAACAATTTAAAAAGAGGTGCTGAAAAACTATGCATGACCATTGCACATGCGTGTGCAGGCGCTGAGGCTAGGCCAATACCCTTTACAAGTGCTATACAAAGCATAATGAGAAACGTTCTTCCGTACCACTAAAACTAAATAATTGTGAGTAAATAGTCGTACGTTCTTGTTGAAAGTGGATCTTTTCTTTCTATTACTTCCCTCGAGGTTCTAAGAACCTGTTTAAAATCTGGATAATAGTGTATAAATTTGCTTTCAACAAAATGGAGGCACATTATGCATCACTCTTATCCAAGCGATATGAGTCGCAAGCAATTTGATAAAATTAAACCTGAACTTGAAACCTTGCAGATGGTGGTTATACTGGGGAAAAGTTTGCTAATGGAGTGAAAGAATCATTGGACTGTGAAGTGGAAATCGCTAAACGTAGTGAAATGCACACTTTTAAAGTAGTTCCCAAAAGATGGATTGTTGAACGCTCTTTTTCCTGGATTATGGAAAAATTGTGAAAGAAAACTAAACACTAGCTTAAATATGGTTGTGCTTGCCTTTGTTGCTCTATTTTTAAAGAGATTTTAAACAGGTTCTAAGGGTTTTGTTCCTTTGCCTGGGGGGTGTTTTTGAAGCGGTATCGCAAAAAGGGCTCATATGCTAAAATTTTTTGTACATTTTTGCAAAATAAATGTAGATTGTGATATAAAGAAGGTGTTAAAATAAGTATTTTTAAGTTTAATCGGATGGTTTAGTCTTAAAAGGGCAAGGGGAACTGAAAAAGGGTTTACTCCCATAGTTTTATGAGAGAGGGGATTATGACATTTTTTCCAGAGCCAGTTAAACCTTCTGAGGGAAGACAAGATGATCATCCCATAGTAAACCCCATTGAATCAGATAAAAAGCGTGGGGAGGGTGGTGTAGATTGGCGTCTTCCTAAGGGAGAAAAGGTTGTTATATATGGAGTTTTTCTCTCTATTATAGCTGAAACTCTCTCTTTCTATGCCTATTATGAAAGGGAGCGATCGAATTCCTTTGTACAAGATGAAGTACTATCTAATCTTCATGCTCTTAAAGAGTTGCTATGCCAGTTACAGGAGAGAGATCAAGGCAAGACCCCAGAATTTTGTCAAAATTTTTCTAATGTATGGAAGGTGCTTTCCCGAGAAATGTGCATTATTACGCGCACAAAAAGAAAGGGCTATGTGGCTTATGCAAATCTACAAGCACTTCTCACGGATATAGAACATTATCCCTTTAATGAAGAGCGCAAGTTGGGATTTTATTTACAGAAATATGCAGGGAAAGAATGGTTTCCAATGCCTTTTAGAGAGATTCTTGCACAATTGCATATAGATTACTGTGTCAATCAAGAGAGCAGTATTTTGACTAAATGGCTGGGGTGTATCACTCAAATCTTGCAAAAATGAACCTGTGTCTTTTATGCTTTTTTGTAATAAATAGGCAACCCCCATATATTGCGTAATGACAAAATATGTACGACCGAAAGGAACCTTTGATATCCTTCCAGAACTTTATGATATAGAGGATGTTTGGAAAGAATCTTCTCGATGGCACTATCTCGAGTCTACTATGTGCGCATTAGCCCGTGAGTATGCCTATCAAGAAATTCGCACTCCTATTTTCGAACAAACTGAGCTTTTTGTACGAGAAGTTGGAGAGACCTCTGATATTGTATCTAAGGAGATGTATACCTTTTTAGATAGAGGAGGGCGTTCTATGAGTTTGCGTCCTGAAGGAACTGCGGGGGTTATACGAGCTTTTGTCCAAGGTGACCTTCAACATCTTGGTACGATTCACAAATTTTTCTATATCGGCCCATTTTTTCGCTATGATCGTCCTCAAGCAGGCCGTTATCGACAGCTGCATCAATTTGGTGTCGAAGCTATAGGTAATAGAGATCCAGAACAGGATTTCGAAGTGATCGCACTTCTTCATGAGCTTTATAGGCGTTTAGGGCTGAAAGATCTTACACTGTTGATCAATACTTTGGGAGACCCTTCATCTCGCGCAAAATATAAAGAGGCACTTCTTACATACTTGCGGCCTCATTTTTCTTCTTTATCTAAAGATAGTCAAAAGCGCTTTACCACAAATCCTCTACGTATTCTCGATTCCAAAGATTCGAGCGAACGTGTTTTGCTTGAAAACGCTCCCTCTATTACCGATTTTCTCTCTCCCGAGAGCAAGGCCCATTTCAGCGCTCTTTGTGCCCTTCTTACAGAGCAAAAAATTCCTTTCACTATTGACCCTAAATTGGTGCGTGGTTTGGACTATTATAATTATACCGTTTTTGAAATAGTTTCCGAGCTTCTCGGTGCGCAAAATACCGTTGGTGCTGGAGGGCGTTATGATGGCTTGCCCTCTTCTCTTGGGGGGAGTGATCTTCCCTGTGTAGGGTTCTCTACAGGAATGGAACGAATTTTACATCTAATGGAGAAGCAAAACGCCACGTGCCCCCCTAAGACAGGTCCCTTTGTTACAATGATCTCTTTGGGAGAAAAGGGAAAAAAAATGGCATTTGATTTTCTTTATGAGTTACGTCGTAACCATATTCCCAGTGATATGATTGTTGTAAAAAAGATTTATAAAGGACTGCAATTGGCAGAAAGAATTCATTCCACTTTTTCTGTCATTATCGGAGAAAGAGAGCTTGCACAGGGATGTGCTCACCTTAAAGCGATGCAAACAAGAAAGACACAAAAGGTGAATTTTGCTACTCTGGTTACCTATCTTAAAAAGGAATTTTGTCATGGATTACAGAAGAACGCATAGATGTCATGAACTGAGAAGGTCGCATATTGGACATTCTATTTCTCTCTCTGGCTGGGTGCATAGAAGACGTGATCATGGTGGGCTTATCTTTATTGATCTACGGGATCGATTTGGGGTAACGCAGCTGGTTTTTGATCCAGAACGCTCTAAAAAAATGCATGCTATGGCATCTATGTTGCGATCTGAGTGGGTTCTTGCGGTAAAGGGAAAAGTGCGTGCACGTGGAGAGGGGTTGACAAATACTAAGATTAAGACTGGAGAAATTGAAGTAGAAGTGGAAAAAATGCAGGTGCTTTCGAAAGCTAAGACTACTCCTATTTCTATCTGCGATGAGACGAGTGAAGTTCATGAAGAGATTCGATTAAAATATCGTTATTTAGATATGCGTCGCAGTACAATTTTTGAAAAATTGGTTATGCGTCACCAAGCTATGTTTGCCACACGTCAGTTTTTTAATTCTCGAGGATTTCTTGAAATTAACACACCTATTCTTGCTCGTTCTACTCCAGAAGGTGCTAGAGATTACCTTGTTCCTTCTCGTATCTATCCGGGAAGTTTTTATGCCCTGCCTCAATCTCCACAGATTTTTAAGCAGCTTTTGATGATAGGGGGAATGGATCGTTATTTTCAAATTGCGCCCTGTTTTCGTGATGAAGATTTGCGATCTGACAGGCAGCCTGAGTTTACTCAACTCGATGTTGAGATGAGTTTTGAATATCCCGAAGACATACAAAGAATGGTATATGATTATTTTACATATCTATTTAAGACATGTTTGAACTATGATCTTCCCCCGTCCATTCCGGTAATGCGCTATCATGATTGTATAGAGCATTATGGAACAAGCTCTCCAGATCTGCGTTTTGACATGCCCTTTGTGCGTATCGATACTATTGCTAAACGGTCGACTTTTTCTTATTTTATAGATCAAATGCAAAAAGGAGGGTGTGTAAAAACCTTGTGTATCAAGGGGGGGGGTGATATATCGCGTAAAGAGATTGAGAGGTATAAGAATTTTGTTGCCAAATTTGGGTTATTAGAAATTTTTTGGATGAAACGCAAAAGTGATGGTTTGCACTCTAGTCTTGTAAAATTTTTCCCCTCTGAATTGCAAAAGGAGCTCGAGCAGCTTCTAAACATAGAGGAAGGAGACATTGTACTATTTGCTGCAGAAAGTGAGCCCATTGTAAATCAATCTCTTAACCATTTACGCCGCTTGATTGCTTACGAACGCCAACTTATTACTAAAGAATGGAGTTTTGTATGGGTTACCGATTTTCCGCTTTTTGAATGGGATGCAAAAGAAAAGCGCTATAAGAGCGTACATCATCCCTTTACGAGCCCCCATATGGAAGATCTCGATCTCTTTGACACAGATCCCTTAAAAATACGATCCCACGCTTATGATTGTGTTGTGAATGGGTATGAAATAGGGTCTGGGTCTCAGAGGGTTCATGATTTCGAAATACAAAAAAAGATTTTTGCAATCTTGGATCTTGATACAGGGGAGGTCGATGAAAAATTTGGTTTTTTTATTGAAGCTCTTCAATATGGCACACCACCCCATCTTGGAATTGCTTTAGGATTGGATCGTATCATGATGATGTTGACGAAGACAGAAAATATTAGAGATGTAATAGCTTTTCCTAAAACACAAAAAGCCAGTGATTTAATGCTCCAATGTCCCTCTAATATTAGTCCTGCACAGCTACATGAGCTTAAAATTAGAAGAGAGTAAAAAAAAACATCTTGGATATAATTCTCAATAGGAATAGATTAAGGGTTTTAAGTATCCCTTATTGAGGAGTGTTGACGATGTTGTGTGCAAGTAAAATTTTTTCTTCGTTGTTTATATTGAGTTCTTTCTTTTTGACTGGAACTCTATCTAAAGCTGTTGCAGAACAAGAACAACAGAACAGCGCTTTTGTAGAAGAAGAAAAAGGAAAAGACGAGCAAATTGATATCAATAAACTTTCTGAAGCTTTTGGGCATGTCATTTGGAAACAGATTGTATCTTTGGGAATTGAATTTGATATGAATCAGGTGGTTAAAGGTTTAGAAGATTCTATTGTTGGGAAGAGTTCTCCTATGGATGAAGCAGAATGTTTTAAAACACTTTCTGTAGTGCAGGAAAAGGCTTTTAATAAACGTGCGAAAAAAAATCTAGCTATGGCGGATGAATTTATGATGAATAATGCTAAAAATGCAGATATTGTTGAGATTGAAAAAAACAGACTACAATACAAGGTAGCATGCCAGGGAGAAGGAAATATTGTAGAGCCCAACTACTCGCCTATGGTACGTTATTCTGGTTCTTTGGTTACTGGAGAGGTGTTTATCGACTCTCAAGAGGATGAACTGATATTTCTTGATGAAACCCTTCCAGGGTTTACCAAAGCGATTATTGGTATGAAGGAGAAGGAGAAGCGTACTATCTATGTGCATCCAGAGTGGGGATATGGGGCTGAAGGGTATTTGCCCCCTAACTCAGTATTGATTTTTGATGTTGAAGTTGTTAAAGCCAATGCAATGCATGAGCAAAAGGAAACGCTTTCGTCATCCGATTTTGATGAAGAACAATTGCAAGAGGTTGCATCTTCTCCTATCCAGAAAGGTGAAGTTGTTCGTTAATTAAGGAATGTTTTTGATGGAGGAGATTACCTCTTCTGTATCGGCTACTTCAGATAAATAATGTTTTAATAGCTTTAATACAAATTGAGGGGTGTTGTAAGCGCCTTGCGCAGAAAATACAACTTCAAGGTGGGGTGTCTTGTCAATGATTAGCGCAATCATCACTATTGTTGTTGGAGAATTATCCACGATTTTTGGAACGATCCAAACGATAAATTGATGATTGAAAAGTGAAATTTTGTCATGGGTTTCAATAACGTGAAAATAATAGGGGAGTTGTTCGTGCTCTTCCCCTTCCTCACATGATTGCAGGCCTGTTTCTTTTAAGAGGTTCTCGTTGACTTCAATAATTCCTTCGGGGATCCAGTTTTGTAAGTTTGAGATAAACTTTTGATAAGTACGATCTAATTTAGTAAGGTTCATACAAAAGCATCCATTAGCTCTTTCTCTCCTTCATAATCGCTAAAGTTTTTTTTGAAAAGGGATATTTGTTTTTTATTGCAGGTTCATCTTGACGTTTTTAATATAGTTTTGGACTAAATAGTTTTTCTCCATGGATTTTTTTTGCAATTATGGGTAAAATGCAAGGAACCGTACACAGTTTAAATGAAAAATTTTTGTGCTTTATTTTCTATTATCTCCTTCTCTTTACTAGGAAATGCCTTTTCCGACCAATTGTCTTTTACACCTCCTGTAAACGAGAGAATTGCGAAACCTCAGTTGAAGATTAACAACCGTCCTTTAGCTAAGATTCATGGAAAGGTGATATCCTTATATGATGTGATCAAAATGATCGACATGTCTATTTTTATTGCTGCCCCTACTTATACCCCTTCTGTCTTTGAAAAATATCAAATTTATTCGAGCCGTTGGCAAGATGTTTTAGATGAAATGATTACGAATGAGCTTATTTTGTTGGATGCCGAGGATAAGGGTGTGAAAGTTAGCGATGGAGAGGTGCGAGAAAAATTTTTAAGTCGTCTAGGTCCCAATGTTCATGAAAATCTTGATAAGATGAACTTAGAGTATGAAGAGGCGCGCAATATCATCTTATCCGATCTCACAGTTCAAAAACTTCTTGATGTAAAAGTGTTTTCCAAAACCTTGCAAACAGTTACCCCTGCAATGATCAAAATAGCATATAAAAAATATCTTAAGGAACATCCTTCTGTCGATGAATGGAAATATCAGGTACTCTCTATTCGTGGGAAAGACGAATTAATATGTAAATTTTTTGCCGAAAAGGCCTATTTACTCTTACAAGAGGAAAAATATTCTTTAGAAAAAGTAGCTACATTATTGCAAGAAGAGAATATAACGATAGGTGTTTCAAAAGATTTCTCCGAATGTTCACATAAAATTTCGAAACTTCATTTTGATGTGATCAAAACTCTTGCTCCCAATACTATTAGTGCTCCTGTGTTGCAAACAAGTAATTTTGATAACAGTACGGTGTTTCGTATCTTTTATCTGAAAGATGTACGTCATATCCCCGCGGCATCATTCCATGAAATATATGATGCCCTAAAAAATCAACTGTTATCCAAAGTCTATAGTCAAGAAAAGCAGCTCTATATTGATACACTTAAGCAGCGGTTTGGTTATAACATGTATGACCCAAAAATTGCTTTTCCTGAAGACTATATTCCCTTCTTTATTTTATGACTCTTTTTAAGCCCTCAGAGTTGCATCGATTTTTAAAGACATTACATATTCAACCTCAAAAAAGATTATCGCAAAATTTCCTTATCGATGGAAATATCATCAAAAAAATAGTGGCTGCTGCGAATCTTTCTACACAAGATTGCGTTTTAGAGATAGGTCCTGGCCCAGGAGCATTAACTGAAGCGTTACTTGCATCTGGGGCTGAAGTTGTTGCCATTGAAAAAGATCGACTTTTAGCGCAACATCTTCAACACCGCTTTCAAAATAGAAGGCTGTATATGATTGAGGGCGATTTTCGTTCTGTAGATTTAAAAACTCTTTTGCATAATCGATATGTAAAGGTGGTTGCTAACATTCCCTATCACTTAGCAGGTTGGATTTTGCAACAGCTTTTGCCCCGATCACATGAGATCCATACGATACATCTCATACTGCAAAAAGAAATTGCAGACAGATGTGTTGCTAAAGTAGGCAACAAAAATTATAGCTCTTTCTCCCTCTTTACACAGTACTATAGTAAAGCTACTCTACTTTATATAGTGCCCCCTACATGTTTTTATCCAAAACCCAAGGTATATTCAGCGATACTACAACTGCAGTTGCAACCAACCCCCCCTGTACAAGCGCCCTTTCATAAACTCTTTACCCTTATTCGTCCCTCTTTTCAACAAAAGAGAAAGATGCTCCGTGTTTCACTAAAAACCTTGGCGCCTTCAAGTGCAATTGAACAAGCCCTTATCTCTATAGGCAGTATTCCTACGGCAAGACCTCAAAATTTAACTCTTGCAAAATTTTCACAGCTTACTGGAGTTTTAATGGCAAAAGCATGGATATAGATCATAGCTTACAAACTTAGCGTATCATCGGGCCGTGTAATAAGAAAAACTTTTAAAAAAGATCCTAAAACAAAAAAACTTATGCCATATTTCATCTTGTTAAATCTGTGCGCACAGAAAAAGGTCCTCGTCAACGCGCACTACTTTATAAAGGCCTTTTTGTTGAGAGTACTATATTGGCTTGTAAGTAAGATTTATTATTTCTAAAACAACAATAATAATAGAAATCAAGACATAAAAAATAATGGCGGGCTTTTCAAAGGGAAAGGCCTTTGCATTTCTTATTTTCAATATATATCTTTTTTTCCATAGCATCATGGGGGGATAAATCCCAAAAAGACATACAGCGCCTATTCCCCCTGCTAAGTGAAGCATGGTAAGGAAAATATCGGGGTTCAAGAAAGAAAAAATGGCTGGTGGGATTATTGTAAGAGCCGCATAGGAGATGTTGTTTTTTTGTGTTTTAGAAGAGTTTGAGATGAAGTTTAATAAACTTAAAGCTACGGCTAAAATAGATGTTACGATTGCGCAAAAAGAAAATCCTTCTATAAAAAGGTTTAGCTTAGGGCTTGAAGAATTAAACAATGTATGTATGGCTTTAGAGCCAGTTCCAACCATTTCTTGCTCTTTATTTGAGACGACCATTAAGACGACAAAATTCCAGAGAAGATAAATTAAAAAAGTTGCAAAAGTTCCTTGAAAAATGGCGAGTTTTATTTTTTTTATATTACATTGCAGGTAATGCGAAATTGTTGGTATGAGATTTTGAAACCCAAAAGAGAGGATAAAAATAGGGATGGCCCATACAATAGTACTTATGTTGGGAGAAGGTTTAAGAGGCCTTAAACTGGCTATGTTAATTTGAGAAAATCCTAAATAGACTAAACCTATATAAAAAAATAGCATACAAAGAATGAAGAATCTGTTGATCAAATCAATTTTTCTTACGTTGCATAAGATAATAACAAAAAGAATTAAAGCATTAAAAAGTAGATAAAATGATTGTGCAATATTGGTTTTAAAAATTTTGTTAAATGCTAGTTGAATAAGGATGGTTGAAACATTTAAATAGGCAGTTAATATTGAGTAAAACAAAAAAAAGAACAACCCTGCTCCAATAATTTTCGCTCTCTTCCCTAAGATTTCATTGAGAAGTCCCATAAGATTGGTATCTTTTTTTACATCTACATAAATTTCAACAAGCATTAATCCTGAAAGGTACATATAAATCCATCCGATGAGGAGTGGAATAATTGATAAGACAAATCCAGAAGACATCGTAACAAGTGGGAGGCCTAACATGCCTGCTCCAATACAACATCCCATGACAAGTGCTGTTATTCCTAAAACCGAGTTTTTAGCTTGTACCATGTTCATGTAGCGTTACATATCGATGATTTAACATAAATTCTGTTGAAAGAAGGGGTGCATGCATAGTTCAACATATGTGTCCTATAAGTTTGTTCCTCGAACCGGTCGGCTGGGAAAATGAAGCCCCAAATGAGAGGCTTTTCTAAACTTTTTCAATCTCTTGTGGTGTTGCACACTTTGGAGAAACAGTTTCTTTTTTTGAGGGGATAGTATTTCAAACTTGAATAAATCTTGACTGATTTGAAGTGTAAGAGATTGGTAGAAGGAATCAAAAAGACAAAATGCTTCATGATTAAATTCACATAATGGATCCTTTTGTCCGATTACACGCATATTTACCTCTATGCGAAGATGATCGATTGCGAGAAGATGGCTTTGCCAGTATTGATCGATATCACGGATACAGAGATTGCGTATAATTTCCCGTAAAATAGAATGCACCTCCATTTTTTTGTTTTCATTTTCCTGCAAGGATTCAATCGCTTCGATTTCTAGACCTATTTTATGCTCAAATGCATTGAGAACCTTTTCTGTTATCTGCTTTCCAGCTTGCTCTGCAGTTACATAACCATTGTCGAAATCATGTTGATCAAAGGTTACGGGGAAGAGGGACATCAATTTTTCAATACAATGCTGCAAATGCAATTCATTGGATTGGAAAGAGAAATGTTGTTTTACTATTTGAATAGACGCATTTTCTAGGATTTCTTTTGCAATTTTCATTGAATCTTCTTCACAAAGCACAGTATTACGAAAAGCGTACACCTCTTGCCTTTGTTTATTCATCACATCATCATATTGAAGCGTATGTTTGCGAATTGAATAATTTCTTTGCTCCATACGTTTTTGCGCTGTTTCTATAGATCGATCTAATACTTTTGCCGAAATAGGCTCTCCTTCGGGAGGTCTAATGCGCTGAAGTACTGTAAAAAGTTTTGGTGAAGTAAAAAGCCGCATCAATGGATCTTCGAAAGAGACATAAAATTTAGATGTTCCTGCATCCCCTTGACGTGCACACCGACCTCGCAGCTGTCTATCGATTCTTCGTGATTGATTTCTTGTGATACCGATGACGTGCAACCCTCCCAACTCGGCAACTCCTTTTGCAAGCTTGATATCGGTACCTCTTCCCGCCATATTTGTAGCAACGGTAATCGCCCCTTTTCTCCCCGCTTGAGCGACAATCTCTGCTTCCTTTTCATGGTTTTTAGCATTAAGAATGACATGTAAGAGTTTGTTTTGTTTCAAAATGCGCGAAAGTTTTTCTGAAGTTTCAACAGAATCGGTTCCGATTAATATAGGGCGACCTTTTCCATGAATTTCAACAATATCTTTAACAATTGCATGATATTTTTCCCTTTCTGTCATATACACGACATCATGAGCATCATGGCGTATACAGGTTTTGTATGTTGGAATTTCTACAACATCAATTTTATAAATTTCTTTAAATTCATGTGCTTCTGTCATTGCGGTGCCGGTCATGCCCGCTAATTTGGTATACATACGAAAATAATTTTGCAGGGTGATGGCAGCATAAGTTTGCGTTTCCTGCTGAATAGGGACACCTTCCTTAGCTTCAATAGATTGATGTAAACCATCCGAGAAACGACGTCCTGGCTGTGGCCTTCCTGTATTTCCATCGATGATAACGATCTTTTGCTCTTGCACAATGTAATCGATATCTTTTTCCATTAGAAGATGTGCGCGAAAAAGTTGACGCAAGTTATGAAAACGTTCTTTGCGACAACTATCTTCTTCACATGCAAGAACTTTTTTTTGCATCTTTTCCTGTTCGGAAAGGGCCTCATTTTCATCGATCTTGGCATACTCATATCCCAAATCTAATAGAGTAAAGTCCTCTTCTGCTCTTCCCTTTTCTCCAGTCCAAGCTCCTATCCCCTTGTCGGTCAATTCATATTCATTTGCCCGTTCGTCAATAATAATGTATAGCTTAGCCAATATCTCATATCGTTCCTTTTTACTGGAATCCGAATAAAGATAGGTCTCCCATTTTTCTAGTTCTACCCTAATATCGGGATTTTCTTTTAATCGTTTGAGAATTTTATTGCGCGGTGCTCCCTTCCCAACAAGCCACAAGTTTCGAAAGGCCTCCTCTCTTTCCTTCTCCTCTTTCTTTGAAAGCTTACATGGATTTTTTCTCTCTTCAAGAAGGCCCAACTTTTCCAAGATCCCACGTGCATCAGAAGCCAATTTATTACATTGATCACGCTGAAGGCGAACAATACGAGCCACAGGTTCTTTCAATTCCTCATACATTTGAGATGATTGTGCAGCAGGACCTGAAATGATAAGCGGTGTTCGAGCTTCATCGATCAAAATGGAGTCTATTTCATCGATGATTGCAAAATAATATCCTCTTTGACTCTGTTCTTTTGGAGAGTGTGCCATTGAGTTATCACGTAAATAGTCAAAGCCAAATTCAGAAGCCGTCCCATAAACAATATCCGCTCGATAAATCTCTTTTCTATCATGAAGAGGTATTTGACTTGTTAAAGCCTGCACTGTTAAACCAAGCCATCGGAAAATTTCTCCAATCCATTCGCAATCACGCTGTGCTAAATAGTCATTTACCGTAACAAGGTGAACCGCTTTCCCTGTTAAAGAATTTAAAAAAAGAGGCATGGCTGCTGTGAGAGTTTTCCCTTCTCCCGTCATCATCTCGGCAATAGATCCGTAATGCATAGAAATAGCGCCGACAATTTGCACATCATAGGGGATCATATCCCATTTCTGGTTATATCCGGAGACATGAACATCTATGCCTATGAGACGGCGACAAGTATTCTTTACAAGGGCGTAAGCCTCTGGGAGAAGATCATCGATCTTTTCTCCATTTTTTAAACGTACGCGAAACTCTTGGACCTTGTTTTGTATTTCTTCGTTTGAACACTTTTGATAGTTCTCTTCAATTGCATTGATTTGTTGAACAATTTTTCGATAGTGTCTAATCTTGCGACTTTGCGCCGTTCCAAAAATTTTTTTACACAACCCTAACATATGCTTCTATTTGCCTTGCGTTTCTACTTTTTAAATAGACATCTTTTCCATCCATCTTTCATATATCAAGACAATTAAATAGTGTATCCCGAACAAAGATTTTCTGCTACGTTTTCTCTCTATATGTTGTTATAAATATAGGTTAATTGCATATTGGAAATTTTTATAAAGATCAAGAATCAAATGAGATTAAAAAAGAAGTTTTAAAAAGAGCTCAAGCTAACAAAATTTTTAATCGTTCTTGTTGGTTAAATTTTGCTCAATTTGGACTAAAAGTTGGTTGTGAGGTCATGCTGCAATGACCGATCACTACATCATATCTTTGGAGGTCGTTGCACTTCCAAGTTAGTAACTGATGTTACGCACTAGCTACTTGTTATAAAATTTTTCAAGAAGTATTCTTTTGTAATTTCATAAATTTGATTTAGCGAGGTTCTGCATGAATAAAGAATTACTTGATATTTATAGTGATTATCTCATTAGCCAAAATCAAAAATCTACAGCAACTGGCCTGTCGAAAGTGCTGGATGGGGATATTAGTCACGACCAAATTACACGTTTTCTCAATGGAAAAGAATTCTCAAGCAAGCAGTTATGGCAGTATGTTAAAGAGCAAGTTCGAAAAAATGAAGAGCCTGAAGGGGCCCTTGTTTTTGACGACACCATTGAGGAAAAGCCCTATACAAATGAAAACGACACTGTATGTTGGCATCACTCTCATACAAAAAAAGCCCATGTTAAAGGAGTCAATATTCTTTCTGGGTTAATACGTTATGGTGATGTTTCTATTCCTATTACTTTCGAAATAATACGTAAAGATCTGTGT
>Ga0209568_1000259_pt1 | contig 18725 bp, 21 predicted proteins | sample WorMetOlspDAHAB2_FD_187406 | JGI IMG/M metagenome (GOLD analysis project Ga0209568, IMG submission 187406) | Marine gutless worms symbiont microbial communities from Max Planck institute for Marine Microbiology, Germany - Olavius sp. DAHAB.2... ...
GATGCCCGTGGCCTTGATCTCGACAAGCACCTCGCCGGCTTTCGGGCCGTCCAGCTCGACGGTGTGTACCTCCAGCGGCTTGCCGGCTTCAACGGCAACAGCGGCGCGGGTTTCCATGCGATCCTCCCCTGATGGTCATTTGTTATGGACCAACTATGCCGCGCCGAGCGACACGACGCAACGGGAGGGTGCGGAGGACCGGTGGGATCAGGCGGCGCGCGGCACGGCGGCGGTGCGGGGTTCCCGGTGCCACTTGACGCAGGCCCGGGCCAGGGCGTCCGTGGCATCCACATAGACGCCGCCCGTGCGGTTTGCTGCGGCCAGGGCCGGCGGCACTTCCGTGCAGGCCATGATGATCCGCCCGGCACCCCGATCCAGCAGACCGTCCGCCGCGGCGGCCAGGGCCCGTGCGCCGGCGGCCACATCGCCGCCCTTGACGGCGCGGATCCCCGCCATGACCAGGTATTCCTGAGCCGTTTCGTCCGGCGCCATCGTGGTGATCCCCGCCCGGGCCAGGCGGGCCGCGTACATGCCGCTTGCCAAGGTCCCGGTGGTCGCCAAAAGGCCGACCCGTGCGGCGCCGCCGGTTTCCCGGATCGCGTCGAGGGCCGCATCGGCGATGTGGAAAAGCGGCCGCTCCGTATGGCGGGAGATGGCGTCGTGCCAATGGTGGGCCGTGTTACAGGGAATGGCGATGGCCCCGACGCCGGCGCGCTCCAGGCGGCGCACGGCGCCGACCATGGCGGCCAAGGGCGATGGGCCCTCTCCGGTGATGGCGGCGCTGCGGTCGGGAATTTGCGGCAGCGAGGCTGCGATGACGGCCACGTGATCCTGGTCGCATGAGGCCGGGGTGGCGCGGATGATCTTCTCCATGAAGTCCGCCGTCGCCAGCGGGCCCATGCCGCCGAGAATGCCGAGAATTCGTTCCATGGCGCCGTCCTCCATTCACCGTGACCTGCCATGTCCGAATTCTAGGCGCCGGCCGCCGAATGCGGCCAATGCCGATCGTCGAAAAAACTATGCAGAACTTTTATGGGGGCCCCGCGGCCAGGCCCTTGGCGTAGGCCACGGCGTTCGACCAGAGCCGCTCGGCGGCCTCGCTGCGCCGGGTGCGGGCCCGGTAGAGGCGGATCTCCAGGTGCACGTCCCAGGCCTCGCCGCCGGCCCGAACCAGGCGCTTCGCCGCCATTTCGTTGGCCGCAGACGTCTCCGGCAGCCAGGCGACGCCGTGCCCGGCCACGGCCAGGGCCTGCAGGGCGTCGGCCACCGTGTCCTCGAAGCAGGGATCCAGGTGCAGGGGCTGCTTGGCCTTGGCCAGGGCCCCGGCGGCCACCTGTCCGAGATAGCAGTCGGCGCCGAAGGCCAGATAGCTCAGGGGGGCGCGCTTCGTGCCGGGAAGCTTGTGGTGCGGCTTGCCGCCCGTCGCCGGCGCCGACAAGGGCACCAGCGCCGTGGCGCCGAGATCCAGGTGCGGATAGCGGGATTCCTCCAGCAACAGGGGATGGTCCGGATGCACGTAACTGAGAAAGAAGTCGCAACTGCCCTCGGCCAGGGCCTGCAGGCAGTCGTGATGGTTGTCGGTGCGGATGCGCACCAGGGCGCGATCGTCGGCGGCCACCGCATTAAGCCATTTCGGCAGGACGCTCAGCGACAGGCTGTGCATGGCGGCGATGACCACCGTGGCCGCCGCGTCGGCGGCCTGGCCGCGCACCTCGTCGCGCAGCCGGTACATGTCGCGAAGCAGCGGCGTCACCCCGTCGCGGAACAACTCACCGGCCGGCGTCAGCTTGGTCGGGTAGGTGGAGCGGTCGATGAGTTGGCCGCCGGCCCAGTGCTCCAGCATGCGGATGCGCCGGCTGAAGGCCGGCTGGGTGACGTTGCGGTCCCGGGCCGAGCGGGAGAAGTTCCCCGTTTCCGCCAGGCTCAGGAAATCCTCCAGCCATCGTGTATCCACGGAAATCCCCTTTCCGATCACTATGGTGAGCTCACGGAAAGATTATAAAATTATTTGATGACGTTTGTTATATGCAAATTTTCTATAATTTTATGCCCCATGGGCATGAGCCCGCCGCGTCGCCGCGCCTTCCTTGGGGATCAGGCGCCGCCGGCCAACTCGAGGATCTCCCCGTGCAGGGCGTCGGGGATTTCGAAACCGTCCGTCGGGATGCGTTGCCGGTTGGCCAGGCGCCGGCCGCCGGGCAGGCGGACGCCGTCCTCGGCCAGCAGTTCGGCGAAGAACCGCTCCGAATGGGCCGCCCAGCCCGCCCCGTCGCCGAACCGGGCCGGGTCCATGGCGATCATCAGCTCGCCGCCGCGCCCGGGCCCGCCGTCGTCGGCGAACTCTGCGGAGGTCTCGAAGGCGAAGTTCTCGCCCAACAGGCCGGCCGCCAGCAACTCGATCATCAAACCGATGGAAGACCCCTTGTAGCCGCCGAAGGGCAGAAGCACGCCGTCCACGGCGGCCGCCGCGTCGGTGGTGGGCTTGCCGTCGGCATCGAGGGCGACGCCTTCCGGCAAGTCGTGGCCGTCGCGGGCCGCGATCATCACCTCGCCCCGGGCCATCACCGAGACGGCCTGGTCGAAGACCACCGGGCCTTCCCCCGGGCGCGGCCAGGCGAAGGCCATGGGGTTGGTGCCGAACATGGCCCGACTACCGCCGGCCGGCGCCACCAGGCGCCGCGAACTGGTCACCGCCAGGGCACACAGCCCTTCCTCGGCGACCGCTTCCACTTCCGGCCAGAGCGCCGCCATGTGGAAGATGCCGACCAGCGCCAGGGCGGCGATGCCGTTCTCCCGGGCCGCTTCGATCAACGGCACGCGGCCCCGTTCCAGGGCCAGCGGCGCCATGCCGCCCCGGCCGTCGACCCGGACCACGGCAGGGGCGATGCGTTCCACGGCCGGTTCCGCGCGGCCGTCGGCGCGGCCGCTGGCCAGGGCCGAAACGTAGCCCGGCAGCCGGAACAGGCCGTGCGAGGTGCAGCCGTCGCGCTCGGCGACGATCATCACGTCGGCGATGGCCGCCGCGTTGGCCTGATCGCAGCCGTTCGCCGCGAGCGCCCGGACCGCCAGTTCGCGGGCCTCTTCCAATTGCAGCCTGACCTGGGCCATGTGCCGATCCTCCCCTTTGAAACGTCCGCCGATTGACCGGCGCCGGGCCCGGCGCCAAGATCGGCGCATGTCCGACGCCTTTTCCCAAGCCGACGCCCGGTTGTTCCACGACCAGGGCTTCTTCACCCCGTTCCGGGTAATGTCCGCCGCCGAGGCCGAGGAAATCTATTCGCACATCGAAGCCGCCGAGAAAACCCGGGGCTCGCTCACCGGAAAGAGCCGCGGCCTCAAGTATCACCTTTTGATGACCTGGCTGGACCAGCTGATCCGCCACCCGGCCATCCTGGATGCGGTGGAGAAGCTGCTGGGTCCGGACATCCTCTGCTGGAGCACCAGTCTGCTCATCAAAGAGCCCGGCGACGGCACCCACGTGAGCTGGCACCAGGATTTGAACTACTGGGGCCTGGCGCCGGCCGACGTGGTCACCGCCTGGCTGGCGGTGACGCCGGCGAGGCGCGCCACGGGCTGCATGCGCATGCTGGCCGGCTCCCACACCCGTGAGATCGCGCACCGCGACACGGTCGACGACAAGAACCTGCTGAGCCGCGGCCAGACCATGGAATCGGGCATCGACGAAGCCCGCGCCACCTTCATCGAACTGGAACCCGGCGAGATCTCCCTGCATCACGGCAACATGGCCCATGCGTCGGGCCCCAACACGGGCGACGCGCGCCGCGTCGGCATCGCGATCCGGTATCTCGCGGCGCACGTGCGCCCCACGGACGGCCCGGACAGCGCCATATTGGTGCGCGGCACCGACGGGCACGGGCACTTCCAGGCGGAGACGGCGCCGGAGACGGATTTCGATCCCGCCGCCGTGGCCGAGTTTGAACGGGTCATGGCGCTGCGCCGCGCCGTGCTCATGGACGGCGCCTGAGGGCTTTTCCGGGGAAACTTGTTATAGGGCGGTGACGGCCATCTCGATGGGGCCCTCGGCGCGGCTGTGGACGAACTGATCGACCACCGGGTTGCCGGACTCCTCCACGTCGGCCGTGGCACCGTCCCAGATCACCCGGCCCTCGTGGATCATGGCGACCCGGTTGGAAATCACCTTGAGGCTCGACATGTCGGAGGTAATGGAGACCACCGTGGCGCCCAGACCGCCCACCACGTCCAGGATCAATTCGTTGATGATGTTGGTCATGATCGGGTCCAGGCCGGCCGTGGGTTCGTCCAGGAACAGGACGTCCGGGTCGTTGGCAATGGCCCGGGCCAGGCCGACCCGCTTCTGCATGCCGCCGGAGAGCTCCGCTGGGTAGAGGTCCGCCGTCGCCGCCTCCAGGCCCACGGCGGCCAGCTTGTCGACGGCCAGCGCCTTGGCATCATCGCGGCCCATGGTGTGTTCCTGGAGGATCTGGAAGGCCACGTTCTCCCAGACGGGCATGGAATCGAACAACCCCGAGCGCTGGAAGGTCATGCCGAAATGATCGAGGAAATCGTGCCGTTCGGCGTCGTTGAAGCCGCTCACGTCGCGGCCCTTGAATTGGATCGTGCCCTCATCGTAGGGGATCAGCCCCATGATGCATTTCAGGACCAGCGTCTTGCCGGCCCCGGAAGAACCGATGAGCACCAGGGAATCGCCGCCGGCCACCTGCAAGTCGATGCCCTTCAGGGCATCATTGTCGCCGAAGCTCTTGGTGACGGCGGAAAGCGCCAGCAGGGGCGCCTCATTGGCGGCGGTGTCGCTCATGCCGGGCGCTCGCCGATGATGGTGGTGCGCTCCATGTAGCGGGGCTGGTCGTCCGGGTAGTCCATGACCGCGTAGTGCATGAGCGAGCGGTTGTCCCAGATCACCAGGTCATGGTCCTGCCAGCGGTGCCGGTAGAGGAATTCCGGCTGGGTGCAGTGTTCGTAGAGGAAGCCCAAGAGGGCGGCGCTCTCCTCCGCATGGAACCCCACCAGGTGGCTGGTGAAGCCGGGATTGACGAACAGGCTCTTGCGGCCGGTCTCGGCGTGGGTCCGGACCACCGGGTGGATGGCCTGGTTGGCGCCGTCCATGTCGGTCTCGACGACGATGGGCTTGGCGTACTGGGTCCGGGCCGCCACCTCGAAATCATGCACCGCCTCAAGCGGCGCCAGCAATTCCTTCATGGCCTCGCTCAAGGCCTCATAGGCACGGGCCTGGTCGCAGTAGATGGTGTCGCCGCCCGTCGGCGGGATCTCTTTCGCCGAGAGGATCGAGGCGCCGGCCGGGCGTTCGCGGAAGCTCACGTCGGAGTGCCAGTAGGTGCCGGCCCCCTTGCGCCCCTTCGGCGTGCCGTCGGCGCCGACCTGGTTGGAGACCCGGTAGATCTCCGGATGGTCCGGGTGAATGTAGATGCTGACCGTGTCCTGCAGGGGCTCCTCGTCGGCCGCGCCGAACAGCGGCCCGAAGGTCTTGGAAAACGCGATGTGGCGTTCCGTGCTCAAGGCCTGGCCGCGCACCACCAGAAGCCCGCCGGCCTCCAGCCAGGCCTGGCGGAGGGCGGCGGCCATGTTGTCGCCGGCCCCGGCCTCGAGATCGATGCCGCTCACCTCGGCGCCGAAACCCGGCGCTAACGGGGTTACTTGGAAATCCACGCGGTCCTCCACGACGCTCCCTCGCCCGGCATTTCTACACCGCCGGCGGCAGCGGGAAAAGCCGGGCCTGTTTCAAAGGCCCGGTTATGCTACAACGGTTTTCTGCCCCGATGCGCATCAAGGCATACCCTGGGAGGAGAAGGATAAATGACAAAAAGATTGGTGCTGAGCTTCATCGCCACGGACCAACCGGGCCTGGTGGAGAAGATCACCGAGACGGTGGCCGAGTGCGGCGGCAACTGGCTGGAAAGCCGCATGGCCCACCTGGCCGAGAAATTCGCCGGCGTCGCCCGGGTTTCCGTTCCCGACGGCAAGCGGGCGGCCCTGGAAGACGCGCTGGCGGCGCTTAACGAGGAAGGCTTCCACCTGATGGTGGAGGAGGCGGGCAAGGCGGTGCCGGCGGCCGGACAGGTCCGGGTCCTGGAGTTCGTCGGCCCGGACCATCCCGGCATCCTGCATGAGATTTCCCATTGCCTGGCGGAGCGCGGCATCAGCGTCGAGAACATGAAGACGGAACTGGAACCGGCCCCCATGGGCGGCGGCCGCCTGTTCCACGCCCGCGGCCGGGTCAGCCTGCCCGAGGGCACCGACGAAGGGGCGCTGGGCGACGCCCTGGAGGACCTGGCCGGGGCGCTGATGGTGGACATCTCCCTGGACCCGGATTCCTGAGCCGCCCTCACCCGTCCTCGGGCGGAACCCCCTGTTCGCAGAGCCCGCAGGGAATCTCCGCACCCAGGCGGGCCCGGCGCCCCGCGCTGCTCATCACCCATTCACGTTCCTGGAAGGGCGGCAGGTGGCGCACATGGCGCTTGTGCCCGCAATCCAGCTCGGCCACCCAGTGGCCTTCCTCATCGCGGTGGAAGCCGGTGATTTTCGAACGTGACATGGGGGAAGACTAGTTCCCCGTTCCATCCTGTGAAAGCATTCGGCGATCTGCTTTGACAGTCCGGCTGAGGCTTCTAAAACGGGGGGCCATGGCAACGCCGCCCGGGCGGCGGGGAGGACATGCGGTGCAACTTTCCTACGACGAAGAACAACAGGCATTTCGGGACCAGGTCCGGGCCTTCATGCGCGAAAAGGCGCCACCGGCCCTGGCCGAAAAGTCGCGGCGCGGCGCGCGCTTCGAAAAGGAGGACATGAAGCTCTGGCACCGGACCCTCTACGAGCGGGGCTGGATCGCGCCCAAGTGGCCGGTGGAACACGGCGGCGCCGGCTTCGATCCCATCCAGGTGCATATCGTCGATGAGGAGGCCTTCGCCGCCGGCATGCCGCGGCTGCCCAATTTCGGCATCGGCATGGTCGGGCCGGTGATCATCCACTTCGGTTCCGACGCCCAGAAGACCCGCTACCTTCCGAAGATCCTGTCCGGCGAGGCGTTCTGGTGCCAGGGATTCTCGGAACCGGGCAGCGGCTCCGACCTGGCGTCCCTTTCCACCCGCGCCGTCCGGGACGGTGACGAATACGTGGTCAGCGGCCAGAAGACCTGGACAACCCAGGCCCATTGGGCCGACTGGATGTTCACCCTGGTGCGCACGGACCGGGAAGTGAAGAAACAGGAGGGCATCTCCTTCCTGCTCATCGACATGACCTCGCCGGGCATCACGGTGCGGCCGATCATGACCCTGGACGGCGAACACCAAGTCAACGAGGTTTTTCTGGACGAGGTCCGGGTGCCCGCCGAGAACCTGGTCGGCGAAGAAAACCGTGGCTGGGACTACGCCAAGTTCCTGTTGTCCAACGAACGCACCGGGATCGCCGGGGTCGGCCAGTCGAAGGCCGAGTTCGCGCGCCTGAAGGCCATCGCCGAGACGGAAACCCGGCGCGGCAAGCCGCTCAGCCAAGACCCCCTGTTTCAGGCCAAGCTGGCGGAGCTGGAACTGGAGCTCCGGGCGCTGGAGATCACCAACATGCGGGTCCTCATGGAGGAAAAGGAGAAGGGCGCGCCGGGTCCCATCTCGTCGATCCTGAAGATCAAGGGCTCCGAGGTGCAGCAGGGCATCGCCACGCTCACCATGGAAGCCGTCGGCAGCTACGCCGCGCCCTACCTGCCGGAAGCCCTGGATCCGTCCTGGAACGGCGAGGCGCCGGGGCCGGACTACGCGGCCCAGGCGACGCCCTATTATTTCTTCCGGCGCAAGGCGTCCATCTACGGCGGTTCCAACGAGATCCAGCGCAACATCATCGCCAAGCAAATGCTGGGGCTTTAGGTCATGGATTTCACCTTCTCCGAAGAACAGGCCATGATGGCCGACAGCCTCTCCAAGGCCTACGAGGCGGATTACGATTTCGACAAGCGCCGCGCCTTCCTTGAGGATACGGCGACCTTCCACAGCCCGGCCATGTGGTCGACCCTGGCGGAGCTCGGGTTCATCGGCCTTCTGGCGCCGGAAGACGACGGCGGCATCGGCGGCGGCGGCCCGGAGCTGCTGGCCGTGGCCCAGGTTCTGGCCAAACACATGGCCCTGGAACCCTTCCTGCCGACCTCGGTGATGGCGGTGCGGTTGCTGATGGCCGCCGGCGAGGCGCGGCCCGGCGAGGTCATGGCGGCGCTGGTTTCGGGCGAGGCGACCATGGCCGTCGCCCTCTACGAACCGGAGCGGCGGTACGACACCGCCACCGTCGAGACCAGCGCCAGCGAGACCGACGGCGGGTTCGCCCTCACGGGCCGCAAGGCCGTGGTGATCGGCGCGGACGCGGCGAAATGGATCGCCGTGCCGGCCCGCCTGGACGGGGGCGCGGTGGCCGTGTTCCTGGTCGAAAGCGACGCGGCGGGCCTGGAGATCAACCCCTACCGGCTGGTCGACGGCCGCGGCGGCGCCGATCTGGAACTGAACCAAGTGGCCGTTCCCGCCGCGGCCCGCCTGGCGCTCACCGATGCCGCCGCCGCCTTGGCCGAGGTGGAGGACTGGGCGGTCACCGCGTCCCTGGCGGAGACCATGGGCGCCATGGAAATGGTCAGCGACCTGACCCTGGAATACCTGCAGACCCGAAAGCAGTTCGGCCGGCCCATCGGCAGCTTCCAGGTCCTGCAACACAACATGGCCGATATCATGAGCGAGGTGGAGTTCGCCCGCTCCATGGTCGTCTGGGCCGCCGCCGAGGTCGGCAACCCGGACGCCCGGGCCAGGCGCCACGCGGTCTCCGGCGCCAAGGCCTATGTGGACAAGGCGGCCCGCTTCGTCGCCGAGATGAGCGTCCAGTTGCACGGCGGCGTCGGCGTCACCGACGAATACGCCCTGACCCACCACGTGAAGCGCCTGACCCTCGGCCAGGTGCTGTTCGGGGACCGCGACGAACACCTGCTGCGTTACGCCGAAACCGGCTGACCTGGGCCGGGTACGCGACGGTTTCCGGGCGCGGAAATTCCCGTCGAAACCCGTTGCCGGATTTGACCTCGGTCAACGCGATTTCGAATTCCCGTGGCTATGCTCTGCTCAAGGCCCCCAGGAAAGAAAGGTCAAGGCCATGCTCGAAACCCCCATCATCGACATCATCGGTGAGCAGGATCTGTTGAAAATGCCCCCCGACGCGTCGGTCATCGATGCGTCACGTAACATGGCCGACCGCCACGTGGGCGCCGTTCTGGTCTGCGAGAACGACGAGTTGCTCGGCATCATCACCGAGAAGGACGTGGTCGACCGCGTGGTCGGCGCCGGCCTGGTTCCCGCCGACACCATCCTGGCCCACATCATGACCCCGGACCCGGTCGGGGTGGCCGCCGACGACACGGCCATGCAGGCGATCTTCGCCATGCGCGACCACGGCACCCGGCATCTCCTGGTCAAGGACGGCAGCGATATCGTCGGCATCGTCTCGGTCAGGGACCTGCTGCGCAGCGTCGTCGGCCAGGTGCTTTCCGACCAGCAACGGGTCGAGGATTTGTGGGAAGGCTTCCCCATCTAGCCCCCCATCTGGCCCCATCCCCCGCGCCGGGCTACCCTGGGCCATGGACCTCCGGCACCTGAAGACCCTGATCGCCATCGCCGAGCACCGCAGCTTCGCCGCCGCCGCCGAGGCCGTCGGGCTGACCCAGTCCGCCGTCAGCCTGCACGTGAAGGCCCTGGAGGAAGGCTTGCAGACGGTGCTCTTCGACCGCTCGACGCGGCCGCCCCTGCTCAACGCCCAGGGCATGGCGTTGGTGGAAAGGGCCCGCGAGATCGTCGGGCTTTGCGACGGCCTGACGGACAGCCTGCGCGGCGAGCAGGTCACCGGCATCCTCGATCTGGGCGCCGTGCCGACGGTGCTGACGGGCATGCTGCCGGGTGCCCTGGTGGCCCTGCAGAACGCCCATCCGGAGCTGCGCATCCGAGTCTCCTCGGGACTCTCCAATGAATTGGCCGACGAGGTCCGCCGCGGCGCCCTGGATGCCGCCATCGTCAGCGAACCGTCGCAACTGGCGGCCGGCCTGAGCTGGCATCCGGTGGTCCAGGAGCCGCTCATGGTAATCGCCCCGGAAGGCACCCCCGGCGACAACGACCGCGAATTGCTGGAGGCCTTGCCGTTCATCCGCTTCAAGCGCTTCGCCTGGGCCGGGCGGCTGATCGACGCGCACCTCCGGGATCGCGGCATCCAACTGCTGCCGGGCATGGAGATGGATTCGCTGGAAGCCGTCGCCGGCATGGTGGCGCACGGCCTCGGCGTCTCCATCGCGCCCATGCGCGCCGTCGCCGATCCGTTCCCCGACAACGTCCGCACCGTGGCCTTCGGCGAGCCGCCGCTGACCCGCGGCGTCGGCATCGTGGAGCGCACGGAAAGCCCGAAAAGCGACCTGGTGCGGGCCCTTTACGACCGGCTTCTGACGGCCGGCGAAGGCCTGAATTAACTTGAGCATTTTTCAAGAAACCCTTCAGAATTATTCGTTTTTTTTTATCTTACCCCGGGCGTTAGGATGCCTTGTTTTCCAGGGAACGAGAGGGATCGACGATGGTTCAACTGACCGACACGCAACGCGACATCCAGGAAGCGGCGCGGCGCCTCGCCGCCGACGTCATCCAACCCCGGGCCGCCGAGATCGACCGCACCGAGGCGTATCCCTGGGACAATGTGGAGGCCCTGACCAAGGCCGGCTTCATGGGCATGACGCTGCCGAAATCCTACGGCGGCCAGGGGGCCAGCTACCTGGACGCCATGCTGGTGGTCGAAGAGATGGCCAAGGTCTGCGGGATCACCGGGCGGATCGTCGTCGAGGGCAACATGGGCGCCGTCGGCGCCATCTTCCGCTACGGCTCCGAGGAACAGAAGAAGCTTGCCGCCGACCTGGTCCTGGCCGGCGACAAACCGGCCATCTGCATCACCGAGCCCGGCGCCGGCAGTGCGGCGACGGAAATGTCCACCAAGGCGGTGAAACAGGGCGATACCTACGTGCTCAACGGCACCAAGCACTGGATCACCGGCGGCGGCGTATCGAAGTTGCACCTGATCTTCGCCCGGGTCATGGACGACGGCGAGGACATGGGCATCGGCGGCTTCATCGCCGTGCGCGACGAAACCGAGGGCTTGAGCGTGGGTGCGCGCGAACCGGCCATGGGGCTCCGGGGCATTCCCGAATGCGAAATCATCTTCAACGACATGGCGGTGCACGAATCCATGATGGTGGTGCCGCCGGAGGGCGTGCGCAAGGGCTTCGCCGGGCTCATGAACGCCTACAACGCGCAGCGCGTGGGTGCGGCCACGGTGGCGCTGGGCATCGCCGAGGGGGCCTATGACCTGGCCCTCGATTACGCCGAGCAGCGCGAGCAGTTCGGCCGGCCCATCGCCGAGTTCCAGGGCCTGCAATGGATGCTCGCCGACATGTCGATTCAGTTGGCCGCCGCCCAGGCCCTGGTCTACAACGCGGCGGCCAGCGCCGAGACCACCGGCAGCGGCTTCCCCGATCCGCTGATGGCGGCCCAGGCCAAGGTGTTCACCGCCGACGCGGCCATCCGTGTGACCAACGACGCCCTGCAGGTGTTCGGCGCGGCCGGCTATTCGCGCAACCTGCCGCTTGAGCGCATGGCCCGGGATGCCCGCATGTTCACCATCGGCGGCGGCACCGCCCAGGTGCTGCGCACCCTGGTGGCGTCCAAGATCCTGGACAGGAAACTGCCGCAGACCCGCGACGGCTATACGAAGCTGGCGGCCAAAGAAGCCGGCAAGGCGGCGGCCGAGTGAGTCCCGTTCCCCTTCGAAGATCATGAGGAGGCCCCAATGAGCGACAAACCCATCAGCCGGTTTCCGGTGCCGGACCTGAACGATCTGCCGGACGACATCCGCGAGATGATCCTGACCGTCCAGGAGAAGTCGGGCTTCGTCCCGAACGTGTTCCTGGCGCTGGCCCACCGCCCCGATGAGTTCCGGGCCTTCTTCGCCTACCACGACGCTTTGATGGACAAGGACGAGGGCCTGACCAAGGCGGAGCGGGAGATGATCGTCGTCGCCACCTCCAACGCCAACGCGTGTCAGTACTGCGTGGTCGCCCACGGGGCGATCCTGCGCATCCGGGCCAAGGATCCGCTGGTCGCCGACCAGGTGGCCGTCAACTACCGCAAGGCGGACATCACGGAGAAGCAGAAGGCCATGCTGGATTACGCCATGAAGGTTTCGCAGCGGGCCGAGGAAGTGGGCGAGGCCGACTTCGCCACCCTCGCCCAGCACGGCTTCGATGACGAGGCGATCTGGGACATCGGCGCCATCGCCGCCTTCTTCGGCATGAGCAACCGGCTGGCCAACATGACCTCCATGCGGCCCAACGACGAATTCTATTCCTTGGGGCGCGGATGACCACCACGGCCCAGATCATCGCCCAGCGCCTGCATGGGGCCGGCTGCCGGCACGCCTTCGGCATCCCCGGCGGCGAGGTGCTGACCATGATGCGGGCCCTGGAAGAGGCGGGGATCCGCTTCCAACTGGTGAAGCACGAGAACAACGGCGGCTTCATGGCCGAGGGCACCCACCACGCGACCGGCGCGCCGGGCATCCTGCTGGCCACCGTCGGGCCGGGCGTGGTCAACGCCGTCAACGTCATCGCCAACGCCTGGCAGGACCAGGTGCCGATGATCTTCCTGACGGGCTGCATGGATGCCGACGTGGCACAGCGCTTCACCCACCAGGTGTTCGACCACACCAAGGTGCTGGGCCCGATCACCAAGGCGAGCTTCACGGTCCCGGCCGGGGCCGTGGCGGCGACCGTCGAGAAGGCCATCGCCATCGCCACGGACGGACGCCCCGGGCCGGTGCACCTGGACCTGCCCATCTCATTGGCCCGTGCCGAGGAAGGCGACACCCGGCCCGTCCAGCGGGCCCGTCCGGCGGCCATGGCGCCGGCGCCGGGGCCCGAATGGGAGGCGGCGAAGGCCGCCTTCGCCGGCGCCCAGCGGCCGCTGATGATCGCCGGCGTCGACGTCCTGCACCACGGCGCCCATGAGGCGGTGGCGGATTTCTGCCGGCACTTCCAAGTGCCCCTGCTGACCACCTACAAGGCCAAGGGGATTTTGCCGGAAGACGAGCCCCTGAGCCTGGGCGGCCACGGCCTGTCGCCGAAGGCCTTCGGCCTGATCAAGCCGCTCATCGACGCCGCCGACGCCATCGTGCTGGCCGGCTACGACCCCATCGAGATGCGCGCCGAATGGTGCGACCCCTGGGTGGTCTCCGAAGACGGTCCGGCGGTCATCGAATTCTCCGCCGAGCCGAACACCCACTTCGTCCACCAGGCCAGCATGAGCTTCATCGGCGACGTGGGCGCCGGCCTGGCGGCCCTGAAGGAAGGTGTCGCGCGGAACGGCGCCTGGCCGGACGGCGAGCCCGCAAGGATCCGCCAGGCCCTGGCCGAGGCGTTTCCGGGCGACGAGCCCTGGGGGCCCGGCGCCGTCATCGACGTCTGCCGCAAGGCTTTGCCCGAGCACGGCGTTGCCGCCGTGGACACGGGCGCGCACCGCATCCTCTTGACCCAGCAATGGCCCTGCATGGAACCGCGCACCCTGTTGCAATCGTCCGGGCTCTGCACCATGGGCACCGCCGTGCCGCTGGCCGCCGGCCACAAGCTGGCGAGGCCCGACGTGCCGGTGATGGCCTTCACCGGCGACGCCGGGCTTGAGATGATCATGGGCGAGCTGGCGACGCTCCGCGACGCCGCCCTCGCCTTCCCCATCGTCGTCTTCGTCGACGAATCCCTCGCCCTCATCGAGCTCAAGCAGCGTCGCGACGGCATGGACAACCTGGGCGTCGATTTCGGCGGCACGGACTTCGCCGCCGTGGCCCGGGCCATGGGCGGCCGGGGCGTGGTGGCGGCCGACCGCGATTCTTTGGAAGCGGCGCTCAATGAGGCCTTCGACGCCGACGCCTTCACCCTGATCGCCTGCCCCATCGGCCGCAAGGCCTACGACGGGCGGTTCTGAGCAGGCTTCGTCGCCTTAGAGCCTGTCATCTCGATATGGAAACACTGAGACGCTCTTTCCGGCCCGCCGGACAGCGTCCCGCGCCGCTTCCGATGTCCCGCATCGCCTTCGCATCCCCTCCTGGCCGGAAGGCGGGAAAACCGATCTCAGCCGCTTCCATATCGAGATGACAGGCTCTAATCAAACAGGTCATCGATGTCGTCCTGGCTCATCCCCTCGCCCTCGGACTGGGGACCGGCCGGGGTGACGCCGTCGTCCCGGCCATGGATGCCGTGGTCGTAGGTGGGCAGCGCCGCGATGGCGTCCTTGCCGACGATCACCACCAGCGAGTTCAAGGCCCCCTCGATGGCGTTGATGGTCTTCACCACCTTGGCCAGCCGCTGGCCGGTGATGTCGTGCATGACGCAGGCCTCGTAGATGCGCCTGACGTTGTCGCCAATCTCGTTGAACATGGGCCGGGCGCCGCCGAACTTGATCTGCGAGAGCAGTTCCGAATTGACCCGGTCGATGGCTTCGGCGGCGGCCGTGATCGCCTCGGCGGCGTCGGTGGTCTCCTCGGAGATCGCCGCCAACTGGTCGGCGGCGGTGCCGATCAGGTCGTCCTCGGCATGGGGATGGCTGACCGAGGCCAGTTCCTCCTTGAACTTCTGGATGTTCTCGTAAAGGCCCAGAATCTCGCGTTGCAGGGCCTTGTGCTGGGACTCCGAAACCACCTGGGCACCCTCCCTTGCCGCACTCCAGCCTAAAGCCCGCATTGCCGGTTGTTCAAGGCCGCTGGACACCCCATATTCGCAGCATCGAACGAACGGTGGGGAGCGAGCCCATGGAGAAGATCACCAAGTCCGACGCCGAATGGCGTGACCAATTGACACCCGAGGAATACAAGGTCTGCCGCAAAAAGGGCACGGAGCGCCCCTTCTCCGGCGAGTACAACAAATGCGACGTGCGCGGCACCTACGTGTGCAAGTGCTGCGGACTGCCCTTGTTCTCCTCCGAAGCGAAGTTCGATTCGGGCACCGGCTGGCCCAGTTTCTTCGCCCCCATCAGCGAGGACGCAATCCGCGAGGAAGAGGACGTGAGCCTGTTCATGCGGCGCACGGAGACCCTTTGCGCGCGCTGCGATTCGCATCTCGGGCACGTGTTTCCCGACGGACCGGCGCCCACGGGACTGCGCTATTGCATGAATTCCGTTTCCCTGAAACTGGTGGGCGCCGCCGAGACGGAATGAATGCCCGCATCCGCCCTAAGCCCATGGACTTTCATGTGAAACGATGTCAAAACGCTGTGGCCCCGTTCCGGAAAAGGCGTTATCGTGACCGGGAGTCAGGGTTTTTGCCCCGCCGCCGGGGGGCGGCTTGCGGGGTGACTTGGGAGGCCTGCCAGCATGTTGGCAAAGGAAATGTACGATTTCCGGAACGTGATCCAGGAACAAGGGATCATCTTCTGCTACAGCGGCTACATCACCGAGCCGGTACTCACCGGGATCGGCGAGGCGTTGAAGCAGAAGCTGTACCTGGAGGAAGCGGATAAGACGACCATGCGCAACATCTTCGCGATCTTCGTCGAGCAGATGCAGAACGTCATCCGCTACTCCGCCGAGCGCGAACCGCCGGAGGAATCCGACGAGGAGAACGAACTGCGCTACGGCATCCTCAACATCGGCATGGAGAACGATAAGTTCTTCGTCACCTGCGGCAACAAGATCCTGCGCAACGACGTGGAGCGGCTTTCCGGCCGCCTCGCGGATCTACAGAAAATGAGCCCCGACGAACTGAAGGCGCTCTACAAGCAGAAGCTGCGCGGCCCCACGGAGGAGACCTCCAAGGGCGCCGGGGTCGGGTTCATCGAGATCGCCCGGCGCTCGTCGGAGATCATCGATTTCGGTTTCCTCGACCTGGACGACAAGCATTCGTTTTTTGCCCTCAAGGCATTCGTTTAAAGATTTGGCACCTGAAGGTATCGGCACATGGACAACATCAAGATCGAAGCCACGGATCGCTCCCCGGAGATCGATTTCGACTTCGCCGCCAACAAATTCTCGATCCGCGGGGAATCCTACCCCGAGGACGTGACCGCCTTCTACGGCGAGGTCATCGAGAACCTGGAGACCCACCTGTCTGACATGGACGGCGGCGAGATCGAGTTCAACTTCGAGCTCATCTACTTCAATTCGTCCACCGCCAAGGTGCTCATGGGCCTGTTCGACACCCTGGAGGAGACCGCCGAGGAAGGCACCGCGGTGACCATCAACTGGCACTACGACGAGGAAGACGACACCATGGAGGAACTGGGCGAGGAATTCGCCGAGGACCTGGAGGCGGCCACCTTCAACATGAAGAAGCTGGAAGGCTGAGCGGCGCCCCGCAGCCATGAGTTACGACCTTTTCAAGGCCGAGCAGGACATCATCGAGAACGCCAAGTCCGTCCTTGGCGACACCAAAGCCACCAAAAAGACCCTCCACGACGAGTTTTCGGCGCTGTTGAAGAGCTACAACAAGCTGTTCAAGGATTCGAAGCGCCTGGTCCGCATGAGTGACCGCAACAAGGCCCAACTGAGCCAGGTGGCGAAGACCCTGGACGAGAAATCCAAGGTCCTGGAGGCGCTGTCGGACAAGCTTTCCAGGTATCTTTCGCCGCAGGTCTACGAGATGATCTTTTCCGGCGAAAGGGACGCCGACCTGACCACGGAACGCAAGAAACTCACCGTCTTCTTCTCCGACATCAAGGACTTCACGGCGACCACCGAGGATCTGCAGCCCGAGGATCTGACCTTCCTCCTGAACGATTATCTCACCAAGATGTCGGAGATCGCGCTGAAACACGGCGGCACCATCGACAAGTACATCGGTGATGCCATCGTCATCTTCTTCGGCGACCCGGTAAGCCGCGGCATCCAGGACGACGCGCTCGCCTGCGTCAAGATGTCCATCGAGATGCAGCGCCGCATGGTGGATCTGCGCGCCAAGTGGCTGGATCTCGGTTACGAGCGGCCCTTCCACATGCGCGTCGGCATCAACACGGGCTATTGCAACGTCGGCAACTTCGGCTCCGAGACCCGCATGGATTACACCATCATCGGCGGCGAGGTGAACCTGGCGGCCAGGCTGGAGGGCATCTGCGCGCCGGACGGCATTACAATGTCGAACGAGACCTACATGCAGGTCCGCGATCACGTGCCCGCCGACCCCATGGAGCCGATCCAGGTGAAGGGCATCGCCCGGGACGTGCAGCCCTACGCGGTCAGGGGCATCTTCGAGGAATCAGGCAAGAAGAAGCGCTTCATCCGCAAGGAGGCGGAGGGCATGCGCTACTTCTTCGATCTGGAGCGCATGGACCCGAAACGCCGCAAGCGGGCCGCCAAGGAGCTCGAGCGGATCGTCTCCACCCTCCGTGACGAATAGGAAACGCGGCAAGGCCGGCGGCCGGCGCAAGGCCCAGCCGGGCGACGCCGACGCCCTACTCCAGGCCTCCTGGGCCGCCGCGAGTAAGGGCGATCTCCGGGCCGCCCGGCGTCATCTGTTGAAGGCGGTGAAGGCCCGGCCCGACGATTCGGCGCTGCGCCACAACCTGGGCGAACTCAATGCCGCCGACGGGCGTGTCGATGAGGCCGCGGTGGCCTTCGCCAAGGCGCTGGCCATGGACCCGGGTCTCGCCGCCTCGGCGGAACGCCTGGCCCAACTTCTCGGCCGGTTCGCCATGGACGGGCCGGAGAAGCTCCCCGACGACGGGCTCGCGGCGGCCTTCGAACACGCCCATATCGACCTGGACGGCATTGCCCGCGCCGCCATCGCCAAGCGGTGCCGGGAAAAGCCCCTGTCGGCGCTGCTCGCCGCCGGACGCAAGCACGGTTGGCCGGCGGCGGCCCGGGACATGCTGGAGGGGCCCGGCGCGCCGCTGCTGGCCGATCCCCTGTTGCGACTGGCGCTCAGCCACGGCATCAACCGCGACGCGGCGGTCGAGAACCTGCTCACCCAGGTGCGCCGCGAGATCCTGTTCGAACAGGACGACGCCCGGCTGCTCGCCGAGCCGCTCGGCGGCTTCGCCACGGCCCTGGTCCGGCAATGCCTGAATACGGAACACGCCCTCGCCGTCTCGGACGACGAGCGGGACGCCCTGGCGTCGCTTGGCGAGGCGCCGGCCGCGCCCCTCAGCCGCGCCCTTTACGACCCCCTGGAGACGTTGATCGCCGGGGCCGGTGGCCCGGCCGTGTCCGACGCCCTGCCGGCCGGTTTCCGGACGCTCATTGCCGAGCAGCGCCGGGAGATGGCGGCGGAGGCCGAGCACGCCGCGGTAATCCCCAGCCTGCGGGACCTTTCCGACGCCACCTCGAAGCGGGTCGCCGCCCAGTACGAGGACCGCCCCTACCCGCGCTGGACCAGCCTCAACATCCCGGCCCCGGGCGCCATGCGCGACACCATGGCCCGCTTCGCCCCGGCAGCCGACACGGGCTTCTTCGACGCGCCTTTCCAAGTGCTCATCGCCGGTTGCGGCACCGGCCGCCAGGCGATCCAGTCGGCCCATGCCTACGGCCCCAAGGCGCAAGTCCTGGCCATGGATCTGATACCAATCTGCAAAAACAATCATTGATGGGCCCAATCGCGCAGCCCGATGGACATGATCCTCCACGGCTGATCGACGAGTTGGTTCCATGCGAAGCAGCAGTGATCGAGGATGTCGTTGTAGGAT
>Ga0209568_1000260_pt1 | contig 18708 bp, 23 predicted proteins | sample WorMetOlspDAHAB2_FD_187406 | JGI IMG/M metagenome (GOLD analysis project Ga0209568, IMG submission 187406) | Marine gutless worms symbiont microbial communities from Max Planck institute for Marine Microbiology, Germany - Olavius sp. DAHAB.2... ...
CTCAGCTCAGCCGCCGGTGCTCAGCTCAGCCGCCGGTGCTCAGCTCAGCCGCCGGTGCTCAGCTCAGCCGCCGGTGCTCAGCTCAGCCGCCGGTGCTCAGCTCAGCCGCCGGTGCTCAGCTCAGCCGGTCCGGGTGCTTAGCTCAGCCGGGAGAGCATCGCCCTTACAAGGCGAGGGTCGCAGGTTCGAGCCCTGCAGCACCCACCAAGCGGACATGGAGTGCCAAGCGAGTACGGAGTGGTAGTTCAGTTGGTTAGAATATCGGCCTGTCACGCCGAGGGTCGCGGGTTCGAGTCCCGTCCACTCCGCCAATCCTAAGATAAAATCCATTTTCTTTCAGCAGGTTATATCTTGGGGATGGAAAGCCATCCCAAATTTATCCCAACTCGGCACGTGCTTACCGGGGTAACTCGCTCTCCGGGACCGCCGATTCTGCACAAATGCCGGGTATGAGTTTCACCCTCTGCATTTCCAGGTGTTCCGGCCAGTAACCACAAGGCTTCGTGACGGAACACCTCGGGAACGCCATGCTCTGCCAGGCGTTCCAGGTGCTCGGGTCCGGGAAGACTTCGCCGGGGCATCCAACCCATGCAGCTTCCGGCGCTCAGCATAGCCTGCTTCGCGTGCGCACACGCGCATAACGCACGCGCACGCGAGAACCGAAATCATTTGGATAACCTTTGACCAGGAGCCAGGTGGTCGGCGACTTAGCCACTCCTCTATCCCGGCAATAGATGAAGATGATCTCGAAGGCTGGATGCCGGGATCGGGTGGTGAGGCTGTCACGCTTCCACTCGACGCCCGACTGGCCGTAGTCCTCCGGGTAGGCGAAGAAATACTCTTTGCCCGTCTTCACCTTGCGGTAGGGCTCTACCTTGCAGTTGCGGCCCCGTCCCTCGGTCCTGTTGAAGTAGTGGCTGATTGCCTTCTCCAGTTGGTCGATGTCTTCCTCATCCACATGGGGCGGCACGTTCGGCAGGTCGTTGCGTTTCTTCCGGAAGCGCCCTGCGACGGTATCGGCGTGGAGCAGGGCCGAAGCTCCCTTCCGGACCATTGGCTCACAGGGCAAGGCTCGGCCTGAACAGGGACGAATCAAGGAATCTATGAACCACGCAATCCACAACACCATCGTTAACTTTATCTGGGGTATCGCCGATGACGTACTGCGCGATGTCTATGTGCGCGGCAAGTACCGTGACGTGATCCTGCCGATGACGGTCATTCGCCGTCTCGATGCACTCTGATCGAGAAATTCCTCGACGCCCGCATCAACCTCAGTCCCAAGCCGGTGCAGGACGTAGACGGCAACGAGCTGCTTCCAGCGCTCGACAACCATTCCATGGGCACCATCTTCGAGGAGCTGATCCGCCGCTTCAACGAGGAGAACAACGAAGAGGCTGGAGAGCACTTCACACCCCGTGATGTGGTCAAGCTCATGGCCGACCTGATCTTCCTGCCGGTGGCCGACGATATCGAATCCGGCACCTACCTCGTTTGTGACGGGGCCTGCGGCACCGGCGGCATGCTGACGGTGGCCGAAGAACGCCTGGCCGAGCTGGCCCAGAGCCACGGCAAGGATGTCTCCATCCACCTGTTCGGCCAGGAGGTACAGCCGGAAACCTACGCCATCTCCAAGGCCGATCTGTTACTTAAAGGCGAAGGGGTCGAGGCCGAGAACATGAAGTACGGCTCCACGCTCTCCAGCGATGCCTTCCCGTCGCAGGAATTCGATTTCATGCTCTCCAATCCGCCCTACGGCAAGAGCTGGAAGACCGACCTGGAGCGCCTGGGCGGCAAGGGCGGCATCAAAGACCCACGCTTTGTCACCCAACACACTGACGACCCGGAATACAAGATGATCACCCGTTCCTCGGACGGGCAGCTCATGTTCCTGGTCAACAAGCTCGCCAAGATGAAGCATACCACCCGCCTCGGCAGCCGCATCGCCGAGGTTCACAACGGCTCGTCGCTCTTCACCGGCGACGCCGGTCAGGGCGAGAGCAACATCCGTCGCTGGATCATCGAGAACGACTGGCTGGAGGCCATCATTGCCCTGCCGGATAACATGTTCTACAACACCGGCATCGCCACCTACATCTGAGTGCTGACCAACCGCAAGTCGGATACGCGCCGGGGCAAGGTCCAGCTCATCGATGCCGGCGAATGGTTCGTGCCGCTGCGCCGCAACCTCGGCAAGAAGAACTGCGAGCTCTCCGAGGAACACGTCCGCGCCATCTGCGACCTGGTGGTGAATCCGGTCGAAACCGGGAAATCCAAGATATCCCCCAACAAGGCCTTCGGCTACTGGAAGGTGACGGTGGACCGTCCGCTGCGCCTCGCCGTTGACCTGAGCCCGTCTCGGCTGGAACGGTTCGAGCGGACCTGCGCCAAGGCCAAGGAAGAGCCGCTGGCCAACCTGGCCCGCCGCGTGGCCAATGCCATCGGAGCCGGTCCGTATCTGGATTTCAATGCCTTCATGGATGCCTGCGACACCGATGCCGACAAGCACGGCATCAAGCTCACCGCCAAGCGCAAGAAGCTGCTGCAAAGCGAACTCTGCGATACCGGCGAGGATGCCGCGCCGGTACTGAAGAAGGTTTACAAGCCGGGCAAGGCCACCCTCGATCCCATCCAGGGTCTGTTCGAGGCCGAGGTGGGCGGCAAACACTGCGTGGTCGAATACGAGCCGGATACCGCCCTGCGCGACAGCGAACAGGTACCTCTGCTGGAAGACGGCGGTATCGAGGCGTTCTTTCGGCGCGAGGTGCTGCCCTACACCCCGGATGCCTGGATCGACCCGGGCAAGACATTGGTGGGCTACGAGATCTCCTTTACCCGCCGTTTTTACCGACCCGCGCCCATGTGCGCCCTGGATGAGATCAAGGCCGACATCTATGCCCTGGAGCGGGAGACCGAAGGGCTGCTGGAACAGATCGTCGGGGAGTCGGAGTAATGCTCGGGCCATTCCCAAACTACCGGCAAACGGAACTAAACTGGCTTAAACGCTTGCCAGATTCGTGGGACATATTGCGAACCAAGCACGTTTTTCGTTTAAGAATTGAAAAAGCCCCACAAAACAACCAGATGGAGTTGCTTTCGATATACACCCATATTGGTGTGAAACCACGAAAGGAACTTGAGCAGCGAGGCAATAAAGCATCCACAACTGATGGGTACTGGATTGTAAAAAAGGGCGACATAATTTCTAACAAACTGCTCGCTTGGATGGGAGCGGTCGGTGTTTCTCACTATGAGGGGGTGACAAGCCTGGCTTATGATATTTTGCGGCCGATCCAGCGATGTAATACGGACTATTACCACTATCTCTTTCGAACACCGAAATATCTCCAGCAATTCAAGATCAGGTCGAAGGGCATCATGGATATGCGTCTTAGGCTTTATTTTGACCAGTTGGGGCAAATACCTGTTCCTGTTCCGCCCGCCAACGAACAAGACTCAATAGTCCTTTTCCTTAATTGGAAAACAGCGCAGATCAATAGATTTATCCGCGATAAGCGGCGGCTCATCGAACTGCTCAAGGAGCAGAAGCAGAATATCATCAACCAGGCCGTGACCCGAGGGCTTGATCCCAACGTCAAGCTCAAGTCCAGTGGCGTAGAATGGATCGGGGATATTCTGGAGCATTGGGAAGTGCGTCGGCTCAAGTTCTTGTGCCACAACTTGAATGAGCAAACTTCCGAAAAGCAGCCAGGCGAGAAGTATATAGCTCTTGAACACGTAGAAAGCTGGACCGGCAGGATTCCACTACCTGATGACGACATCACCTTTGATAGTCAGGTGAAGCGCTTTCAGCCTGGTGATGTTTTGTTTGGAAAGCTACGACCCTATCTCGCGAAGGTAACAAGGCCACAGATTGGCGGAGTTTGTGTAGGCGAGTTTCTGGTCTTGCGAGCGACCGGAGATCTATCAGCAGATTTCCTTGAACAAAAGCTTCGTTCAAAACGCGTAATTGATCTGATTGACAGCTCAACATTTGGTGCAAAAATGCCCCGGGCTGATTGGACATTCATAGGCGATCTCAAGTTTGCGTATCCACCTGCGGACGAGCAGCGAGAAATTCTTATACACATCCAGGAAAAGTCAGCCGAGATCGACCAAGCCATCTCCCGCGCTCAACGCGAAATCGAACTGATGCGTGAATACTGCGCCCGGCTGATTGTCGATGTGGTCACCGGGCAGCTGGACGTGCGCGGCATCGAAGTGCCGGAGGTTGCCGAGGAAGAGCTGCTGGCGTTGGAAGAGGACACCGCCGATGCCGATGACATGATCGATGACGAGGGGAATAGGGATGAAACCGACTGACAAAACCCCAAAAAATAGCCTCGGCAAACCGCAGGACTATCCGCGCCTGCTGACCGAGATCGAGGAGCGCATCCGCTCCGCCCAGTACGAAGCCCTCAAGGCGGTCAACAAGGAGCTGGTCGGCCTGTACTGGGATATCGGCCGGATGATCGTGGAGCGGCAGGATGTTGAAGGCTGGGGGAAATCCGTGGTGGAGCGGTTGTCTGCCGACCTGCGGGCGGAGTTTCCCGGCGTGGGCGGCTTTTCGGCCTCCAACCTTTGGCGGATGAAGGCTTTTTTCGAGGCGTATACCGGTCTGGAAAAACTTGCACCACTGGTGCGAGAAATCGGCTGGAGCCGCAACCTGGCCATCCTGGAGTGCTGCAAGGACCCGCTGGAGCGGGAATTCTATCTGCGCATGACCCGCAAGTTCGGCTGGTCCAAGAATGTCCTCATTCACCGGATCGACAAAAGGAGAAGAGCCGCACGATTGTGGAATACGCCCTGCACGACGCCCGCAAGCCCATCGGCGTGGCCACTTATGAAATCACCGAGACCCTGCCCAAGGCGCTGAAGGGCCAACTGCCATCGCCGAAGGACATCGCCCATTTGCCGAACAGAAGGACAAGCACCATCTGGTGTTCGCGCCTGCCCGGTTCGTGCCCAACAAGATGCTGTTGCCGCTGGGGGTAGAGCACGCGCCCTTGCCCTTTGCGCTCTATCGTATAGAGAAAGAGTAAGCCCATGAAGCCATCGGTCGCCTATCAACAACACCGCGAGACCATTCGGCGGATTGTCGAGCGTCATCGTGCCCGTAACCCCCGTGTTTTCGGCTCCGCTCTCCATGGGCGAGATAGCGAAGAGAGTGATTTGGACATTCTCATCGATACCACCGAGGAGACCTCTCTTTTCGATGTTGGCGCCATTTGCTCCGAGTTGACGGAGCTCCTTGGGGTGGAGGTCGATGTACTGACTCCGGGGGGGCTGCCGGACAGGTGGAAAACACAAGTGCTGAATGAGGCGCAAGAAATATGAGCCGGCGGGACGAACTCGCCTTAGAGGACTACCTGGAGCATATCCGGCAGGCCATCGACCGTATTCAACGATATCTGGCCGATATCGACCATGCCGCGTTTCTGCTCAACGAAGAGAAGCAGGATGCGATTATCCGCAACCTGGAGATCATCGGCGAGGCGGCAGGCAATATCCAGCGTCATTTTCCCAGCTTTGTAAGTCGGCATCCGGACTTTCCCCTCAAAGCCGCTTACAGAACACGTAATGCGCTGGCTCATGGCTACTTCAAGGTCGATCTGGACCTGGTTTGGATTACCATTGAGCGTGATCTGCCATTACTGACTATTCAGGTGGAGGATATTCTTCAAGAGCTCCGGGGCATATCGCCTTCACCATGAGATAAGGAGTAATCCCATGAAGTTCTAGAGTCGATTGAGGAATCGACACCCTTCTTGCCATAACCAGGATAATGGAACTTTCAGTGATGAACCGGAGGGAGAGGGGTTTGTCCCGGAAAAACAAAGGGGCGTCAAGCGCTCCCTCGTCCTTCTTTCACGGTTTCATTCCCCGCCGCTTGCGGCGTGAGATGGTGATGTGAGCAATCGATATCTCACTGCTTGCGGCGGGGTTGTTTATTCAGGTCGCCTCTGTGTCCTAGGCCGGAGATTTCCAGTCAAGCACACCCTACGGTGACGGTTCGGATCACAGGGGCTGGGTACAAATATCCTAGTAGGTCACGGAAGCGTTTTGCAAGTAGTATTTTATCCCTTGCAAGCAGTATTTGGTAGTGGTAAATTTTTAAATGGCTGGCGTGGACTTGGGTAGTGGTTAATGTTTAAATGAGAACATCGCCGATAGCAATATGTTGGGCACGCCACCGGCTGCACCTCCTCTCCCTCCGAGGGTGTCGCAAAAGCCCCTCTCCCGCCGGGAGAGGGGTTGGGGAGAGGGAATCAAAAGAAGCGATCGGGCGTGGTTAATGAACCCCTCTACGCTGACCATTTAAATATTTACCACTACCCGAGCATGAAATCCTGACCCGCTATGGCCGCGATGCGGATCGCAGTACCGGGCGCATCCTGGTCGCTACTCAAGTCATCGAGCAGAGTCTGGATCTGGATTTCGACTGGCTCCTGACCCAGCTCTGCCCGGTGGATCTGCTGTTCCAACGCCTGGGGCGTCTGCATCGACATGCTCGCCCGCAACGACCAACCGAATACGAGCAACCCGCCTGCACCATACTCACAGTCGCCGAACCGGACTATGGATTGCACGCCCTGATCTACGGCGATCCACGGCTCTTGTGGCGGACCGAGCAATTGCCCGCTTCGCATCCGAGCATCTCCTTCCCGGCGGCCTATCGTGATTGGATCGAAGCGGTCTATGCCGGCGAAGCGGTGGAAGAAGCGGACTGGCCCGATGAGCCTTTGAAGGTACTGGAAGACCACCTCGCCTGGCTACAAGAGTAAAAGACCGCGCGGGCGGAGGCCAAGCGCCTGATTGGCATGACGGTCAAGCAGTTCCGCGACGAGGACAGTAATGTCACCTCGCTGACCCGTGATGGCGAGATGAATCTGTCCCTGCTGCCGATGCTCCCGGACGGGCGCTTGCTCGACGGCATCCGGATCGCCGGGCTCGACGAGCGGGACCGACCGGAGACCCTGCTGCTCGATACCGTTCCGGCACCCGCGAGCTGGAAGAAGCGTCTCCACGGCTGTCGGGTCGACGATGATAGCTGTGATGGACGTTACCTCATTGAGATGACGCAAGAGGGGGAGGCAGCATGGACCGACGGCAAGCACGGGCTTTGCTACTCCATCGATTACGGAATGGAAAAGACGGATGAATCTGCTGGGGACTGATTAAAAACTAACCTGTTGCTCGTTCCCACGCTCCAGCGTGGGAATATCGCCTTGGCCGCTCCAGCGGCCAGGCTTAGCGACGCGGGAGCAAGTCCAGACGCTCCAGCGTCACAAACGCTCACCATTGGGTCACCAACTCGATCAGCCCCTCTTGCCGCGCGTAATTCCGCGCGCTGGAATAGCGCCAGTGTACCGGATCGTCCACATAGCCCCGCGCAACCGGGTTGTTATGAATGTATTCCAGCTTCTGCAGCATCATCGTCTCTCCCTGGATTTGCTCCGGGTGGGAACCCTCCTGCCAGACTTGGTGCTCCCGATCCACTTTGTGGCGCGCCTTATGGAACGCGAGAAGGTTTAACGGTAATGGTTAAGGTATAAATGGAAACATCGCCTCTGGCAATGGGTAGGGCGCGCTACAGGCTACACCCCCTCTCCCCCCCGGGAGAGGCCGGGGAGAGGGGATCGAACAAGTCCACGCCAGCCATTTAAAAATTTACCACTACCAAAAGTTGATCCCAACGCCTTCATAGAATCGCTTCATGCGCTACTAGCAGACAAGGCTGGCTCGGCCTTGGTTGCGATCCTAGCGCTGTTGGTCGCGTTATCTGCTATCTGGGTGTACGGAGGCGCAGGATGAATCTGCTTGAAGACCCCTGGATCCCTGTACGTGCGCACGTCGGCACCGGCGAGTTCCGCTTGCTGACCTACCGGGAATTGCTGTGCCGACCCGGAACCTGGCTCATCAGCCTGCCGCGGGACGACCTGGAGCTGGCTTGTTTAAAGCTGCTGATCTCCATGACTCAAATCATGTTCCTGCCGGAGGACGATGACGCGCTCGAGGACCGTATAAAAAAACCACTGACCGACGCCGAGTACGACGCGGGGATCGCCCCCTGTGCCGACTGGTTCGATCTGGACCACCCTACCCGACCCTTCATGCAGACCCGCGGGGTCAAGGCCAAGGAAGCCACGCCGATCCAGAAACTGCTGATCGGGCTACCGGAGGGCAACAACCACTGCTTTTTCAACCAAGTGGGTGAGGTCGCGGGACTCTCCGCCCCCGCCCCCGCCGCCGCCATCGCCCTGTTTAACCAGGCCGTCAATTGCCCCAGCTTCGGCGGCGGTTTTAAAGGCAGTCTGCGTGGTGGCGCCCCCATCACGACCCTGGTCGACGGGTCCGACCTGCGCCAACAGATCTGGCACAACGTCCTGACGCGCAAACGCATCCAAAGCAACCTGACGGATTGGGATCACGACCTGGCCCGTGACCGTCCGACCTGGATCGATCCCATCCGGGAGAAAGAGAAGATTCCCTGGAACGAAATCGGCTTGGCCCGTGGACTCTTCTGGCAGCCCGTCCATGTGGAGCTGATCCGGGCGGACGGGCCGGGGCCGTGTGGCCTGATCGGGACAGAGGAAAAGCACCTGTACTCGGGCTTTCGCAAGGAAAAATTCAACTTCGAGATCAATGGCACCTGGTCCCATCCCCACGGCTCGATGCAGATTTTGCTCAAGAAAGGAAAGCCGGAAAACAAATTCGCCTCTTTTACGACATCCGCACCGGCCTGGACTCGATTGACCGAACTGGTGATTCACAAGGAACTGGACGATAAGGAGGGCAACCGACCGGCGCTCCCGATCACCCAGGCCGGGGAGCTACGCATCCGCCCCCTGCACCTATTGGTCGGCGGCTATCGCAACAAGCAGGCGTCCGTGCTGGAGCGCCGTCACGAACTTATCAGCTTGGCCGCGGGTTGGGACGGCGAAGGGCGTCTGAAAGATCTGGTGGACCTCGGGCTCGCGGCCAAAAAGGCCCTGCACGGTAAGCTCTACTTCGCCGTGCAGGGCAAGCAGGACAAGGGATTGCAGGGAATTGCCGTCCCCATCCACGAAACCGGCGAGCGGCTGTTCTATGCCCAGATGGAGGCCCTGATTCTCGATACCTTCTCCGATCAAGCTACTTTCCATCAGTGGCAAGAACGCTGTTCCGATTATGTGGATGCACTGGCCGAGCACTGCCGAAGCATCTTCGAGGAGCTGACCGAACCCTATGCGATCAAGCCCGAGCTGATACCCATCATTGCCTGGACGAAGCGCAGTCTCAACGCGGACCTGAAGAAGCTCAAGGAAAATCAATAACCGTTCAGTCACCTGGCTCCCACGCTCCGGCGTGGGAGCAAGTCTTGACGCTCCAGCGTCACTCGTCTGGCCGCTGGAGCGGCCAAGGTGGCGTTCCCACGCTGGAGCGTGGGAACGAGCAATGCGAGCAAGCCCGAGCTGGCGCCCATCATTGCCTGGCCGGGGCGGAGTCTTGAGCTAGATTCGAGCAAACTCGAGGGAAACCAATGAGCACCAACCTAGCGGACGCCCAGGATCTCTACCGCCGTTTCCAGGGCCTTCCCCCCAGGGGCCAGGCCGGTCTGAGACGGGTATCAAAGCCGGACGAATTGAGAACGACCCCCGGTCTTTACTATCTGTTTCCTGGCGTAAGACCGACCATTCAGCAAGTCCGTCTGGCCTTTGTGGTCCCCTGGTGCGATCACCAACAGGGCAGCCGTAAGCTAGGGGCACTCTGTGCCGACAAGATTGCCGAGGACCGGATCATCCGGATTGCCCGCGTCGACCCGCCGGACGATCTGGTGAGGTTCAGGCGCCTCATCATGCAGCTACACGCCGATGCCGGCTGGTTGGACGTCGCCGAATTCCTGTTCTACTGGGGAGCGAAAAAGAAACGCCAACTGGTCGAGGACTACTACCTCTCACTGCACAAGCTCGATAAAGGAGCCAAGCCATGAACGAGCGGAACTTCGTCAATTTCCATGTCCTGATCTCGCACAGTCCCTCCTGTCTCAATCGGGACGACATGAACATGCAGAAAACCGCGGTCTTCGGAGGCACCACGCGAGTGCGCATCTCCAGCCAATCCCTCAAGCGCGCCATCCGCTTCAGCGACTACTACCGGGAGCAGCTCGGCAACCCCTCGGTGCGCACCCGAGACCTCGGACTCCTGGAACAACGGCTGGTGGAGGCGTTGCAGGACCGCTTCGATGCCGACCTGATCGGCAAGGCCCTGGCCCTGATGTCCTGAAAAGAGGGAATCGCGGAGGGCATGGATGCCGATGCCGTCGCCCCTTGGTCGGTCGCCGAGGTCGCCCACTTCTGCGAGCTGCTCGAATCGCAAGAGGATGATCCCAAGAAGCTGGAGAAGCGCATCGAGAAGGACGCCCGGCCTTTTCGAGAGGTCATGTCCAAAGCGGTCGACATTGCCCTCTCGGGACGCATGGCTACCAGCGGACTCATGACCCACCTGCCCGTGGACGGCGCCCTGGCCGTGGCTCACGCCATCACCACCCACGCCGTCGAGCCCCAGGACGTGGATTGGTTCACCGCCGTCGACGACCTCACCCAGGACGCCGGAGAAACCGGCGCCGGCCACCTCAACACCCAGCAGTTCTCCGCCGGTGTCTTCTACCGCTGCGCCAGCCTCAACCTGCGCCAGCTTCAGGTCAACTTGGGCCTGTTGTCGGATATCCATGCCGATGAGACCTCGCAGTCCCGGCAGCGGGCCTTGGCGATCGCTCGCCATGTGCTGTACCTGCTCGCTACTGTGGTGCCCTCCGCCAAGCAGCAGTCCTTCGCGGCCCACAACCTGGCGGACTTCGCCATCGTCAGCCTGGCCGACCAGCCCATCTCCCTGGCCAATGCCTTCGAGCGGCCGGTCGAGTGCAACCGTGATGGTGGGTTCATGGAACCCTCCATCACCAGGCTCGCGGACTACTGGTCCCGCATCAACCAGGCCTACGGCCTGGATGAGCAGGCACGGGCCTTTGCTTTGAAAGACGACATCGAGCTGGGCGACCAGGTAGCCTGGAACAACCTGGCCCAGCTCGAAGACTGGATCGCCGCCGACGCCCAGGATTGAGAGACCGTATAAGAGCCGACTCATTGCTTGTCATTTCGAGCGAAGCGAGAAATCTTATGCCCAAATTGGCCGCTGGAGCGGCCACAATTGTGTTCCCACGCTGGAGCGTGGGAACGAGCTAAAAATCAATAGGTTAATTGCTATACAGCCCTTGAGAGAAACACCATGGCCCGATTTCTGATCCTGCGCCTGGACGGCCCCATGCAGGCCTGGGGGACCCATACCTTCGAGGATTACCGCCCCGCCAATATCTTCCCGACCCGTAGCGGCGTGCTCGGACTGATCGGGGCCGCCTCGGCATTGAACGCATCGATCACGAGACCCTCTCCCGATTGGCCGCGAGCCTGCAGCTTACGGTGCGCGCGGACCGAACCGCGCCCAGACCGGATGCGGATGCGGATGCGGAAGATGAAAAGCTCCTGCCGCTCAAGGCCGCCATCAAGTTGGCCGACTTCCACACCGTGCTGGACGTGCGCAAGGTGGATGGATCGGCCAGCAAGTTCCCGGTGGTTTCACGGCGGGAATACCTCCAGGACGCCGCCTTCACCGTCGCCGTCGGCGAGCGCCCCGGCGCCGAGATCGGTCTCGACCGGATCGCCGCGGCCCTCCTCCGTCCCCGTTACACTCCGGTACTGGGCCGGCGCTCCTGTCCCACCGCCAGGCCGCTGCTGGACCGGGCCTCCCCGGTCGAGGCCGCGGACGCCGTGCAGGCGCTCGCCCGGATTTCTCCGACCGGTGGGACCATCTACGCCGAAGGCGATCTCGCCTCCGGGCGCCCGCTTCCGATCCGCGATGTCCCCGATTACGGACAACACCGTCAATTCGACACGCGCCGGGTCTTGGTCCACCAGGGAGATTCGACATGCACCTGACCCGCGCGGACATCCCCTGGCCGGTGGCCGGCAATCCCTACCAACTCCACCGGCGGATCTGGCGGTTCTTTCCCAGTAAATCCAGTGAAGCCCGCCGGGATGCTACAGAACTACGCACCGGCTTTCTGTTCCGGGTGGAAAACCAGGGACCCGGACGCCCCACCCGCGTTCTGGTGCAATCCCGCACGGCGCCGCGGTCCGCGAATGGCATCACTCTGATCGCCACCCGCCGGTTCGACCCACGGCCCGGCGCGGGACAGAAGTTGGCCTTCCTGCTCACCGCGAACCCGATCAAGAATATCCGGGACCAACAGCTTGCCCAAAAACCGGGCAAACGGCGCGACAGCTGTCGGGTGCCCCTGATCCGCGAGGAAGAGCAGCGGGACTGGTTGGCACGCAAGCTCGGGGACGCGGCGACCATCGAGACGGTCTCCCTGTTGCCCCACCAACCAACCTTCTTTCGCCGTGGAAACCGTGCGGGCAAGCTGGTGACAATCACCTTCGAAGGCACGTTACAGGTTCAGGACCCTGCGGCCTTGGTACATCGACTCGAAAACGGCATCGGCCCCGGCAAGGCCTTCGGCTGCGGCCTGCTGTTGGTGCGGCGGTTGGATGCGGTTTAGGTATACTCAGTCTAGACAGTCTAGATAGGATTTGCCTCAGACCGGCGAGTGCCCAACTCGAGCTGCGTCGCAAAACGCCAATCGGACAGGATTGACAGGATGCTTGTCGTTCCTGAATTTCCGACGCCCGATCACGCCCTGATCAAACCGACAAGCGCCCTTCACAACACAAAATCCTGTGGTAGTGGTAGTTTTTCAAGTGAGCACAAAAAGCCCCTCTCCCGCCGGGAGAGGGGTTGGGGAGAGGGGATCGAATCGGTTCCCACTTTCAACTCACCCACCACCAATCCTGTTAATCCTGAACATCCTGTTAATCTTGTCCTTTAGCGGTTGGCACGATGATTATGTCAACCTTCGCGGGCAAGCCCGCTCCTACAAAAGGGCACCTTTGTCCTATTAGCGGTGGGCACGATGATTATGTCAACAGCTCCTAGCCACCGGATTCGACCACAATGCCCGCCACGCTGCTGCCGCCGCTGAAACCCATCGCCATGAAGGAGCGCATCTCCCTGATCTTCATCGAGCGCGGTGAGATCGACGTGCTCGACGGCGCCTTCGTCGTCATCGACAAGAACGGCGTGCGCACCCACATCCCGGTCGGGAGCATCGCCTGCATCATGCTGGAGTCCGGCACCCGCGTCTCCCACCGGGCCGCCGCCCTCGCCGCGCGGGTCGGCACCCTGCTGGTGTGGGTCGGCGAGGCGGGAGTGCGGCTCTACGCCTCGGGCCAGCCGGGCGGCGCCCGCTCCGACCGCCTGCTCTATCAAGCCAGGCTCGCCCTGGACGACCAGGCCCGGCTCAAGGTCGTGCGGAAGATGTACGAGCTGCGCTTCGGCGAGAAACCGCCGGAACGGCGTAGCGTCGAGCAGCTGCGCGGGATCGAAGGGGCGCGGGTGAGGAAGACCTATGAACAGATGGCCAAACGCTATCAGGTCAAGTGGAGGGGGCGGCGTTACGGCCCCACCCAATGGGACGCGAGCGATACGCCCAATCTCTGCCTCTCAGCGGCCACCGCTTGTTTGTACGGGATCACCGAAGCAGCCGTACTCGCCGCCGGCTACGCGCCCGCCGTCGGTTTCATCCACACCGGCAAACCCCTCTCCTTCATCTACGACATCGCGGACATCGTGAAATTCGACACCGTGGTCCCGGTGGCTTTTCGGATCGCCGCCAAGGAGCCGCCGGAGGCCGAACGCAGGGTGCGACTCGCCTGCCGGGACGCCTTTCGAGAAACCAAGCTGCTGGGCAAGATCATCCCCATGATCGAAGACGTCTTGTCCGCGGGCGAGCTCGAGCCGCCAAAACCACCCAAGGAAGCGGTTCCACCCGCGATCAAAGACACGGGACGATTGGGCGATGCTGGTCATCGTCACTGAGAACGTACCGCCGCGCCTGCGCGGTCGGCTCGCGGTGTGGCTGTTGGAAATCCGGGCCGGCGTCTACATCGGCGACCCTTCCAAGCGCCTGCGCGAATTTATCTGGGCCCAAGTCAAGGAAGGCGTGGAGCAGGGCAACGCCGTCATGGTCTGGAACACCAACACCGAGTCGGGGTACGATTTCGATACCGTCGGCGAGAACCGGCGCATCCCGGTCGATTTCGACGGCCTGCGCCTGGTCAGCTTCCTACCCCCCGATGATTCCCACCATGCTCCTTGACAATCGAGATCCGGGGAGCCGCATGAAAACCTTTTTAAATCAATGGCTTCAGATGGTGTCGAATAGCCTCGTGTTGAGATTTCTTAGAGGTAATGGTTGTGACCTACCGATTTTTAATGGAATCCCCTTGGCCTGCAAGCAGAGCCCGACCATCCCGGAAGCGCCGTTTCGGTCGGTAGGTTTGTCATGCGGTTTTTTTTGCTTTTGAATCAGTGAGATGGAGGAAGTGTGTGTTCCCCGCGCCTGCGGGGATGAAGAATCGGCTCAGGGCAACAACAGCTTCAATGCCGTGTGTTCCCCGCGCCTGCGGGGATGAAGCAGTATCCCAACTTCACCCGCATCGAGATTCCGTGTGTTCCCCGCGCCTGCGGGGATGAATTAACCGGTATCCATCGCAGTACTTCTCAAATTGTGTGTTCCCCGCGCCTGCGGGGATGAAGACATTTGCATACTTTTCTCGCTAAGATCGATAGTGTGTTCCCCACGCCTGCGGGGATGAAGCTGCGAATTCGAATGCAAAAAGTTGTCCTTGGTGTGTGTTCCCCGCGCCTGCGGGGATGAAGCATGCTGGTATGATCCGAATTTACATGTAAACGTGTGTTCCCCGCGCCTGCGGGGATGAAGCTGCCGATGCGGCTGCTGGGTTATATTGTCAAAGTGTGTTCCCCGCGCCTGCGGGGATGAACCGAAGGCCAAGAGCGGCAAGCAGCGACCTCCCGTGTGTTCCCCGCGCCTGCGGGGATGAACCGACTCACGATCTCAAATGGCGGTACGGAAACTCGTGTTCCCCGCACCCGCGGGGATGAACCGTCCTGAAAGGATTCCGTGATCCACCACCTGTTTCACCGCAACCGGTCCAGCCGCAGGCGTTGACGTTCGTCGAACAGTCTCCGGGAGCCGATCCGGACCGCGGCGACGCTCCCCAGTCCGGTGCCGGCGGAGATCAGGAACATGATGAGCAGCTGGTATTTGGCCGCCTCCAGGGGGGGACTGCCGGCCAGGATCTGACCGGTCATCATTCCCGGCAGACTGACGATGCCGGCGGTAGCCATGGCGTTGATGATGGGGATGAGGCCGGAACGCAGGGCGTCGCGGCGGATGTCGGCGATGGCGGTGTCCCAGTCCGCGCCGAGCAGCAGTCGGGCCTCGATCCGGCCACGGCCCTCCCAGGCATGGCGGGTGAGATTATCCAGGGCGATGGCGATGCCGCTCATGGTGTTACCCAGCAGCATACCCAGCAGGGGAATCAGGTACTGGGGCTGATACCAGGGCTCGACGCGAATGATGAGCAGCAGGGCGAGCAGGGTGACGCTGAAGGAGGACAGGAGCATGGACAGGGTGCCGATGCCCATCCCCCAGGGGCCGCGGTAGCGCCGCTGCTGGCGCGCCATCACCTCCCAGCCGGCCACCGTCAGCATGAACAGGGCCAGGACGCCGATCCAGGGCAGGCTCCGAAGCTCGAACAGGACGCCGAGCACCAACCCCAGGAGGACCAGCTGCACCGTGCTGCGGGCAGCGGCGATGAGCACCCGCTGACCCACACCCAGGTGCAGGCGCCAGGACATGAGGGCCAGCAGCAGGATCAAGCCCGCGGCCAGGGTGAGGTCCCAAGGGCTGAGCGCGATCAGGTCCATAGCTCCGGCTCCAGCCGTGCGTTGCGGATGACCAGACTCCGCCCGGCGAGGCGCCGGCGTTGCTCCGGGTCGTGACTGACCCAGAGCACCGCCGCGGCTCGACCCCGTCGATAGTCCCGGACGATGGCCTCCACCCGGTCCCGGCTCAGGGGATCCAGGTTGGCGGTGGCCTCGTCCAGTAACAGGGCCTCGGGGCGGTTGACGATCAGGCGGGCCAGGGCCAGCCGCTGTCGTTCACCCGTGGAGAGTCGGGAGACGGACCAGCCCAGCACTTCGGTGCCGAAGCCGAGTCTTGCCAGGATACTCGCAAGCTCGGTGTCGGTTTCTCCGGTCCGGGCACTAGCACATTGTTTCGTCTTATTTTTCATTCTCAAGCCCGTGGGGTGGGCTGTGCCCACCAATACTGTGCCTAGATGGTGGGCATAGCCCACCCTACGGGATATGTGCAGAATATTGGGAAGCGGGGCACTGGGATCGTGAAAGTGATCGCCGACCCGGTCTCCCCACCAATGGGATTCGGCCGGGAGCAGGCCGACCCGGCGGCGCCACTCGGGGGCGGAGATGGCCGAACGGGGGACACCGTTGAGCAAGACCTCGCCCACATGGGGATCCAGATCGGCGACGGCGCGCAGGAGTAGACTCTTTCCCGCGCCGGAGGGCCCAGAGAGAAAGACCAGCTCGCCGGTTGCGACCTGCAGATCGACCGGCTCTAGGCCCTTGGGTCGAAGACCTACCAGGCGCAGACCGGCCACTTGCGCCTTCAGGGTTCAAAATCGGGGGCAGCCCGGTGCCAGTCCGTGGTCTGCTGCCACTGGTGGGCGATGGCCAGCAGGCGTGTCTCGTCCCAATAGCTCCCGATGAGCTGCAGACCCACGGGCAGGTCCGCGCTGAATCCAGCGGGGACGGACATGCCGGGGAGGCCGGCGAGGTTGAGGGAGAGGGTATAGATGTCGCCCAGGTACATCCGGACCGGGTCGTCGGTTTTGGCGCCCAGGGGGAAGGCGGGGGTCGGGGCCACCGGCCCCATGATGACATCGACCTGCTCGAACGCCCGCCGGAAATCGTCGGCGATCAGGCGGCGGACCTTCTGGGCCTTCAGGTAATAGGCGTCATAGTAGCCGGCGGAGAGGGCGTAGGTGCCGATCATGATGCGCCGTTTGACCTCGGTGCCGAAGCCCTCCGCCCGCGAGCGTCGGTAGAGGTCCGTCAGGTCAGCGGGGTTCCGGCATCTGTGCCCGAAGCGTACCCCATCGTAGCGGGCCAGGTTGGACGAGACCTCGGACATGGCTACCACGTAATAGCCGGCGATGCACAGGGGGCTATGGGGAAGTCGGATCCGTTCGACCCGTGCGCCCATGGCCTCGAATCGGGTCAAGGTGTCCGTGACGACGGTGCCGACCCCTGGGTCCAGGCCCATCCCGAGCCATTCTTCCGGGACGCCGATGCGCAGCCCGGTGATATCCGTATCCAGGCCGGCGGGATAGTCGGGCACGGGCCGCTCGACGCTGGTGGAATCCCTGGGATCGAATCCGGCCATTGCCTGCAGGAGCAGGGCGCAGTCCTGGGCGGTGCGGGCGATGACGCCGCCCTGGTCGAGGGAGGAGCCGTAGGCGATCATGCCGTAGCGCGACACCCGTCCGTAGGTGGGCTTGATGCCGGTAACTCCGCAGAAGGAGGCCGGTTGCCGGATGGAGCCCCCGGTGTCGGTGCCGGTGGCTGCCACGCACAGACGAGCGGCCACCGCTGCCGCCGAGCCGCCGGAGGACCCGCCGGGGACCCGTTGCGCGTCCCAGGGGTTCCGCACCGGCCCGTAGAAACTGGTCTCGTTGGAGGAGCCCATGGCGAACTCGTCCATGTTGGTCTTGCCGAGCATCACGGCCCCGGCCTGCTCCAGCCGCTCCACCACGGTGGCATCGTAGGGCGCGACGAAGCTGTCCAGCATACGCGAGCCGCAGCTGGTCCTGATCCCCTTGGTGCAGAAGATATCCTTGTGGGCGATGGGGATGCCGGTGAGCGGACCGCCTTCACCTCGGCCCAGCCGCGCGTCCGCGCGGTCGGCCGCCGCCAGGGCGCCCTCGGCGGCAACGCTGATGTAGCTGTTGAGGTGCGGATCCAGGCGTTCTATCCGTGCCAGATAGTGGCGGGTAAGATCGGTGCTCGTAAGCTCGCTCCGGCGCAGGCAGGCCGCCAGCTCGGCGATGGTTTTGTGGTGCATGGAGTGAAGATCCCGGATCGGGTAGGACAACCGAATGATAGCTCGATTTTCCATCCGGGTCTTAACGTTTCAGCGGTAACCCCTTGTAGGAGCTGTCTTGCCGGCGCTTAAGTCCGGTTTGCCGGTGCATAAGTTGGCTATGGGGTCGGGTTGTATGTGAGGGAATTGCAAAGCGTTGCGAGGCGGGATGCGCGCCGCGGTCCCGCTGGGGCGGACCCGCGGCGCTTACCCGCCCTTGAATGTTCCGTTTCTGACGCATGGCCCTCTATATGCCCGCGCTCAGCGCCGCGAGCCACGACCCCAATGTCAGGGCCTTCTTCCTCCTCCTCATCGAGAAACGCGGCCTCAAGAAGCTCCAGGCCCTCTGTGCTGTCATGCGCAAGCTGTTGCTCGCTATCCATGCCATGCTCAGATCCCGCGCGCTTTTCGACGGCAGCCGTTTCTATGCCCTTTCCGATACCGCTATCTGATCAATCTGATTCCTGATTAGCAATGAGATTCAGCCATCCGAATCCAGCCTTCCGGGCGTGGGCCACAGGCCACCGCAGCCACCAAGAGTCGGTTGGGCAGCGCGCGCAGATCAAAGCGCCGACTGAAGCGATAGGCGA
>Ga0209568_1000261_pt1 | contig 18686 bp, 16 predicted proteins | sample WorMetOlspDAHAB2_FD_187406 | JGI IMG/M metagenome (GOLD analysis project Ga0209568, IMG submission 187406) | Marine gutless worms symbiont microbial communities from Max Planck institute for Marine Microbiology, Germany - Olavius sp. DAHAB.2... ...
TACCTTCGACAATCTGTTGCGTAGCCGTCTCCAATTCGGTAATGGTTAAGGTTTAAATGGAACCATTGCCACTGGCAGTGGGTTTGGCGCTCTAATAGGCTATACTCCCTCTTCCTCCGGGAGAGGGCCGGGGAGAGGGGATCAAAACAAGTCCACGCAAACCATTTAAAAACTTACCACTACCTCCAATTCAACCAATTCCTCCGTACCAAATGATCCGAATTGTTCTTTCCAGGCTGAAGGTAGCGTTAAATAACTCGCCCCGGTGTCGACAAAGGCATCGATTTTTGGTAGTGGTTAATGTTTAAATGAGAACATCGCCGATAGCAATATGTTGGGCACGCCACCGGCTGCGCCTCCTCTCCCTCCGAGGGTGTCACAAAAGCCCCTCTCCCGGAGGGAGAGGGAGTGCAGCCTGCGGTGCGCCAAACCCACTGCGAGTGGCGGTATTTCCATTTAAACACTAACCACTACCGCTTTTTGATCTTTTTCGTAGTGGATTTCACCTCACTCGGCATGGCAATTTTAACCCTTTTACCCGAAATCACAGTAGTAGTCGCAACCCGCTTTTTAGTTGATTCCACCATTTCAATAATCTCTAGCTTATAGTGAGGCAGCTTGTCTGGCAGGAAGCAGGTTTTCCCACTCTACCGGCCATCACCCTCCACCGGCGTCGGCACATCCGATGCCGACACGGGTGCGATTTCCGGTTGGGTCTGCGGAACCGGTATGTTCGGTACATCCACGGCGGGTACCGCGGCCTGCGGAACCACCGGCACGTCGCTCCGGTTCAGACCACCGCCGGTCCCCGGAACCATCGGCACATCCTGTTGTGCATCGAGGGGAGCAAGTACGGGACTTGCCGGTATCTCGACGCCCTCCATCAGACCCTCGGGTCCGTCCACCTGGCTCGCGAAATAGGCCAGCGCCATGCTGGTGAGAAAGAACAAGGCAGCCAGCACGGCGGTGGAGCGAGAGAGAAAGTTCCCGGAGCCGCGGGCACCGAACACGGTCGCGGACGCACCGCTGCCGAATGCCGCCCCGGCGTCGGCTCCCTTGCCGTGCTGGATCAGGACCAATCCCACCAGGCCGATGGCCAGGAAGAGATGGAAGACGTTGAGGACGACGTGCATCGTTATACGGCCGTTAACAATCCTGAATTATTTGGTACTGCCTGGGGGACCGGACGTGTTGCGTTGCGACGCATACAGGAATGTCGGGTGCGCCTATCTGCCCTTTATACCTGTTCTCTAGCTCCCCTTGGAAGAACATGCAAGATTGGGTTAGCCCCTCACCTAGCGCCATCGATCAAGCGATCAATGGCGCTAGGTGAGGGGCGTAACCCAACACGTCCGATCCCACAACCAACGCCCAACAATCCAGGACTGTACTTTCCGGTTGCCCCGCGGACAGGACGGCGGTATCAGACGCTGTCGTTGGCGGCCTTGCAGATATCCAGAAAATCCTTGGCCTTCAGGGAGGCGCCTCCGATCAGGCCACCGTCGATATCCGCCTTGGCCATCAGCTCGGCGGCATTGTCGGGCTTCATGCTGCCGCCGTATTGAATCCGCACGTTGTCGGCAACCCCCGCGTCCTGATCCGCGATCCGTTTGCGGATGAAGGCGTGTACCTCCTGGGCCTGCTCCGGCGTGGCGGTCTTGCCGGTCCCGATAGCCCACACCGGCTCGTAGGCAATGACGCCATCGGCGAGCGCACCGACACCCTCCAACTTGATCACCGCATCCAGCTGGCGGGCGACGACCTCTTCGGTCACACCCTTCTCGCGCTCCTCCAGGGTTTCACCCACACACAAGATGGGCTTGAGTCCGGCGGCCCGCGCCACGGCGAACTTCTTCGCCACCAGGGCGTCGTCCTCGCCGTACAGGGTACGGCGCTCCGAGTGACCCACGATCACATAGGTACAGCCGAAATCGAGCAGCATGGAGGCGGCCACCTCGCCGGTGAAGGCGCCGGACGCCTCCGTGGACAGATTCTGACCGCCCCAGGGAATCGGCGTACCCGCTAGGTCGGTCTGCGCCTGGGGAATGAAGATGTAAGGAGGACAGACCGCGACCTCACACTTGTCGATATCGCCGATTCCGGCCTTGATCCCGGCGAGCAGCTCACGCACGCTCCCCACGGACCCGTTCATCTTCCAGTTACCCGCGACCAAAGGCTGACGCATCATCATCTCCTTACCCTTACAGAAAGGGCGTAACCATAGCTTTTCGACCGTTTAAAATCAACCGCCCTGCCGTGCGCGGCAGGAGGGAGTCGCAAGGGATGTGAAGATTCTCGCAATTTTCAGGGCTCACCGGCTCCGGCAATCTCTATCAAATTGGTGGCGTCGCCTTGATTTAATGGCATTGGGTTACAAGCCGTCGCAAAAGCCCCTTTCTGGGAACGCCGCCTTCCAGGCGGCAGGCGTCGCTAAGGCGCTGATCCGGGGATACCTGTTTCCCCTCCCGTGGCATAGACCCCCGGATGCCGGCAAGATGCCGGCGCTCCCAGGGGGATTACCGGTTTAAATCACCCGCTCCCCAGGCCCCCCTCACTGCGCGCTCGGGGCGGGCGCTCTCCCGGCAGGAGAAGGTCTTTCGCGACTCTCTCGGCAGGACGGGGGGTATAAATTCCTTTGCGGTTCATACTGTCCCGCCACGGCTGGAAGCCGGCGACCGGTCACCGCAGAAGCAGGGACGAAAAATTTCCTGCTTCTGTCGTTGATGTATAGTGCCGCCGAAATCCCCCGGCAGACAACCGAGGAGCCCATGCCCTCCGATCCGCTTACCAATCTGCTTGCGACCACGGAATTCGCCTGGCGGCGGGAGCCGACGTCCCCCGTCCCGCTCACCGACATCCAGTGGCGCGCCGACGCCTGCGGGCCGGGTTCGATCCTGTTCTTTCAGTGCTTCGACGATAGTCGTGACGATGCGGAGCTCTACCGGCGCTACCTGGCCGCCGGCGCCTTCTCCGCTCTGGTCACCAACCGCATACTCGATTGCTTCGCGGCCCTGCCCGACAAGGGGATCTTCGTGACCCGTGCCGACGACTGGCCGCGGACCGTGGGGCACTTTTGCGACCTCCTCTACCCCCTCCCGGAGGTCGCCGGGGGTTTCGTCGGCATCACCGGGACCAACGGTAAAACCACCACCGTCAATTATCTGGAGTCCATGCTCCGTGCCTATGATCAGCGGGCCCTCACGGTCGGCACGCTCGGGGTCTCGCTCAACGGCGAGCCCCTGGCTCGGACCGGCTTCACCTCCCCGCCCCTGATCGAGCTGCGCCGTCTGTTGCACAGCTACCGGGACCGCTACGATGTGGTCGTGCTGGAGACCAGCAGTCACGCTCTGGACCAGGGACGACTCCACGGCATTCCGCTCTGGAACGCGGGTTGGACCAACTTCTCCCAGGATCACCTGGATTATCACCGGGACGAGGCCGCCTACTTCGCCGCCAAGACCCGTATCCTGGAGCTGATCCAGGACGGAGGACGACTTTTCTGTACCAGCCCGGAAGTCGTCTCACGCCTGGTGGAACGGGAAACGCCACCGGTCCCGGTACAGGGTTTGAACGCGGCGGATCCGGGGCCGGAGGCAATCGCCGCCAAGCCTTTTCTGGCCCTGGCGCACAACCGGGAAAACTACGCCCTGGCCGCGGCCCTGGCCGACACCCTGCTCGGTCCCCTGCCTGGTCCGGGACAACGCCCCTACTGGCGACACCTCGGAACGGTGGACGGGCGCTTCGAGTGCCGGGTCGTCGGCAACCGCACCCTGATCGTCGATTTCGCCCATACCCCGGCCGCCCTGGACAGCCTTCTGACCGCCATCCGCCACGCCTTCCCGAACACCGGTGTCTTGACCCTGTTCGGCTGCGGCGGCGATCGTGATCGCGGGAAACGCCCCCTCATGGGCGCCGCCGCGGCACGCCACTCCGACCATGTGATCCTGACCTCCGACAACCCCCGCACCGAGGACCCGGAGCGAATCATCGCCGAGATCCTCACGGGCATGCCCGCTACCGGCCGGGAGGTGGTGGTCGAGCGCCCGCAGGCCGTCGCCCGCCTGTTCGACCTGCTGGCCGAACGCCCGGCCGACGAGCCCTGGGTGGCACTGATCGCTGGCAAGGGCCACGAGCGCTATATCGACCGCGACGGCCACAAGACCTACTACAGCGACCAAGACGAAGTGGAACGCAATTTGCGGCGCCTCGGCTGGATCAGTCGGTTATGAATGTCAACACGACCTAGCGAGGCATAGCCACAGACCGACCAGAACCCAACCCGAGCATCATCGCGAAACGCCAATCGGACAGGATTGACAGGATTACACAAGATTTACAGGATGCTTGTCGTTCCTGAATTTTCTACGCCTTCTCACATGCTTACCAAACCAGCAAGCGCTCTTCACAACAAAAAATCCTGTTAATCCTGAACATCCTGTTAATCCTGTACTATTTAGCTGGCGAAACTGGACTTTGCCTTAAGCCCACCAGGCGTGAATGTTTTGTGCCGTGCATATATTTGTCCCTTTCGTCATTGTTGCGGGGCCGTCATGGGTTCCTAGCCACGGCGGGCAAGCCCGCGCCTACCCGCCCGCGGTTACGCCGCGCTGACCGGATCGACACCTCGACGACTCCGCTCAGGTCGTGTTTTCGGGCAGATTTATACGCGCTCACCCTGAGCGACCAGCGATCGGCGGCTGGTAGCTGGTAGCTGAAAGAAGGTGCCCTATAATGTCTTGTTTACCACGGCGCTGAACGACTCCGAGACGCATCTATGTTGGACAAGAGCTACGACCCCCGGACCCTGGAGCAGACCTGGTACCGGACCTGGGAGGACCGGGGTTATTTCGCGCCTACCGCCGGGCCAGGCACCGGGGCGAGCGGCGGCTACTGCATCATGATCCCGCCGCCCAACGTGACCGGTAGCCTGCACATGGGCCATGCCTTTCAGGATACCATCATGGACGCCTTGACCCGCTATCACCGGATGCGGGGTGAGGCGACCCTGTGGCAGGCGGGCACCGATCATGCGGGCATCGCGACCCAGATGGTGGTCGAGCGTCTGCTCGACGCCGAGGGTAATAAAACCCGTCACGACCTCGGCCGCGATGCTTTTACCCGGCGTGTCTGGGACTGGAAGGCCGAATCCGGCGGCACCATCACCCGTCAGCTGCGCCGCCTGGGGGCATCCCTGGACTGGGAGCACGAGCGTTTCACCATGGACGAGGGGCTCTCCGGCGCGGTGCGCGAGGTCTTCGTGCGCCTGTTCGAGGAGGGGCTTATCTACCGCGGCAAGCGACTGGTCAACTGGGACCCGGTGCTGCACACCGCCGTCTCGGACCTGGAGGTACTGTCCCAGGAGGAAAGCGGCCACCTGTGGGACCTGCGCTACCCCTTGACTAATGGCTTGACCAACGGCCAGGGCCACCTGGTGGTCTCCACTACCCGTCCCGAGACCATGCTGGGGGATTGCGCGGTGGCCGTGAATCCACAGGACGAGCGCTACCGCCACCTGATTGGTGAGTTCGTCCAGCTGCCCCTGACCGGCCGGAGAATACCCATCATCGCCGACCTGCACGCCGACCCGGAGCTCGGCACCGGCTGCGTCAAGATCACCCCCGCCCACGACTTCAACGACCACGAGGTGTGGCTGCGGCATCGGGACGAGACCGCCATCGCCGAGCAGGCCCACGGCGGGCTTATCAATATCTTCACCCCCGACGCGGCCATCCGCGAGAACCTGCCGGAGGAAGGGGAGCTCATCCCTGTCTCCTACATCGGGCTCGACCGCTATGAGGCACGCCGGCGTATCCTCGCCGACCTGACCGACCTCGGCCTGCTGGCCCGGACCAAAGAGCATCGGCTCCAGCAGCCTCGGGGCGACCGCTCGGGGGCCGTCATCGAGCCCTATCTCACCGACCAGTGGTACGTCAGGATCAAGCCGCTGGCGGACCCGGCCATCGCCGCGGTGGAGGACGGGCGTATCCGCTTCGTCCCGAACAACTGGAAGAACACCTATTTCGAGTGGATGCGCAACATCCAGGACTGGTGCATCAGTCGCCAGATCTGGTGGGGCCACCGCATCCCCGCCTGGTACGACCGGGAGGATAATGTCTATGTGGGCCGCTCGGAGCAGGAGGTACGCGAACGTCATGGCCTGCCGGCCGAGTTCCCCTTGAAACAGGACCCGGACGTGCTCGATACCTGGTTCAGCTCCGCCCTGTGGCCCTTCTCGACCCTGGGCTGGCCGGAGCGGACACCGCGCCTGGAGACTTTCTACCCCACCTCGGTGCTGGTCACCGGGTTCGACATCATCTTTTTCTGGGTCGCCCGCATGATTATGCTGGGACTCAAATTTATGGGGGACGTGCCTTTCAACGAGGTCTACATCCACGGCCTGGTGCGGGACACCCACGGCGACAAGATGTCCAAATCCAAGGGCAACGTGCTCGACCCCATCGACCTGATCGACGGCATTGAACTGGAGCCCCTGGTGGAGAAGCGCACCCAGGGCATGATGCAGCCTCACTTGGCCCAAAAAATCGCCGCCGTAACTCGCCGGGACTACCCGCAGGGCATCCCCGGCTTCGGCGCCGACGCCCTGCGTTTCACTTTCGCAGCACTCGCCTCCACCGGTCGGGACATCAAATTCGACCTAGGCCGAATCGAGGGTTATCGCAACTTCTGCAACAAGCTGTGGAACGCCTCCCGCTATGTGCTCATGAACACCCAGGGCGAGGATTGCGACCTGATCGGGAACCATACTGGGAGCAATCCCGGGGGCGACATCCAGCTCAGCGCCGCCGACCGCTGGATTCGTTCCCGCTTACAAAACACCATCACCGCGGTGGACGACGCGATCCGGGGCTATCGTTTCGACCATGCCGCCCAGGCCATCTACGACTTCACCTGGAACGCCTTCTGCGACTGGTACCTGGAGCTGTCCAAACCGGTGCTCACCGACGCCCAGGCCGCACCGGCGGCCAAGCGGGGCACCCGCCGCACCCTGGTGCGGACCCTGGAGACCCTGCTGCGGCTCTCTCACCCCCTCATCCCCTTCATCACCGAAGAGGTCTGGCAGCGTGTGAAGCCCCTGGCCGGAATCGAGGGCGATACCATCATGCTGGCTCCCTTCCCCAGCGCCGACCCCGATCTTATCGACCCGGACGCGGAGGCCGAAGTGGACTGGGTCATGCAGTTTGTCCTGGGGGTGCGGCGGATCAGGGGCGAGCTGGACATCGCGCCCGGCAGGTCTTTACCCGTCCTGTTGCAGAACGCCGACCACCGGGACCTGGTACGGCTGGCGGCAAACCGCAAGTACTTGGACGCCCTCGCCCGCATCCGATCCATCCAGGTGCTGTCACCCGCCGATCAGGCCCCCGAGTCCGCGATCGCCCTGGTGGGCGAGATGAAAGTCCTCATTCCCATGGCCGGACTCATCGACCAGGAGGCGGAGCTCACGCGCCTCGCCAAGGCGGTCGGTAAGCTGGAGGCAGACCTGGAGCAGACGCAAAAGAAGCTCGCGAATCCCAACTTCATCGACAAGGCCCCGCCGGCAGTGGTTCAAAAGGAACGCGACAAGATCGCCGAGCAGGAGGCGGCGCTGGCCCAGCTCCGGGAGCAAACGGAAAAGATCCAGGCGCTGTGATTCGACTACACCCGTCGCATATGGGTTTTGCGGAAAGCGAGATGAGTATAAAACCCGGCAGGCAATCATCCGGGACCTGACAATCAGGGGATTACGCCATGCCTGATCTCGAAGCGGTCGAAGCGAGCGTTCGCCGGCTCAGCCGTGGTGAGCGGGCGACCCTGATAGCGCATGTGCTGGAAGATTTGGCCGATGCCTACCCAGGTATCGAGTCGACCCCGGAGGTCTGTGGTGGCGAGGCACGGATCGTCCGTACCCGTATCCCGGTATGGCTCTTGGCGCACGCACGGGAGTTGGGCAGCAGTGAGGCCGAGTTGTTGACCGCCTATCCGACCCTGCGGGCCGAGGACCTCGCCCATGCCTGGCACTACGCCCGTGCGCACGCCGATGAGATCCAGCGTGACATCGCGGCCAACGAGACGTGACCGATGCCGTTTCGACTCTTATGGTCTCTTTTCAGACAGTCTTTAAAACCCGCGAGCAATCAGCATGACACAAGCCGCTTACAAATCCAGCCATTTCACCTACGCGGATTACTGCGCCTGGCCCGATGAAGAACGCTGGGAGCTGATCGACGGCGAGGTCTACGCCATGGCGCCCGCACCCACTCGGATTCATCAGGACGTGGTGATGGCGCTCTCCGCTCAGATCTACCATGCACTCGATGGAACGGCCTGTCGGGTCTATGCCGCCCCCTTCGACGTCCGGCTGCCGGACCGCGACGAGGCCGACGAGCTGGTGGAAACCGTCGTCCAGCCCGACATCGCCGTCATCTGCAACCCCGCCAAGCTCGACGAAAAGGGCTGCCGCGGCGCCCCGGACTGGATCGTCGAGGTACTCTCCCTCGCCACGGCTGCCAAGGACCAGATCCGGAAACGGGAACTCTACGAGCGCCACGGCGTCCTGGAAGAGCGCCACGGCGTCCTGGAATATTGGCTGGTCCACCCGAGCGACCGGATCCTCTTCATATCATCGACTGGGGGCCGATGGCTACGGTAAACCACAGGTTTCACCCACGGTTGGCCCCTGCGCTACGACGACCATCCCAGACCTGGCGATCGACTGGAACAGCGTCTTTATACCCACGGAGGGTGGTGGGCGAGTTGAAAGTGGGAACCGATTCGATCCCCTCTCCCCAACCCCTCTCCCGGCGGGAGAGGGGCTTTTTGTACCCACTTGAAAAGCTACCACTACCCCACGGAGAAAACCTCGAACACCATCATTTCGCCGAAATCGGAAAAATATTAGTTGGGTGGCCGTCGATGCTGCTCGAAGGCGCAGAACATTAAAGTAATCCGATTCCGCACCAGCAAATGGGCTGCGGTTTCATTGACCGCGTGACGCCGGCCTTGTGGTGTCGTTCGGCGACGTATTCGGTTTATGCAAACCAGTTGGAGAAGGCAGCCGTAATGTACAATACCGGCATAAAAGGAGTGACTGGCCGAGAGAGCTCAGCTGGTATGAGTAACGATCCAAAACTCCACATCGACCGCGATACCGGTCAGGCGGTGCAAAGCTTTACCCGCCAGGTAGCGGACGAATACGATCTGCTTGGAGCCATCTTGTTCGGCAGCCGGGCCCGACATGGACATCGTTCACACAGCGACGTCGATCTCGCCGTGCTGCTGCGGGGCGAACACGACTCGCGGGTCGAGGTTGCGCTGAATCTGGCGGATATCGCCTTCGACCTGATGCTGGAAACCGGCATCCTGATCGACGCCATCCCGCTCTGGGAACAGGAATGGGCACATCCCGAACGCTTCGCCAATCCCGCCCTGATCGAAAACATCCGACGTGAGGGGGTGCGCCTGTGACGCCGGAGCTCTATTTCACCAAGGCGGGGCGCGCCCTGGCATCCGCCCGCCTGCTGTTACAGGACGGCGACATCGAGGGCGCCTGTAACCGAGCGTACTACGCTATGTTCGATGCCGCCCACGCCACTTTGCTTCGGCAATGGACCCATGCGCCTCACCACCGCCCAACACCACACCATCCATCGGGTCGTGACCGAATTCTTCGGCCCCGGCGCCCGACTGCTGCTGTTCGGCTCGCGCACCGACGACCGGCGGCGCGGCGGCGACTTCGACTTCTACGTCGAGGTCTCCGGCCTCACCGCAGAGGAGATCACCCAACGGTCGGTGCAGGCCCGCTCCCGCCTTTTCCGCTCCCAGGCATTCGCCGGCCGCAAGGTGGACCTGGTGATCCGCGACCGTGACTCCGACTACCGCGCCGAAATCTACGACGTGGCCACGCGGACGGGGGTGGTATTGTGAGCGGCGAGCTCGCGAAGCTGAAGATGCAGTTGGAACGCTGTCAAGCACACGCCCGTTTCCTGAACGAGAGCCTGGAGGCGATGGCGGCCGACCTCCCCTTCGACGCCGACGCGCTCGCCCGCTACCGATCCGCACCGTCCGCAATGGCCTACCTCGACCAGTTCGTCTACCGCTTCGGCCGCCTCCAGGACACCATGGGCCGACAGCTCCTCCCGCTGATCCTGGAAGTGGTCAAAGAACCCCTGCCGGAAGAGGCCACCTTCATGGAGAAGCTCGATCGCTTGGAGCGCCTGGGCATCGTCCCCAGCGTCGAGCAATGGGACGAAATCCGTGAGCTGCGCAACGCCCTGACCCACGACTATCCCGAAGCGGCGGAACGCCTCGCAGCCACCATCAACCAAGCGGTAGACGCGGCACGCTCACTGGTGGCGATCCTGGAGGGAAACGCGCAGTGGCTCAGGGAGAAGCTACCGTCGTTACTACGCCGTGAACGTGAAGGCAAATCTTGAGGATAGGTGTCAAGTGCCGAGGACCTCGAACCCCAAGGCCCGAGCCGCAACGGCCTGTTGTCGGTCGTGGGTCGCGAAAATCAGATTCCGACTACGACGCTCCTGAAAAATGAGCGCACTGGCCAAATGAATCGCATCAAGCGTCTTGACCTCGGTGGCTAAAGGAAGGGACGCACGCTTTAAAACTGGCCGTGTCAATCTGATGGAACCCATACTCTGTTCCATCCACCTCAAGGCTTCTTGGGCTTCGGCTTCGACCACACTCTCGTCATCGAGAACCGACTCGAGGCGTAGTCGGTCGATCATTCTGCGGGCCTCGACGCCCAACAGCTCGCTGGAGTAGACACGCTGCCACTTACCCCATGCTTGGAGTGGCTCCGGTTCGGCGAAGAGCATGCGCAGGACGACGCTGGTATCCAGATAGACGATCACCGGCTATCACGATCCTCTCGCAGGAGCTTGACCACATCAATATGCTTACGTCGGTGAACAACTCTGCATTGCGTCAGATCGCGGTTCGGAATGGACGGTTCGTCGATCTCAAGATCGTCTGTGTTTTGTGCGTAGGGAATGAGGTGTGCGATAGGCGTTTTTCGGTCACAGACGATCACCACCTCGCCCTTACGGACGGCGGTAATAGTTAAGGTTTAAATGGAACCATTGCCACTGGCAGTGGGTTTGGCGCTCTAATAGGCTATACTCCCTCTTCCTCCGGGAGAGGGAATGCAGCTTGCGGTGCGCCAAACCCACTGCCAGTGGCGGTATTTCCATTTAAACACTAACCACCACCAAGAGTTTCTCTGCGTCTCAGCGTCTCTGCGCGATCATTTGATATCGATGAGAATAAGATGGTATCGGAACTTCCGCTATGCAGCACTAACCTGACGTACCCGCCCTTGCCGCTGACGTGGCCCGAAATTACCCCCAGCTGCTCTTGCGGTGGCGGAAGCGCAAGTGGGGCAGGACGAGGCCGATGAGGATCGAGCCGATCACGACGCCGGCACCGATCAGGAACCAGCGCTGATTCGTCTGGCTCTTCAGGTCCCGGTTTTTTTGCCGTAAATCGGCGACCTGTCCGGTCAGATCCGCCACGCGCTTACGCAGATCCAGGTTTTCCTGGTTGATCTCGGATGCGTGCTTGGAGGTGTATTTGAGAGATGAGAGCTCCTGCTCCAGCTGCTCCTTTTCCTGCCCCTGAGCTTCATGAGCGGCCGTGAGCTTTTCATGGGCCGACCGCAGATCGGAGAGCTTCATGGCCAGCTGATCCGGTGCCTGCTGAAGCTCTATCAGGCGGGCTTCCATTGCGGCCAGCCGGTCACGTGCCCCCGGCTCGTCCTGCAGTTGGCGGGTCAGTACATAGCCGGTGGTTCCATCCTGGGTCCGGATCCGCGAGTAACCGGTCTTTGGGTTCGCCCTCAATTCCCTCACTGCTTCACCGCTCGTCATGTAACGGATAATCCTGTATCGGGTGCTCTCGCCCTTGCGCAGATCGATCTGGGCGATGTCGGTTATATAGCGGGTCTCGGCCAGGGCCTGACCAAAGCCGCATAGGCAGAGTAGTAAGAGGAGAAAACGTACCATGAAGGACCTCTGATAACGGATGACGATCACGGAGTGCTTTTACTTGGGATTCGTTATGAGCAAGTCAGGGCGCGAGCAGAAACTCCAGCAAGGCTTTCTGGACGTGCAGCCGATTCTCCGTCTCGTCCCATACCACCGACTGCGGACCATCGATGACCGCGGCCGCCACTTCCTCGCCCCGGTGGGCCGGAAGGCAATGCATGAACAAGGCGTTGCGGGCGGCGTTCTCCAGCAGGGTCTCGTCCACCTTGAACCCGGCAAAGGCCTGCCGCCGCCGTTTCTGCTCCTGCTCCTTCCCCATGCTGGCCCAGACATCGGTGGCCACGAGATCCGCGTTCTCCGCTGCCCGCGCTGCGCTCCGCATAAGGGTACAGCGGTCGCCGGCGCCCGCGAGGATATCGGGGTTCGGGCCGAACCCCTCCGGGCAGGCGATGCGCAGCTCGAAATCGAACAGCCGGGCCGCATTCACATAAGAATGGCACATGTTGTTGCCGTCGCCGATCCAGGCTACCCTCCGCCCGCGGATGCTCCCCCGGTGTTCCTGATAAGTTAACATGTCCGCCAGCAATTGGCAGGGGTGGAAACGGTCGGTGAGGCCATTGATCACAGGCACCGAAGAATAATCCGCGAAGCGTTCCAGCTTGCGCTGCTCGAAGGTGCGGATCATTACCGCATCGACCATGCGGGACAAGACGCGTGCGCTGTCCTCGATCGGCTCACCGCGACCCAGCTGCGTGTCCTGCGCCGATAGAAACAGGGCGTGGCCGCCGAGTTGGGCCATGCCGACCTCGAAGGAGACCCGGGTTCTGGTCGATGACTTCTCGAAGATCATGCCCAGGGTCCGATTCTTCAAGGGCTCGAAACGCTCGCCCCTGCGGACCAGACGCTTGAGCTCGACGGCCCGCTGCAGCAGAGCCAGGGCCTCGTCCGGGGAGAGGTCCGGCAAGGTGAGGAAGTGTCGTAACGGTTTGCCGCGGGAATCCATAGGCATCAGCCCCCCGGTGGGGTCGAGTCCGCGGGCGATTGCAGAAAGCGCCGGATCAGCGATGAGAGTATCCGTAGCAACAGATCCGCCTCGCGCTGCTCGAGGATCAGCGGCGGCAGCAGGCGAACGACACGCTCGGCGGTCACATTGATGAGCAATCCTGCTGCCAGGGCCTGAGAAACCAGATCGCCGCAGGGCCGATCGAGCTCGAGGCCGAGCATGAGCCCGCGGCCGCGGATATCGAGTACGCCTGCGACCCCGCCCAGCGCGCGCTCGAAGCCGGCGCGCAAATAGTCGCCCATGCGGGCGGCGCGATCCGTCAAGCGGTCACGCTGCAGGGTCTCGATCACGGTTTGGGCGACCCGACAGGCCAGCGGACTGCCGCCGAAGGTGGTTGCGTGGGTACCCGGTCCCAGGACTCGGGCCGCCGCGTCGCGGGCCAGGCAGGCGCCGATCGGGAAGCCATTGCCGAGCCCCTTGGCAAGGGTGACCACATCGGGTTGGACGGCGTTGGCCTCGAAAGCGAAGAAATGCCCGGTGCGCCCCATGCCGGTCTGTACCTCGTCCAGCATGAGCAGCCAGCCGTGCCGGTCGCACAGCTCCCGCAGTCGGTCGAGGTAGTCCCCGACGGGGATATTGATTCCGCCCTCGCCCTGGATCGGCTCCACCAGGACGGCGACGATATCGGGACGATTGGCGGCCGCCGCCTCCACCGCTTTCGGATCGTCATAGGGGACCCGGACGAATCCCTGCACCAGGGGCTCGAAGCCTGCCTGTACCTTACGACTTCCGGTGGCGCTCAGAGTGGCCAGGGTGCGGCCGTGGAAGCTCGCCTCCATCACCAGAATGGCGGGGTGCTCGATGCCTCGGTTACGGGCGTGGAGGCGGGCGATCTTGATGGCCACCTCATTGGCTTCCGCACCCGAGTTGCAGAAGAACACTTTATCCATGCCCGAGAGAGCGGTCAGCGTCTCTCCCAAGGTCTCCTGCATGCCGATCCGGTACAGATTCGAGGTGTGGATGAGGTCCCTGGCCTGCTCGCACAGGGCCTGGTGCACGGCGGGGTGAGCGTGTCCCAGACCGCATACGGCGACGCCCGACAAGGCGTCGAGATAGCGCTTGCCGACGACATCCCGGAGCCAGACGCCCTCGCCGCGGGCGAAGGTGACCGGAAGTCGGTTATAGGTAGCCATCAGGGACTCGCCCATACGCGAACATCAGCTCCCAAAAAGCAAGAGGCGACTCCGCTCGGACGGGAAACCGCCTCTAATATCCTAAAAAATTTCAAGTATAGCCCGAGATACGAAATCTATCCAAGCCTGTTGATATCTCCGGCAGGGCGGGCGTGTATAAATTTCTTTTCGATGAATGAGTTGCGGCGGCTCCCAGTCATCAGCCGTGGGTGCGGTGGTCTACCAGGCGCGGTAGGCGCCGGCTTGCCCCGCACCTATCGAGACTGTGAAAGTATTTGTCTTCCCCGGAAGTAGTGGGAGGAGACCGCTATATTTCACGCTAAATCCTATGCTATGTAGGGCGATAAGGTGGATTTTCCGCCAAATCCAGGTGAATTGTACTTCCCTGTCCCTTCAGGTCTGAAAATCCAGGAATACTTTCACAGTCTCTATCGCTTGGGCGCACCTTGGTGTCGCTGGATCTCTCGGCGATAGGTGCGGGGCGAGCCGGCGCTGAGTACCTATGGGACCGATTGCAAATCAGATGAAGAGTAAACCCTCACCTCCAAGCTTATCTTCTTAATGGTACAGGATTCACAGGATTTTCACGATTCACAGGATGTTATAATCGTTATTTAAGAAAAATAATCGGTAGTGGTGAATTTTTAAATGGCTGGCATAGACTTTTCTTTGATCCCCTCTCCCCGGCCCTCTCTCGGCGGGAGAGGGAGTGTAGCCTATAGCGCGCCAAACTTATTGCGAGCGGCGATGCTTCCATTTAAACCTTAACCATTACCAAATAATCCTGACTCAATTGTAAACGCCCCCTAGTACGCCATTTCTTCATATTTTGCATATATCCCGTAGGGTAGGCTGTGCCCACCATCCAAGGATGTTATTGGTGGGCACAGCCCACCCTACGAGCTTGACAGTGAAAAATAAGGTGAAATTCCGCACTAGGATACACCGACGCAAGCCCGAAAACCCCAGGTGATCCGTTGGGAGGTGGACAACTTGAACCAGACACAGCCTGAGACGACCGGCATCGAGCTTGCGGTGGTCATCCCCGTCTCCAACGAAGAGGCGGTGTTGACAAAGCTGTTCGACCGGCTCTACCCGGTGCTCGACGGACTCGGTACCGCCTATGAGATCGTGTTTGTCGACGCCGGTAGCCGAGATCGCTCCGCGACCTTGCTGCGCCAGCAGTACAAGCTGCGCCCGGATGTTACCCGGGTGCTCCTGCTGCGCGGTAACGCGGGACGACGTGCGGCCGTCATGGCCGGCGTCGAGGTCTCCGGCGGCGACAGGCTGGTGACCCTGGATGCGGACCCGCGCCATTCCCCCGAAGCGATTCCCCGGCTCCTGGCCGAGCTGGAACGGGGACACGACTATGTGGGCAGCTTTCGCCGTCGCTATCAGGACAGCAGATGGCGGGCCTTGGTGTCCGGGGCCATGAATCGCCTGCGGGAGCGGGTGACCCGGATCCGGATGACGGACCCTGGCTGTCTGCCGTGCGCCTATGACCGGGAGCTCGTGGATGCGGTTCGAACCGCCGGCGAAGCCCTCACCCCGGGCCTGGCCTATGTCTATGCCGCCGATCCCACCGAGATCGAGGTCGAAGACACTCGGCAGGCGACGGGCAGCTCCGAATACCCCCTTTATGAATCCATCCGTCCCAACCTGGATCTGATGACCGGCTTCTCGCTGATTCCCTTGCAGCTCTTCTCCCTGGCGGGTATCGGGGGCTCTTTGGTTGCCTTTGTCCTGGCCGTCTTACTGGCCCTCCGGCGCATCGTCGTCGGACCTGAGGCCGAGGGTGTATTCACCCTGTTCAGCGTCCTGTTCTTCCTGGCGGGCATGATCCTGTTCGGCATCGGTTTGGTGGGCGAGTATGTGAGACGTCTCTGCGCGCAGTCCCGCGACCGGTCGAGCTTCTCCGTGCGGGAGCATCTACGCCCGCGGCCGGGGCCGGCGAAACCCGAGGTGTGAGAATTGAAAACCCCTGGGCTGGCTTTATAAATGAACGTAATCGTTCAGACCAATTGTATTCTTCCGGAAGAGAGGGCCGAAAGCTGGAATCCGGTAACGAGAAAAACGGTGAAAATCGGAATGGTTACCGATGAACCCATCTACTCTATCTCTTCAAAAATCACCACTACCATATCCTGAAGATCCTGTTTTTTCAGTACGATTGGGCTACGAATACCAGCCGAGCTACCGCCCCAGGCCGAGGGGGTTCTGGGGGTCCACTCCATCCATGAAGGGGATACGGCGGTCGTTGTTGGTGAGCTGATAGATCTTGCCGATCCAGTTCCCTACCACGCCTTCGGCGGTGTCGTGCCAGGTGTTGTCGAGGCCGGGGACGATGTGCGTTTCGGGAAACGCCGGTGGCTCACTTTCTCTCCGGCGAGCGACGCAGACCTGTTCCCGATACTCATTGAGGATGGCGCGGCCTCCGGTCCCGAGGTAATGTTCCGGAAAGGGGGGATAGTCGTCCCTTTGCGCGGCGGCGAAGCGATTGACCTCACGCTTGTATTCCTTGAGCAGGGAGACGGTGTCGTACTCCGGGTGGCCCTGGAAGAAGACGATTCGGAACCCGTCCTCGCTCACCGCGAGGTGGACGCCGGCCTCGTCGCTCTCCACCAGTACCCGCAGCCCCGCGGCATCGAGCTGGTCACGGCCGATCTCGTTGAAACGCGAGTGGGGGACGTCGAACAGGGTGTTGACGCCATTGACCAGGGGGTGCCGCCGGTCGACCACGCGGTGCGGATAGACCCCCCAGCGCTTGTCGGGCAAGGGGTGGCGACGCTGACCGTAGCGGAATTGCAGCACGGCATGGGTGGCGAGACAGGAGCAGAGGGTGGAGGTGACATGCCCGAAGGCCCAGTCGATGACCTCGATCAACGGGCTCCAGAAGGGCTCGTCCGCCAGATTGGGATGGCTTACATTGGCGCCGGTGATGATAAGCGCATCCAGCCCTTCCTCCCAGATGTGATCGAAATCCCGGTAATAACGGTCGATGTACGCCTGGGCCGCGGGGGACCGTTGCAGCGCCCTGAGGGTGAAGGGGTGGACATAGAACTGGGTGATCCGGTTGCTCTCGTTGATGAGGCGCAGAAACTGTCGCTCCGTGGCCGCCAGGGCCGCATCCGGCATCATGTTCAGGAGCCCGATGTGCAGCTCGCGGATATCCTGCTGCAGCGCCCGGTCCGGCTCCAGGATGGACTGGCCCTCCCGGCGCAGCTGCTCGAACGTCGGGAGATCGGTATTGGCAATGATCGGCATGTCAGCTCCCCTCGCGGGCGATGGCCTGCTCGAGCAGGCTCAGGAAATCCTGCTCGTCACGCACCTGCATGGCTTCCGTAGCGCCGACCGTGTAACCGTGGGGTTCGGCGATGGCCTCGTATCTAGGGACCCGGGCATGGAAGAGCCGGGGAAAAACCCAGCGCGTGAAATCGTCCGGATCGATCTGGGCCACGAACTCCAGACGGTGCAGCGCCAGATAATCCCTGACCGCGGTCTTGAGGAACCTCGGCCGATAGTAGAGCGGCTTGGGATCGGCCTGGGCGCGCTCGATGAGCATGGCCTCGTCCTGGACCGGGACTCGGATGTAGAGGATCAGGCTGTGGCGGGCGAGCAGATCGATCACCGCCGGCTCCTCGAGCTCACACAGGCTGCCGCCGACGTCGTTGACCAGGTGACGGTAACCGTAAATCTCCTGGGCCTTGCGCGCGAACTCGGGCACATCCCGCATAGCCCGTATCTCCGCGTCCCGGTACAGGGCCTGGCGACGGTTGAACTCGCCGAGCGGAAGCCCGCCATGTTCCGGATTCCCGAGCTTACCGATGAAGCTCAACACCGGCCCCAGGTCGTCCACCTTGATGTTGTTACGCACGAAGATCCAATCGCGCCGCAGCAGATCCCTGAGGAAGGGTACCTGCATGGCCTGGCTCTTGATCAGGTCGAGGATGGGCTCGTCCAGGTACCGGGTACCGATCCGGTAATCACCCGAGTAGTGAAACCAGTCCTGGCGTCGCAGCAGAGTCGAGAGGCAGGTCTTCCCGACGCCGGACATGCCGAGCAGGGTGACGCACTTGTTCTCCCAGGCGCGGAACTCATCGACGGTGAGCTTCAAGACAGGTTCTCCTCGGCAAACGGGGGCCGGTCAAATCCGAATGATAACATTCAGAATGCGAATGCCTGTCAGGCCACGTACCAATGGCAGGGTAAGCCCGTACAAATTGCCTTTCGGTGAACGAGTTGCAGCCGGCTCCCGGTTATCAACCGTGGCCGCTGAGGCCCACCGTGAACAGTAGACACCGGCTTGCCGGCGCCTATGTCGGCCACGGGGCCGCACCCTGGGAAACGGGGTCTGTCGTTGTGATGGAGTACTAGGTAGCGTTGACAATTAAGCTAAACAGATCAGGATCGAAGCGATGGCCACAAACGCATGGTAGCGCCCGTCCAGCTGATCGTAGCGCGTCGCCACGCGCCGGAAGTGCTTGATGCGCCAGAAAA
>Ga0209568_1000262_pt1 | contig 18664 bp, 14 predicted proteins | sample WorMetOlspDAHAB2_FD_187406 | JGI IMG/M metagenome (GOLD analysis project Ga0209568, IMG submission 187406) | Marine gutless worms symbiont microbial communities from Max Planck institute for Marine Microbiology, Germany - Olavius sp. DAHAB.2... ...
ACAGAATCGACCGAAAGCCGACCACCGACGCCGTGTCTGGTTGTCGACCTGGAACAGGTGGCGGCCAACTATCTGGCGTTGCGTGACGCCTTGCCCGAGGCCGAGATCTACTACGCGATGAAGGCCAGTGGACGCACATCGCCATATCGTTCAGCGCGGAGGGCGGCATCACCGTCTACGCCGATGGCAACGCGATCCCCGATTACGCCTGGATCCGCAAGGAGGGCAACGAGGACCTGCCGAGCCTGCAGTCGGAGGCCTACATCCTGCAGAACCAGGAGCCGTGGATCCTCGGCGCCGACACCTCGGGCACCCTCAACAACGACACGCCCGAAGACTTCGCCGCCGACCACGAGCACCTTCACGATGCCTTCGACGGCGCCATCTCCGACTTCGGAATCTGGGGTGGGTTCACGCCGGACGACGTACTGACCGCCGAGGAGGTTGCGGACCTCTACGAGAATGGTCCAGGGGCGGCCTTGACTGCGCCCTCGGGCCCGCAGCCGATCGCGTCGGGCGACGACACCCTCGACGGCTTGGCCGGTGACGATCACCTGATCGGCGGCGGCGGCAACGACGAACTGATCGGCGGCGCCGACCGCGATCACATCGAGGGCGGCTACGGCGACGATGTCCTCGACGGCGGTACGGGCGACGACATCCTCGAAGGCGGGCGCGGTTCCGACCTGCTTTTGGGCGGTGCCGGCGCCGACCTGCTGGTCAGCCGCTCGGATGCCGGCGAGCAACGGATCGGCCAGCTCGCCATCGGCGAGCCGACACGCGAGGACCCGGATTACGAGGTCAATCCCGACCGCCAGAAGCTCTACGGCTGGGAGGACCAGCCGCTGGTCGCCGACGACATCCTCGTCGGCGGGGCGGGCGCCGACACCTTCCTCTTTAATCCGCAAATCAACGCCAAGCGCGACATCATCCTCGAGCACGTCAACGCCGACCGCACCATCAACTGGGCCGGCGTCGCCGGCGAGAACAACGAGCTCCACGACCATTGGGTGGACAGTTGGGGCATCGACCTGATCGCCGACTACGACGCCAGCGAGGACACCATCGCCATCATCGGCCACACGGTCGCGCCGGAGGTCGAATACAAGCTCATCGACACCGACGGCGACGGCGTCAACGACGACGCCGTTTCGATCATCACCGTCTATTCGAACCAGGGCGGCGGTGGCGGTGCCCACACCGAGGACCTGATCGGCCAGATCGTCGTCCACGGCGATTTCGTCGATCCCGAGGCCATCGTCACCAACGCCGGCGTCACCCACGGCATCGTCAAGACCGTCGACGAGATCCAGGAGGCGCTGGCGCCGACGGGCACGCTCAAGACGTCAACGATCGAGGACGAGACCGGGACGGAGATCGAGATCGTCGGGTACGACACCCGCGACGACATGGGCAACCTCGGCGCGATCATCGAGGACCCGGAAAGCTTCATCGACAACCCGTACCTCGACAGTGGCCGCTTCGAACTTGCCAGCAACGTCCCGGCCGGCACGCCGGCGCCGAGGGCGGTGATCGACGAAACCTCGCACGCGATGCTGGCCAGCATGATCTTCACCGGCATCGGCGACGACGGCGAGAGCACCGACGGCTCACCCGGCGCCTTCGTCAATATCCCGCACGTGGACGGCCTCGCCCAGGAGTCGGGCACGATCGCGTTCACCTTCACCGCCGACACCCCGGGCGAGGGCTGGCAGGCGCTGTTCTCCAAGGATGCCTCGGGCTACGTCACCGGCGGTCACCTGACGGCGTGGATCACCTCCGAGCAGCACGTCAAGGTCCGCTACCAGTCGACGGATCAGACCGTCTATGTCCGCGACTACGACGTCCACATCGAGGCCGGGCAAAGCTACAACTTCGCCTTCAGCTTCGATGGCGATTCGGCCGAACTCTATCTCGACGGCGAGCTGCAGGCGTACGACGACCTGACAAACAACTCCGAGACCTACGAACTCGGCATGACCGGCAACACCGAGAGCCTGGTGTTCGGCGCGTCGACGACCTGGCGGACCTCGGGCGAGCTCAACAACCTCCACGACTTCTTCGACGGCACGATCGAGAACGTCGTGGTGCTCGACCGCGCCCTCTATCCGCTGGAGCACCTTTTCCTCAACGACGGCAGCCTCGAGATCACGCCGTCGGACGCGCCGGGCGTGGACGTGCCGGGCGCGCTCGCGTTCTGGACCTTCGCCGATGGCACGGGGAACGAATTCTCGGATGCCCGCGGCGGACCCTCGGCGTTTGCCTTCACCCAGGAAGAAGGTCTCGCCGTGCCGGCACCGACGTCACCCGTGCGTCCGGGCCCGGACGGAACCCCCGACGCCGCGCTCGAGTTCAACGGCGAGAACAGCTTCGGCTTCATCGCCCACGACGAGGCGTTCGAGGTCACCCAAGGCACCATCGCGCTGTGGATACAGCCGGACGACATTTCCGACGACGCCATCATCCTATCGAAGGACCAGTCGGGCGCCGGTGACGGCGGCCACTTCCGCCTCGGCTATGAGGACGGCGGGCACATCTTCATCCGTGTCGCCAACGGCGACGGCGGGTCGAACAAGGCGTGGGAATCCTCGGCACCGTACCTGAACGACGGCGAGTGGTCACACCTCGCGGTCTCGTTCGGTGCCGAGGGCGGCGTCACCGTCTACATCGACGGCGTCGCCATCCCCGAGTACGCCTGGATCCGCAAGGAGGGCAACGAGGACCTGCCGAGCCTGCAGTCGGAAGCTTACATCCTGCAGAACCGCGAGCCGTGGGTCCTTGGCGCCGACACCGCGTACACCCACAACAACGACACGCCCGAGGCGTTCGCCGCCGACCATGAGCACCTCCACGATGCCTTCGACGGCGCCATCGCCGACTTCGGCATCTGGGGCGGCTTTACCCCGGATGACGTGCTCACCGGCGAGGAGATTCTGCAGCTCTTCCTCGAAGGGCCCGGCACGGCGCTGACGGCGCCCTCCGGTATCCAGCCGATCGCGCTCGTTGGCGACGATATCATGGGCACCGCCGACGCCGACTCGCTCGAGGGGGGCTACGGAGACGACATCCTCGACGGCGGTGACGGCGACGATGTGCTCGAAGGGGGACGCGGTTCCGACCTGCTGTTGGGCGGTGCCGGCGCTGACCTGCTGGTCAGCCGCTCGGATGCCGGCGAACAGCGGATCGGCCAGCTCGCCATCGGCGAGCCGACCCGCGGCGACCCGGACTTGGAGGTCAATCCCGACCGCCAGAAGCTCTACGGCTGGGAAGGCATGCCGTTCGTTTCCGACGACATCCTCGTCGGTGGCGCCGGGGCGGACACCTTCCTCTTCAACCCGCAGATCAACGCCAAGCGTGACATCATCCTCGAGCACGTCAACGACGACCGGACCATCAACTGGGCGGGGGTCGCCGGTGAGAACAACGAGCTCCACGACCACTGGGTCGACAGCTGGGGCATCGACATGATCGCCGACTACGACGCCAGCGAGGACTCCATTGCCATCGTCGGCCACACCGTCGCGCCGGAGGTCGAGCACAAGCTCGTCGACACCGACGGCGACGGTATCCTCGACGACGCGGTCTCGATCATCACCGTCTATTCGAACCAGGGCGGCGGTGGCGGCGCTCACACCCGCGACCTGATCGGCCAGATCGTCGTCAACGGCGATCTCGTCGACGCGGAGTCGATCCTCACGAACGCCGGCGTCACCCACGGCATCGTCGAGACCGTCGACGAGATCCACGAGGCGATCAACCCGGCAGGAACGCTGAAGACCTCGATGCTGGAAGACGGTACCGAGATCGTCGGCTACGACACCCGCGACGACGAGGGCTACCTCGGCGTGATCATCGAGAACCCGGAGGAGTTCATCGACAACCCGAACCTCGGGAGCGACCGCTTCGAGGTCGCCAGCGCGTTGCCTGAGGGCTTGCCGACGCCGACCGTCGTCCTCGACGAAACGACCCATCCGATCGCCGAGGAGATGATCCTCACCGGCAACATCTTCGACGGCGTTGCGTAGCCGGGTGTCCCCGGCCGGTTCGGCTATATCGCCCATGAAGGTGCGGCGGCCGGGCTCGCGCAGGAGACCGGGACGATCGCGTTCTCGTTCACCGCCGATACGCCGGGCGAGGGCTGGCAGGCGCTGTTCTCGAAGGACGCATCCGGCTATGTCGACGGCGGGCACCTGACGGCCTGGGTCAGCGATTACGGGCACGTCAAGGTCCGCTACCAGTCGACCGACCACACGGTCTACCTCCACGACTGGGAGGTCGACATCGAGGCAGGCGTCAGCCACCACTTCGCCTTCACCTTCGACAGCACGTCGGCGTCGTTCTACCTCGACGGCGCCCTTCGGGACTCCGAGGACCTTTCGGACATGCCCGGGTTCGCGTTGGGCATGAGCGGCAACACCGAGAGCCTGGTGTTCGGCGCCTCGACGGTGCACCGGACCCCCGGTGGGCTCGACAACCTGAAGGAGTTCTTCGTGGGCACGATCGAGGATGTCGTCGTGCTCGACCGGTTGCTGCATCCCACCGAGGTGCTGTTCCTCAGCGAGGACGCGCTTGAGACGAACCCGCCCCCGGAGCCGCCGGTGGTCGAAGACCTTCTGGTCGAGGGCACCGGGGACAACGACGAGCTTGCCGGCGGGGCCGGCAACGACACCGTGCTCGGGTTCGCGGGCGACGACACGCTGGATGGCGGGGGCGGGGACGATACCCTCGACGGCGGCACCGGCAGCGACACGCTGCTGGGCGGCGAGGGGGCGGACGTGCTCAACGGCGGTGCGGACGCACCTCCGTCACTTGTCACATTCGCCGATCCCGGCCTGTTCCCCAATGTCGCCGAGTTCGTGGACATCGATCAGTTCCCGGCACCAGGCGGAACTGCGGTTGGCATTGCCGGCGACTGCATGGCGCTCGAAGACGACGCCGTTGCCACGTTGACCTTTGCCGGGGGCACGGCGGGCTACACCAACTCCGTCGGCATGTACACCACCGCCGCGGACGGCACCATCGGCGACGTCACCCTCGCTTTCGAGAACGTCCTCGCTCTCGATGCCGGCGATACGGCGACCGTCGACCTGCCCGGCGGCGTCGGGTGCGGCTTCGGTCTGTTCCTGATCGTCCACGGTGCCCGCGTCAACGACGGCTACGAGGGGCTCGATCTGGAGAACGGCTCGCTCGGTTTCGTCTATGATTTGGGCGGTACGGGCGAACGCGCCGCCAAGATCACCGATGCTGCCGACGACGTCTCCTTAGTGTTCGACGATGGCGAGAGCCTGACGGTTCTGCAGGGACCCATCCTCCATTCCACCAAGCGCGATGGCTCGGCCGACCTGAACGCCGACGGAGAGGCTCACGTCGTTTCCGGACGTCTGAGCGGCGAGAACGACACCACCCTCAGGGTCGGTTTCGAGGACTCTCCGGGCGGCGGGGATGGCGACCACAACGACGTCATCATCGATGTCGCGATCGAAACCTTCGCTGACCCGGCCAGCGATACGCTGTCGGGCGGAGCCGGCGACGACATCCTGACCGGTGGTCTCGGTGAGGACGTGTTTGTGTTCGGCGATGGCGGCGGCACCGACCGGATCACCGACTTCGAGGTCGGCGTCGACCGCTTCGTGCTCGACGACGGCCTGACGATCGGTTCGGTCTATGTCGTCGACGCCGACGCCGACGGTGTTGCCGATGACTCCCTGGTCTTGCTCTCCGACGGTGCGGTCGAGCTGATCGGTGTCACCGGCGTCACGGAAGGCGACCTGCTCGGCACCTGACGGTCGGACGCCTCTGTCCGCCGGCCGGCTTGAGCCGGCCGGCGGACGGTCCCCCATCGCGGCGCTCCCGTGCCGCACCCCGCCGCACCGTCGCCGTTGACGGGCGGCGGGCAGGGGGCCACCTTTTCGGACATGCACGGTCCAGGCCAGTCCGCCCCGCCAGGGAGGCCTGAGCAGATCGCTCGTTACCGCAACCGGGCCTACGTCGACGCGGTTCTGGCCGCCGGGATCGCGTCGCGCGTTGGGATTCGGAACAGCAGGGTGTAGAGGGCGGGCACGAAGCCGAGTGTGAAGACGGTCGCAACGACCAAGCCGAACGCAATCACGCTCGCCATGCCGTAAAACAGCGGCCCGCCGAACAAGATCAGCGGCACCAGCCCCAGAACCGTCGTCAGGGTCGCCATCAGGATGGGCCGGAGGCGCCCGAGGCAGGCCGAGATTACCGCATCGAGTGGCTCGCGCCCGGCCGCTTCCTCAATCTGGATTCGGTCGACCAGAACGATTCCGTTGTTGATCAGGATGCCGGCGAGGCTGAAGAAGCCGAGGATCACCATGAAGCCGAAAGGCGCGTTCATCACGACCAGGCCCAAGACACCGCCGATCAGAATCAGCGGGATTGTGGCCAGGATGATCCCGCCCTTGCGGAACGAATTGAACTGCCCGATCAGCAGAATGACGATCCCGGACAACGCCAGCGGCAATAGGCCGAACAGGCGCTCGTTGGACTCCTGCTGGTCTTCGACCTCGCCACCGATCTCGTAACGATAGCCTGGCGGCAGATCAAGATCCGCCAACACCGGCTCGACTCCTGCCAGCAGCATGGGCGCCGGAATCCCGGGATTGCGCGCCTCGACCGTCATGGTGCGCTGCTGATCGCGCCGCTTGATGCGGCTGAAGCGCCAATCGGCGCGCACGGCGGCGACCTGTTCAAGTGCCACAAAAGTGTCGGTCTGCGGCGAATAGATCTGGACACGCTGGAGACCCGCCAAGGAAAAGCGCAGGGTGTCCTCGCCGCGCAGAATGATCGGAATGGTCCGATCGCCTTCGCGGTAGTCGCTGATTCGGGTCCCGGCGAAGGTCATGTTGAGGGCGTCGGCGACGTCCGTCGAGGTGACACCGGCGCGGCGGGCGCGCGTCTGATCGACCTCAATCGTGATCTTCAGGATTTTGTTTTGCCAATCCTGCTTGATCCCGACGGTTCCAGGGATTTCGTGGAACGCGTCCATAATGCGTTCGGCGTGGTCGGCCAGGACATCGCCATCGGGGCCGATCAGGCGGACCTCGACGACCCCCGGCTCGGTGCCGCCGAACCACATGCGTTTCGCGTCCGCCTGGGCCGTCGGCAGATTGTCTGCAAGGAAGGCATTCACCCGATCCACGACGGGCCCGACGTCATCCGGCGTTGCGGTGTTGATCAGGGCGAAGCCGACATGAGGGGCAGGGTCTAGGGGCGCCAGGGAAAGGAAGAATCGCGGACCGCCATAGCCCACATAGGCGACGTTGCTGGTGATTTCCGGATTGGCGCTCTTGTCGGACAGCCATGCCGTGAGCTTGCGCATCTCCGCCTGGGTCTCTCTCAGGTCTGTGCCCGCCTCGAAATCGATGTAGACCAGGAACTGGTTGCGTTCACCGAGCGGAAAGAACTCGGTTCTCAGCAGACCCAGAACCTGGGTGGAGGCGACCAGAAGCCCGACGAGGCCGAGTATGGCCACCAGCCGCCAACGCAGGAAAAGGCCAAGGACGACTCGATAGATCCGGTACATGAGGCCGTCAGAGGATGGTTCCTTCGGCACACCCGCGGAATTGGCAGGGGCCTTCATGAACCAGGCGCACATTGCTGGCGTGACCGTCATCGACAGCAGCCAGGAACCCAACAGCAGGATGGTCACCACCTGGGCTAGGGAACGGACGTACTCACCCGCATTGCCGTCGACCAGCAGCATTGGAAGAAAGGCGAAGATCGTCGTCAGTGAGGAGACCAGCAGCGGAATGGCCAACATCTGGCCGGACTCGATCGCCGCCTGTGCCCGAGCGACACCCCGCTCCAGGCGAACGCGGATGTCCTCAGCCACGACAATCGCGTTGTCCACCAGAAGGCCCAGCGAGATGATGGTCGCCGCGATCGACATCCGCTGCAGTTCCACCTCGGCAAGGCGCATCACGATGATGCCGAGCAGCATCGTCAACGGGACGAAAAAGCCGACGATCAGACCGGTGCGCAGGCCAAGAAACAGCATGACTACGGTGAGCACGATTGCCAGGGTCTGGTAGACGTTCGAGACGGCTCCCTCGACTGCAGCGGCGATCAACTCGGGCTGGAAGGTGGCATACTCCAGAACATAGCCGACCGGCAGATCCTGCTGGATCGCGTTCACCATCGCGGTCAACCGCTCGCCGAACTCCACGTTGTTGGTGCCCACCACCGTGGAGACGGAGATGATGATGGCCGGGCGGTCGTTGAAGTAGGAGGGCAGGATCGGTGGGTCCACGAGATCCCGTCGGATAGACACGACCTCTTCGAGCCGCAGGACTTGGTCGGTCTCGGGGATCCGAAAGACGACGCCCCGGATCTCATCGACACTGTCAAAATTGCCCGATGGATCCAACAGAACTCGCCGGCCGTCGGCGACGATCTCGCCGCCGGGCTCGATGATGTTCTGGTCGGCCAGGACCCCGAAGATATCGCGCGGCGACACGCCAAGCTGCGACAAGCGGACGGGTGTTGTCTCCAAGTAGATACGCTCGTCCTGAACGCCCAAAATCTGGATCTTGCGCACGCCGTCGAGGGTGTAGAGGGCATCCCGCGTATCCCGTGCCACGTCCCGCATTTCGGCCAGGGTGAAACCGTCGGCCCACAGCGCAATGGTGGCGACCGCCGTCAGTCCCTCCTCGTCGTTGACGGTCGGCCCGCGCGTACCTTGGGGCAATTGGGCCGCGACGTCGTTTGCCTTATTGCGGATGTCCTGGAACGCGGCATCCAAGTCGGTGACGTCGTCGTGGAGTTCCAGCGTCACCTCGGTCGAGCCCGTTTCGGAGACAGATCTGATTTCGTCGATCTCGGCGATCTCGCGCATCGCAGATTCCAGGGGCTTGGCAATCAGCTCCTCGACTCGCTCCGGCGCCATTCCTGGATATTCAGCCTTAACGGTGGCGGTCCGGATGACGATGGACGGGTCTTCCGCGCTCGGATAGCTGGAATAGACCGTGATGCCCAACAGCACGATCACGAGGATCGCGTTGACGGTGATTCGCGAATTCCCCAGGGCGAGCTTTGCCAGGTTCATCGGCAGGCTCTCCGAATTTGGCCCGTCGCCGGGCTACTGGCCCAGCAGGCGAACCTTCTGGCCGTCGCGCAGCAAGCTGACACCAGCGCCAGCGATGACGTCCCCTGCGGCAATGCCAGTGCGCACCGCGACCATGTTGCCGCTGATGGTTCCCTGACCCACGATGGGTGTTTTCTTAACGGTGCCCGTCGCTTCGTCGAACTTGAAGACGTAGCCACGCGCTGAATCGTCCCCGGGGGCGATGGCCACGAGGGGAACCAGGAAACCTTGCGGCTGGTCGGTCGTGTCGGCCAGTGCGACCCGAACGTCGGCTGCCATGCCAGGAAGCAGGCCGGTAGGTCCCTGCAAGATGGCGGCGGTCACGGGAACCGTGTTGGCCGCGCCCGCCTCCGACCCGATCTCGGAGATGCGGTCGGTGCAGCCGCATCCGGCAACTGTCCTCACCTCGATTTCGACGGGCGCACCGATGGAAAGGCGCCCGACGATCTTGTCCGGCACGGAGAGATCGACCTCGACCGTCCCGTCGGAGTCGATCTGGAGAACCACGCTCCCCTGGGAGATCTCGGTGAATGGTTCGGCATCGCGGCGGGCGACGACGCCGTCGAACGGTGCCACGAGCCGCGCATTCGCCAAATCCCGCTCGGCGAGGCCCAGCCGCGAGCGCGCGAGGTTGATTTGGCCGCGGGCCGCCTCGTAGGCGGACTGCGATTGGTCGAGCTTCGCCTTGGCCACCCAGCCACGCTGGAACAGGTCACGCTGCCGCTCGAGATCGCCCCTTTTGTCCTGCAGACTGGCGTTTGCCGAAGTCATCTCCGCTTTCGCCGCAGCGACGTTCAGTTCAAACGGTTGGAGATCGAGGACGACGAGGATCTGACCTTTCTGGACCCGGTCGCCCTTGTTGACGCGGATTTCCTGGAGCGTGCCGCTGACGGCGAAACTAAGCGCCGAAGACTCCGCGGCCGTCAACGTCCCTGAATAGCGGCGTACGGCCCCGCCTGCGGGCTCGACAACGTAGTAGGGCTTGATCGCGCGGACTTTCTCGGCTGGCGGCGGCGCCGGGTCCTCGCAAGCCGCCAGTACCAAGCCCGCAACGCCAAGTGCTGCCAAACGCACGGTTTTGGTTGCCTGCATGGTCACCAAACCCCTTTGCTATATCACCGCGTACATCGCGAATTTTGGAACGCAAGTCAAACGCCTCGCTCGACGGAATCTTCATTTCGGCGAACGGAACGGCGTCGTGGCCGCGGTCGCTGGACCCGGTGGCCGGATGCCCGCACGCCACCCGCCGCTCCGTTTCCGTCTCCGTTGACGGGCGGCGGGCAGGGGGCCACCTTTTCGATCATGGACGGCCCTCACGACCCCGCCTCGACGGCGCGGCCGCCGCAGTTCGTCGGCAGCGACATCTACCGCATCTCCACCCACGGCGGCGGCCACCCGCTGGCCATCCCGCGGGTGTCGCTGGCCATCGACCTCTGTCGGGCGCTGGGCTGGCTTCCGGACGCGGTCTACCACGACTGTCCGCCGGCGAGGCCCGAGCAGATCGCCCGCTACCACGACCGCGCCTACGTCGACGCGGTGATCGCCGCCGAGCGCGACCAGGACATCCCCGAGGACGTGCGCCGGCGCCACAATATCGGCATCAACGGCCATCCCATCTATGCCGAGATGTTCCGCCGCCCGGCGACCGCCTGCGGCGGCTCGATCCTGAGCGCCGGGCTGCTGGCCGAGCCCGGCGTCGTCTACCACCCGGCGGGCGGCACCCATCACGGCCAATCGGCGCGGGCCAGCGGCTTCTGTACCTTCAACGACCCGGTTCTGGCCATCCTCGCGTTCCTCGACGCCGGGCTCACCCGCGTCTTCTATCTCGACCTCGATGCCCACTTCGGCGATGGCGTGCAGGCCGCCTTCGCCTGCGACGAGCGGGTGTTCACCCTCTCGATCCACGAGGCCGGTCGCTGGCTGATGGCCCGCGCCGCCGGCATCGCGGAAGGACTGGGAAGCCTCGGCGACCGGGGCGGCGGCCGGTCGCGCAACCTGCCGGTGCCCGAGGGCTTCAACGACGTCGAGCTGGAGTACCTGGTCGAGACCGTCGTCGTACCCTTGATCGCCGAGTTCGCGCCGGAGGTGCTGGTGGTGCAGGGCGGCTGCGATGCCCTCGCCGACGATCCGATGACGCGCCTGGCGCTCTCCAACACGGCCTACTGGCGGACCGTTGCGACGGTGCGGTCTCTGGCACCAAGGGTGCTATTGCTAGGGGGCGGGGGCTACAACCCCTACGCGGTCGGGCGGTGCTGGGCCGGCAATTGGGCGGCGCTGAACGGCTTTACCGTGCCCGAGCGTTTGCCGGACGAAGTCGAGTCGATTCTTCGATCCGTGCAGTGGAACCACCGGCGCGGTCGAACCCCGCCGGAGCACTGGTTCACCACCCTCGCCGATGCACCGAGGTTGGGGCCGATTAGGGCCGAAATCCGAGAGCTGGTTGCGATGGCGCTGAGGTGCTGAACCGCGGTCCGCCACCCAGCACCGGAGACCCAGGGCACCTTGCCGACGCGGTGCCGGTGTCCCAAGCGCGAACTCTCCTTCCAAAGGTTGTGTTGGTCGAATTCCACTGTTCCAAACAGGATGATCGATCGCGCTCGATTGGTCGGGGTCTGAATATCTCTTGGGCTTGAGCTCGCGAGTAGTCGGAAGAGACCGGTTCGCGTCCCTTATCAAAGGTGAAAAAATCAATTCTGATTTGCGGTTTTGCCAAATATAATAACCTCGAAATGCTTAGGGGCATTTCCGGGGGAATTCGGCGGCGCCGGGTCATCGGTGCGGGGGAGGGACGCCATGTCATCATTCATCAAGGCGACGATTGTCGGGCTGGCACTCGGTCTGATCGGGGCGGCGGGAACGGCCTCGGCCCAGGGCATCGATTCCAAGAAGCTGCTTTCGCAGCCGAAGCACTATGTCGGCTCGGAGGTGTGCAGGAACTGCCACCTGGAGCACTACGACGCCTGGAAGATGACCCTGCACAGCCGGATGCTGCAGGACGCCACCGAAAACGCCGATGTCTTCATCACCGACATCGACCCCGAAACCATCATCGCCGACCTGAAATCGCTCGATAAGAAGTTGAAGGTGGAGCCCGAGCAGTTCTTCATCCCCAAGCAGGAAGCAGTTCTTCATCCCCAAGCAGGAAGACGTGCTGTACACCATCGGCAGCCAATGGAAGCAGCGCTATCTGATCGAGAAGGATGGCGACCTGTTCATCGCGCCGATCCAGTACAACGCCGATACCGGCCGCTGGGTGAACTACCACGAAGGCGATTGGGACAAGCGGCCGTGGCTGTTGAAATGTGGCGGTTGCCACGCCACTGGTGTCGACCTGGAGGAGAAGAACTTCGTCGAACCCGGCGTCGGGTGTGAGGCCTGTCATGGCCCCGGCTCGATCCATGCGGCGCTACCCAAGTCGGCGGTGTTCGAGAAGCGGGCGACGATCGTAAATCCGGCGAAGCTCACTGGCGGGGTGGCCGTGCAGATTTGCGGGTCCTGCCACAACCGTGGGAAGTCGACGAAGCAAAAGGGTTCCGGCTGGCCCGTTGGTTATCGTCCCGGCAAGGCGCTGGAAGCGTTCTATCGATCCGTCAGCTTCGCGGCCGGTAACAAGAAGAAGGTCTACGCCAACGAGTTCGCCAAGGGTCACCACCAGCAATACCTCGATTGGCGTCAGTCCAAGCATGCCGAAGTCGGCGTCACCTGTGTCGCCTGCCACGAAGTCCACGCACTCGGCAACCCGATCGTCCTGCGCGCGCAGACGCGGGCGAAGGGCTCGAAGATGTGTCTCGAGTGTCATGAGCAGACGAACAGGGTCGGGGCGCACGCCATCCATTCGTTCGCCAATTGTATCGGCTGCCACATGCCGCGCATCGCCAAGAGCGCCGAATCCGGGGACATCCACAGCCACGTGTTCGTGACTCTGTTGCCCGAGGATACGCTGGGCAATCCGGCGATCCCCAATTCCTGCCAGACGTGCCATCAGCACGAGGACGAGGACCTCGCGGACCTGCAGCGGCGCTACGATCTGCTGTCTGCTCGCCAAGCCCCCAGCGGAGAGATCGTCAAGAAGGCGCCGAAGTAACGGGCCCGGCGCCGAGGGGGCGGGGAGGGCATGATGGCCAACCCGATGGCCGGACTGTTCCTGGTGGCGGCGTTGGTGATGGCCGCCTTGCCGGCGGTGTCCCAGGCTTATGGCTCCACGCCATCGCGGCGGACCGACAGCTCCGGTCTGTTTCGCGATCAGGACACGTTGCCGGGAGCCTATCGCCTGTACCTGCAGGCTCCGGAGATCGGCGGCACCTTCTGGGGGCTCGGGCCGATCGAAGCGACAGCGAAGAAGATAAGCTTCAGCTCCGATGCCCATGCCTTGACGCCCGACTACAGACGCGCGCGTCCGTGTATCGACTGCCATGCCGAGCTCGAGGACAACCTCCATTCGGTGCGCGGCCAGGTCACGTGCGTGCAATGCCATCTCGACCAGCCGGTCATCTCCGGCGTGTTCCAGTACTACTCGCCGATGAACCCGATCCGCCGGCATGCCTACGTCTGCGCCAAGTGCCACGAGGGATCGACGCCATCATTCTCCGCCTATGTCATACACGAACCCAATCCCTTGGCCGCGGCGGCAAAGGATGATTTCCCGCTGCTCTACTACGCGTCCTGGTTCATGGTGATTGTTGCCGGCGGGGTCTTTGTTGTGTTCATCCCCTACGTGCTGTTCTGGGCGCTTCGCGAACTGATCGACCGGATGGCCGGAGGAGGGCGGTCCAGTGCCTGAGCCAGCGGCCCGAATCCTGCGCTTCTCGTTCACCGCGCGTCTGTGGCACTTCGTGCTGATCCTGTTCTTCATGGTGCTGTCGGTAACCGGATTGGCCTGGATGTACATCGAGACCGATTGGGGGCGCGGTCTCGCGGCCCTGTTCGGCGGTTACGAGAACACCCTGTTCGTGCACGAGTGGGCTGGCATTATCATGCTTCACCTGTTCTTCGTGCACGTTCTCCACATGCTGGCGCGGGTGAACTGGAGCCGGTTCCCGAAATCCCTTTACGCGCCCAATTCGCTGGTTGTCGGCATCGGCGATGTCCGCGAGATGATCCAGCACATCGGGTGGATGTTCGGGCTCGCCAAGAAACCGCAGTTCGATCGCTACGGCTGGTGGGAGAAGTTCGACTACTGGGCGGTGTGGTGGGGATTCCTGATCGTCGGCATCACCGGCCTGATGCTCTACGATCCCGTTCTCACCAGCGACTACATGCCCGGCTGGCTGCTAAATGTCGCGCTGTGGGTTCATCGGATCGAGGCGGTGCTGGCCATGGGCCACGTGTTCACGATCCACTTCTTCGTCGAGCATTTCCGCCCGCAGACGTTCCCCTACAGCGCGACCATGTTCGACGGCACGATCACCCTGGAGAAGGCGCGCGTCGAGTATCCCGGGTGGGTCGACCGGCTCGAAAAGGAAGGGCGCCTGCACGAACTGATGGTCCCCGATCCGCCGGTGCCATTGCGGATTCTGTATTTCGGATTCGGCTACGCGATGATCCTGCTGGGTCTGTTCCTGCTGGTGTTCGCATTGGCCAATGCGGCGCTGCTGACCCTCTGACAGCCCGGTACCCGACAAACAACGAGCCCTGGTTCGGGCAGCGCTTGCCCGCTGTTCGATGGATACACTTCGAGAGTGAGCGGCTGTCGAACCGCTTCAGTGGCGTGCTGCCGGACCGGCGCGGGCTCGTCTATCGACGGAAGCCCTAGGGGGCTGAGGCGCCCGCCGCGACTCGGGGGGTCACTTGGCAGCAACTCTTTCCCGCGCCGGCCGGCGCACACCGAACGGTGGGGACCGTTTCGATGTGTTCGGGCGTCGTCAAAACCTGCCGGCGCAAGTTAATTCCTAGAAGAAGTACGCAGACAACCCTAGGATTACAGCGACAAGAGCAACAACAAGCGCGAGAGGAGGAGAAACCGTAGCGGCGAATTTATCGAGAGTCATTGTCTTATACCTCTACATGACTATCGTGTTGTTGTTAGCCTTCCTCCCTATAGCTTTTTTCGTTGCTCCGGCGGACTCCTTTTCCGCCCGAGAGTGCCTCAACTATAGATGACTCCAGGGGGCGAGCTTAAGCGCCGTTTTCGCAGCGCAGCACTGCAATAACGTCATGGCTCAGCCGCGCGAGCCATTCGTTTGCCGCTGGGGTCGATTCGCGCAGGTCCATTGCCTGCAAGGATTTCCCGCGCTAAACAGGTTCGCTAGACGACGGATGTCAGGGGGTGGAACTCTTTCGCATGTGCGGGAAACCGGCAAACAGGCAGCGCGTGCTGGGCGCATGGCTCGGTGTGTTCGCCCTGTTGGTCCAGGGCCTTATGCCTATTGGCCAGGCGGTGCCTCTGGGAGGTGCCAGCGATCCGGCGTTCCTGATCCTCTGCACTGGCTACGGTCCGCGCCCCCTGTCATCGGAACCCGGTCAATCCGCGCCCGAGAGCCGGCCGTGGTCATGCCCCGTGTGCCAGGCGAACGCGATCGGGGATTCTCTGGTTGCCCCGTCGACCGCGCCGGTGCGCCAGCCAAAAGCCGAACACGCCTTCGTCGTCCCGGATGCCGGACGACACTGCCCGGGCTCGTCCCCTTCCAGTCCGTGGCAGGCACGTGCGCCGCCCCTCGTCTGAGTCTCGATCCCGTTTCCGACCAATCATCGCCCGTTGCGTCGGCGTGTGAAATCACGGCGGTGGCGTATCGGGCTATAGTCGATCGACGATGAGGACACAGACGATGAAGACAATCACAACCGTTGCGGTCGCGGCCGGTCTGGCCGCGGCGCTATTCGGCGCTCCGGCCCTGGCCGGCGAAATCGAGGTTCACCATCCGTGGGCGCGGGCGTCGGCGGGACCGGCGCGGGCCGGTGCGGCGTTCATGGGCATCCACAACAACGGCGCAGGTGCCGACCGGCTGGTCGCGGTGTCGGCGGACGTCTCGAAGACGGTCGAGTTGCACACCCACATCAAGGACGGCGACGTGATGATGATGCGCCAGGTCGAGGGCGGCATCCCCGTGCCGGCCGAGGGCGTCGTCCATCTGGAGCCCGGCGGCTACCACGTCATGTTCATGGGTCTGGGCGCGCCATTGAAGGAGGGCGACACGTTTCCGCTGACGCTCACCTTCGAGAAGGGCGGCACCATGACCGTCGAGGTCGAGGTCAAGGGCGCGGGCGCCATGGGGCCCATGCATGGTCCGGACCACAAGCACGGCGACCATCACGGCCACCACATGCCCGGCGGCAAGAAGAACTGAGGCCCGAACTGTGGCAGCCGAACCGGACTCCGAGGACACGCTGATCCGCGAGATCCTCGATTTCTGGTTCGACCCGCCCGGATCGGACGGCGAAGTCCCGCCGCGCGAATCCTGGTGGAAGCCGGACCCGGCTTTTGATGCCGAATGTGCCGAGAGGTTCGGCGGTGCGTGCGCGCGGGCCGCGTCCGGGGACCTGGACCCGTGGATGGAGACTGCCGAGGGTTGCTTGGCCTTGGTGCTGCTGTTCGATCAGTTCCCCCGCAACATCCACCGGGGCACCGCCGGCGCCTTCGCCTGCGATGCGCGGGCGCGCGACGTCGCCCGCCACGCACTGGACCGCGGGTTCGATGCCGGCCTTGCCGCGGCCCAGCGGCTGTTCCTCTACCTGCCGTTCGAGCATTCGGAGGATCTCGCCGATCAGGACCAGGCGGTGGCGCTGATCTCGGCGCTCGACAATGACCAATGGGCCGACTACGCCGAGCGTCACCGGGTGGTCATCGTCCGCTTCGGCCGATTTCCCCACCGCAACGCCATCCTCGGGCGGACCAGCACCGACGAGGAGATCGCCTTCCTCGCCGAGCCGGGATCGTCGTTCTAGAGACTCACAGGTCCCGCTTGTAACGGCCATGGCGGCCGGGGGTGTCGCCGTGGGGATCGGTGTGCGTGCATTCGTCGACGCCGCGGCAGAGCCCGCCGAGGGTGTTGGTGATCTGCCGGTCCGTGCAGGCGATGAGCAGGAAGGTGACCAACAGCCAGGCGATCCAGCTCGGCAGGATGCGGGTCAGGGTGTTCATTTCTCTTGGTCCTCTTCGTAAGACAGCAGGTCGCCGGGCTGGCAGTCGAGGGCGTCGCAGATGGCCTCGAGGGTCGAGAACCGCACGCCCCGGACCTTGCCGGATTTGAGCAGCGACAGGTTCTGTTCGGTGATGCCGATCCGCGCCGCCAGGTTCTTTGAGCGCATCTTCCGTTTCGCCAGCATCACATCGAGGGTCACGACGATCGGCACCGGCGCGCCGCTCAGACGATCTGCGCGTTGTCGTCGGCCAGGGCCCGACCCTTGTCCAGGACCCAGGCGATGACCGGGAACACCAGCCCGACGAACAGGGTGGCCAGATCGGCCGAGCTGAGGTCGATGGCGATGGCCCGCTGGCCCGGCAGATTTGCCGAAGTCAGCGCGCCGCTGATCAGACCGCTCGACAGTGGGCGGATGACCGCCAGCGCCATCACCCAGGCGGCGAACCCCCGCATGTGGCGGGCGTTCTCGGCGGTGAAGATCAGCCCCTCGGCATAGAGCCCGAACAGCCACCGGAGCCGCGCCAGCGCCAGCATACTGATGCCGCCCGGTACCATCGTCGCGGCAAAGGCGAGGACCAGGGGCAGCGCCGGCATCGGCTCGGGGAACGGGCCGAAGCGGGCGACCATGGGCACGCCGGCGGCCCAAAGCTCGAACGTCGCCCACACGCCAGCGGCTACGATGGGCGTGGCGACGATGCCAAGTGTGCAGAGCGCGCGCACCCAACGGCTGACGCGTTTGATACGTTCGAGGTTGGGGGTGCGTTCGGAAGTGGACACGGCGGCGCCTCGCGGTTCGACCGCGAGGGTTCTACGCCGATCGAGAAATTAATGTCAAACGATAATTTTTTTCTGTATTTCGATATTCAGATCTGTCACTCGACCCACAGGCCGCGGCGCTTGTGCCAGTCCTCGATGGATTCCTCGGGGTATTCGTCAAAGCACGTCTCGCCCGGCCCCTCGGGAACCTGCACCCAGGGTGCGGCCGAATTGAGCAGCAGGTGCACCCTCTCGGGCGGCGTCGGCAGGGGCGTGTCGATGGCCGAGGCGAACGGATAGACCCAATGGTCCCAGCGCGGATCGAAGGCCCAGAGCGCCGTGCCGCAGCGGCGACAGAAGTGCCGGCGGACCGGGCTTTCGGCGCCGTCGGCCATCTTCACCTGGTAGACGGACACGTCGTCCTCGCCCTCGACCTTCAGCGTCGCGGTGTCGCCCATGATGTTGATGGCGTAACCGCCGCCGCCGGCCGTCTTGCGGCAGATGGAGCAATAGCAGCGCATGTAGGGCTGCGGCGTGTGGCTCTCGACCGAGAACCTGACCGCGCCGCAGTGGCAGGACCCTTCGAGGAGCATCGGTCTCCTATGATGATTGTCCAGCGGGATTTTGCTGTCCCGTGATTTTGAAGGCCGGGAAGTCCTCGAAGACCCAGCCGTTCTTGAGCGTGTCGTAAATGATCTTGAGGAGTTTACGCGCCGTGGCGATG
>Ga0209568_1000263_pt1 | contig 18657 bp, 16 predicted proteins | sample WorMetOlspDAHAB2_FD_187406 | JGI IMG/M metagenome (GOLD analysis project Ga0209568, IMG submission 187406) | Marine gutless worms symbiont microbial communities from Max Planck institute for Marine Microbiology, Germany - Olavius sp. DAHAB.2... ...
CTAGGTGGTGTTGACATTCACAGCCGACTGCTTGAATCACCCTCTCCCCAACCCCTCTCCCTCCAGGGAGAGGGGCTTTTGGGGAGTCGGTTCTCATCCTGGATCTGTGACATGTTGCGGGCGTTTAAACACGTGAAAACAGTCGGTTATCATTAAATGTCGACGCCACCTAGTACATCATTTCGCTTGATTTTGCTGCAGGGAACGCCCGACCTGGCGTTCCGAACAGTTTGCGGAACGGCACGGAGGCCGTTCCCTACACGTGCAAAATGGGATGAAATGGGGTACTAGGAAACAACCAACGGCTGCAGGTAGGAAATCGGCGCGGACCCGGAATCCTCGAACACGACCTGTTCCCACGCCGTCTCATCGGCCATCAAGGCCAGCAGCAGGCGGTTGTTGAGGGCGTGACCGGATTTATGTCCGCGAAAGGCGCCGATCAACGAATGGCCAAGCAGATAGAGGTCACCGATGGCGTCGAGGATCTTGTGCTTGACGAACTCGTCCTCGTAGCGCAGACCCTCCTCGTTGAGCACCCGGTAGTCATCCACGACGACGGCATTGTCCATACTACCGCCGAGGGCGAGGTTGTTCTGGCGCAGGGCCTCGATGTCGCGCAGAAAACCGAATGTCCGCGCACGGCTGACTTCCCTGACGAAGGAGGTCGCGGAGAGATCCACGCTGGCCGCCTGTACCCGCGATACGAAAGCCGGATGATCGAAATCGATGGAAAAGTCCACCTTGAACCCCTTGTAGGGCTCGAAGACGGCGCGTTTGTCCCCATCTTCCACGGCTACCCTCCGCTTGACGCGGATGAAACGCTTCGGCCGATTCTGCTCCTCGATACCGGCCGACTGGATCAGGAATACGAAAGGCCCCGCGCTGCCGTCCATGATGGAGACCTCGGGGGCGCTCACGTCGACATAGGCATTGTCTATCCCTAAGCCGGCGAAGGCGGAGAGCAGATGCTCCACCGTGGAGATACCCACGTCTCCCTTGACCAGGGTGGTCGACAACCTGGTATCGCCCACGTTCTCGGGACAAGCACGGATCTCCACCGGCTGCGGCAGATCGACGCGGCGAAACACGATCCCGGTATCCGTCGCGGCCGGACGCAAGGTCAGGTAAACCTTGCTGCCCGTATGTAACCCGACCCCGGTAGCCCGGATCACGTTTTTCAGGGTTCGTTGCCTGATCATCAGGGAACCTCCTAGCGCACTCCCCGTGCTTTTATCCTGCGGAAACGCCCTGCATGCATCAGGGCCGGCATCCCAGCCGTTCATGGCTAACCCGGGGCGTCCTTCCCTGGCTCTCGTGTCCATCCATCTCGGCTGTCCGCGGAGGCAGAGGGAACAACCCTGAGTTTCCTCGATGGTAGTGGTAAATATTTAAATGGTCAGCGTAGAGGGGTTCATTAACCACGCCCGATCGCTTCTTTTGATCTCCCCAACCCCTCTCCCGGCGGGAGAGGGGCTTTTGCGACACCCTCGGAGGGAGAGGGAGTGCAGCCTGCGGTGCGCCAAACCCACTGCGAATGGCGGTATTTCCATTTATACTTAAAATTATGAAGAAATTAACTTATTATTTAGCTTAAAGGCGAATGATGTTTACTATATCTTATTGTTTTGTAAGAGATTATTCTATGATCTGCTCGAATTTAAGAAAGTAAATATTGTTAATTATCAAAGTATAAACACTAACCACTACCTCCTCGATTAGGGTTTCCCCTCTATTTAATCAGGTACGAAACGTCTTTACAAGAAAATTTATTGATTTTCTTCGAGATCCTCTTTTATGGATTACCCTGATTGAGGCTGTTGACATTTAGGGTGAGGCGGATGGGTTCGGTGGTAGCTGCCGTGGACAGGGTAGACACAATGGACAGCATGGACGGGGGTTACCTCCTGTCCACAGTGTTCACTCAGTCCACTAGGTCCATGGCGATTACCCCGTACCTGGCCGGTAAGTGCAAACTGAATGTCAACAGGGGCTAGTCCGCCTAATGGCGGAGAAACGCGGGAATATCCAGGTAATCCAGATCCGCCTCCCCCGCCGCATCCGGGTGGGCTTGGACAGCCGCAGCCGCAGCCGCAGCCGCAGCCGCGGCGGCACCCTGGTGGCCCTTGCGATAGACCGCCGGACGTTCCATATCTCGATAATCGGGGGCGACCGCTTCCGTGCCCCCGCGCGACACCAGGTGGAGCGGCGATTCACCGGCGGCCGGTCTCGACAGATCCGCTTTGTGCCCCCCTCCAAGGCCGGTAGCGACCACGGTCACGCGCAGCTCTTCGCTCAGGTCGGGATCGATGACGGTGCCGACGACCACGACGGCGTCGTCGTCCGCAAAATCCCGCACCGTATTGCCCACCTCGTCGAACTCACCGATGGACAAGCTCATGCCCGCGGTGATGTTGACCAATATCCCCTTGGCGCCGGCCAGATCGATGTCCTCCAGCAGAGGACTGTTGATGGCCGCCTCGGCCGCTTCCCGGGCCCGCTGCTCGCCGCTGGCGATGCCCGTGCCCATCATCGCCTGTCCCATTTCGGCCATGACGGTCTTGACATCCGCAAAGTCCACATTGATGAGGCCGGGCCGGGTGATGAGATCGGCAATCCCCTGGGTGGCGTTCAGGAGCACGTCGTTGGCCGCCTTGAAGGCGTTCAGGAGACTCATTTCCTTGCCGAGCACGGCCAGCAGCTTCTCGTTGGGGATGGTGATGAGGGAATCGACGTGGTTTGCCAGGCCGGAGATCCCCTCCACCGCCACCTTCATCCGCTTGGCGCCCTCGAACGCAAAGGGCTTGGTCACGACGGCCACGGTCAGGATGCCCTGCTCCCGTGCCACCTGGGCGACGACCGGAGCGGCACCCGTCCCGGTTCCACCACCCATGCCGGCCGTGATGAAGACCATGTCGGCGCCATCCAGGGCGTCATGAATGCGTTCCTTGTCTTCCAATGCGGCCTCCTTGCCCACCCTGGGGTCGGCACCGGCGCCGAGTCCCTTGGTGATGCCCGCCCCCAGCTGGAGGATGGTCTTGACGTTGGAGCTCTTCAGGGCCTGGGAATCCGTGTTGGCGCAGATGAAATCCACCCCCTCGATGGAAGAATCCACCATCTGGCTGACGGCATTGCCGCCGCCGCCGCCGACACCGATCACCTTGATGACCGCATCCTGACCGTTGGTATCTATCAGTTCAAACATCGGTTTTCTCCTAATTTTGTTCGCCAGTTACCTGAATTGGATCGACTCGTCTTACCGGAGCCCATGGCAGCCCCACCGCGTTACTGTCCGGTCACGCCCACGGGCCCCGGCCGGGGCGGGCGGAGGTTCAGAAATTGCCTTGAAACCAGCTCTTCATCCGTTCCCAGATCACCTTCAGACCGGAGGACTCCGACAGCTCCGAGCGTCGCATGAGCCGATACTGCCGAGCATACATCAGTAACCCGACGCCGGTCGCATAGATGGGATTATCGATCACTTCCCGCAGGCCGGTCACGTGCTGGGAGCTGCCAAGCCGAACCGGCATATGGAAGACCTCCTCGGCCAGCTCGACGAGCCCGTCCATCTTAGTACTGCCGCCGGTCATCACGACGCCTCCCGCCACCAGGTCTTCGAAGCCGCTACGGCGCAGCTCCGCCTGGAGCAGACCCAGAAGCTCCTCGTAGCGCGGCTCCACGACCTCCGCCAGGGTCTGACGCGCAAGGCGCCGAGCCGGGCGCTCACCGATGCTGGGGACCTCGATGGTTTCGCCGTTGCCGGCGAGCTGGGTCAAGGCGCAGGCGTATTGGATCTTGATCTGTTCCGCGTATTGGATGGGCGTCCGCAGGGCCACGGCGATGTCGTTGGTCACCTGGTCGCCGGCGATGGGAATCACGGCCGTGTGGCGGATGGTGCCGTCGGTGAATACCGCCAGATCCGTGGTACCGCCGCCGATGTCCACCAGGGCGACGCCCAGCTCCTTCTCATCCTCGCCCAGGACGGCCAGGCTGGAGCTGAGCTGCTCCAGGACCAGGTCGTCCACCTCCAGCCCGCAGCGGCGTATGCACTTGACGATGTTCTGGGCCGCGCTGACCGCGCCCGTGACTATGTGGACCCGGGCCTCCAGGCGTACCCCGCACATACCGACGGGCTCGCGGATGCCCTCCTGCTCGTCGATGATGAACTCCTGGGGCAGGATGTGGAGAATCTTCTGATCGGCCGGAATCGCCACCGCCCTGGCCGCGTCGATCACCCGGTCCACGTCCGCCTGGGATACCTCCCGCTCCTTGATGGCGGTAATGCCGTGGGAGTTGAGGCTGCGGATATGGCTGCCCGCGATGCCGGTATGGACGGAGTGGATCTCACAACCCGCCATGAGCTCCGCCTCTTCCACCGCCCGCTGGATGGACTGCACGGTGGACTCGATATCCACCACCACGCCTTTCTTGAGTCCCCAGGACGGATGGGTACTGATGCCGATGATCTCGATCCCCTCGTCATCCTTCACCTCGCCCACCAGAGCGGCGATCTTGGAGGTACCGATATCCAGCCCGATCAGGAGATTTTTTTCGCCTCGTCTCAACATTCGGTTCAACTCCTATAGGGAGTGTTCACAATCAGGAACCTGAAACCGTGAGGTAAGCTCCAGGATTGAGCTGAAGGGTATGGTTTTGCTGAGATTAGAAATTGGTCACTGTATCCGCTAGATGATACGGGCAATCTTAGTATACCGAGTAAAATCATTGGTAATGGTTAAGGTTTAAATGGAACCATTGCCACTGGCAGTGGGTTTGGCGCTCTAATAGGCTATACTCCCTCTTCCTCCGGGAGAGGACCGGGGAGAGGGGATCAAAACAAGTCCACGCAAACCATTTAAAAACTTACCACTACCAAATCATCGTGTTAACGCCAATTGAGAACACCCCCTAGCGACCCGTTTCTTCATATTTTGCATATATCTCGTAGGGTGGGCTGTGCCCACCATCCAGGCACATTTGGCGGGCACAGCCCACCCTACGGGTTTGAGAGTGAAAAATAAGGCGAAACGGGATACTCTAAGGATCCCGAGGTCCGGGACTTCAGCTTCGCCGCCCGCACGGCTCCCATGGTATCAGGCTCCGAGGCATCGCTCCCAGTCCCTGCCCACCGGATCGCCAACCCATTATTATAGCGCATATCGATCAATAACGGCATGCCGGTGGCGGCCAACCGAGGATAGACCCGGATGAACCTCGAGAGCCGCTCCCGGACCCGTTCCTTGCCCAAGGCCAGGCTGAATCCCGCACTCAGGCGCAAGGTCCAGGCCCCGCGGGCGTCTCGGGCGAGGGTTTCGATCTCGAGGCCGAGGGCGCGCAGTCGCGGCGCCCAGTCCACAAGGCGCTGCACCAGCGCCGAGGCATCCTGCTCTCTTCCCGAGAGCCTTGGAAGCCCCCGCGGAATGTCGCCCGTTTTGGGCCTGAAAATCACGCCGTCGGCGTCTATCAGGGCAGCTTCGCCCCAACGCGCCAAGGCGATCCGCTCCACTACCCTGAGCTCCAGGCGATCCGGCCAGCGCCGGCGCAGGCTTGCCGACCGCACCCAGGGAATGGCCTCTACCGCCGTTTGGAGCCCCGCCAGATCCTGCGTCAGGATACCGCCATCCAGGTGCGTGATTACCGCCTCCTGCAGACAGGGCGACGACAGGTATTTCAGTACTCCGTCCACCGTCACTACCCGCACCGGCAGCTGTTGGGGCTCCCACAGCATCAAGCGGTAACCGCCACCTCCCAACAGGGACAGCAACCCCAGCGCCCACACCCAGCGCACCAACCGCCGACCCGGAGTCGGTCCTGCGACCAGGCGACCCTCGGTCGTCGTTTGCTCAGGGCCGCTCAAGGCTGATCTCCAGGATACGCCACGCCAGGGCATCGAAATCCAGCCCATGGGCCTGCGCGGCCATGGGCACCAGACTGTGGTCGGTCATACCGGGCACGGTGTTCACCTCCAGCAGATACGGTCGTCCGTCGCCGTCGAGCATAAAATCCACGCGCCCCCAGCCGGCGGCGCCGACCGCCCCAAAAGCCTCCAGGCACAGGGCCCGGAGGCGTGACTCCGACGCGGCATCCAGGCCACAGGGGCAGAGGTACCGGGTGGTATCGGCAAGGTACTTGGCCTCGTAGTCGTAGAAGGCGCGTGGCGTCTCCAGGCGAATCACGGGCAGGGCCTCACCGTTCAGAACGGCGCAGGTGTATTCGGGGCCGTCGATCCAGCGTTCGGCAAGGACCAGGGCATCGTACCGCGTCGCCGCCCGCCAGGCCTCGACCAGCGTTTCAGGATCGTCCGCCCGCGTCATCCCGATGCTGGAGCCCTCGCGGGCCGGCTTGATCATGAGAGGAAACCCCAGGGCCTCCGCCTGCGCCAGATCCGCTTCTTGCCGCAACAACGCAAACTCCGCGGTCGGCAGACCACAGCCCTGCCACAAGCGCTTGCAGCGGTATTTGTCCATCCCCAGGGCCGAGCCTAACACCCCCGAGCCCGTGTAGGGCAATCCGATGGTCTCGAGCAGGCCCTGAATCTGCCCGTCCTCGCCGCCGCGACCGTGGAGGACGATGAAGGCCCGCGCGAATCCGCCGCTACGCAGCCGCCCCAGGGTGTCGGCCTGGGCCGGGTCCAGTCCATGGGCGTCCACTCCCTGACGTACCAGGGCCGTCAACACGGCGCCGCCACTCTTGAGAGAAACCTCACGTTCGGCCGACTGCCCGCCCAGGAGCACGGCCACCTTGCCGAATTTGTCCGCCTGCAAGGTCATGATTGCCACCCCCCGACCCGACACACCTCGGGCGTCAGGCGCACACCGCTGGTACGCGCCACCTCCGACTGCACCTGTTCGATGAGTCGGGTGATGTGCCACGCGCTGGCGGCCCCGAGGTTGACGATGAAGTTCGCATGTTTTTCAGATACCTGCGCATCGCCCACGCGCAAGCCCTTCAGCCCCGCCGCCTCGATGAGCCGCGCGGCGTAGTCCCCGGGGGGATTCCGGAACACCGAGCCGCAGCTGGGAAGTTCGATGGGCTGAGTACGTCCCCGCCGGTCGAGCAGCTCGCGGATACGCTCCAGGCTGTGCGCGGCGTCCCCCGGCTCCAGCGCCAGCTCCGCCTCCAGAAACCACTCCCCCGGCGGACCCTGGACCTGGCGGTAGCCGATGCGGAAGTCCGCCGGCGCGCGCTCGCGTATCTCGCCCCGGCGGTCGATGGTGAGCGCACGCCGGACCCGGTCCCAGGTCTCCCCCCCGTAGGCGCCGGCGTTCATGGCCAGGGCGCCGCCGAGGGTACCGGGGATCCCGGCCAGGAACTCCACCCCGGTCAGCCCCAGCCGGGCGGCAAAGCGCGCCAGCCTGGCGCAGGAGACCCCGGACTCGGCCCGGATCCCTCGCGCTCCGACACGCTCCAGGGTATTCAGGCACCCTTGAGTCTGGACCACTGTACCGGTAAAACCCGCGTCGCTCACCAGCAAATTGCTGCCCAGCCCGAGCCAGAGCAGGGGCTCGGTGGGGTCCAGGCCCTGCAAAAAAACCGCTAGGTCAGCGGCGTCCGCCGGCTTGTAAAAGAGGTGCGCCGGTCCCCCTACCCGCCAGCTGGTGTGACGGGCCAGGGGCTCGTTCAGGAGCAGTTTGCCGCGGAGGTCCGCCGAGCCTCCGGTGCCTGGGTTCGATTGATATTGCAAATCCATAAAACAATAACTACGAATCACGCGAATCGGCGCGAATCAATTCGCGTGATTCGCGTGATTCGCGGTTCCCAATTCGTGTCTATTTGTGTTCATTCGTGGTTTCCGAATTGATACGCTGATTTCGTTACTCTCGTCCAATATTCCAATAGGACAGGATTAACAGGATGTTCAGGATTAACAGGATTTTTTTCTTAGTGCGCTTGTTCCCACGCTCCAGCGTGGGAACACCATCTTGTCCGCCCCGCCGTACCAATAAACATTGACTGTGGTCTACCTGACCGCTTACTCGACGCTGGAGCGTCGGGGTTTGCTCCCACGCCGGAGCGTGGGAGCCAGTGACAATTGTTAGGTGCCATTATTTTTGCTACATTAGTAATGTGCACCCTGCATGTGCACCACCCGTTCGGAGCTACTAACCATGCGCCATTTATATGATGACACAGCCTCAAAAAAGGCAGCAAGCCTAAGTATAAACAGTGAGCTACCAGCCAAAGCCGGAAAACTCGATATCAACCTCTCAGCGACCCTGGAGCATGCTTTTGAGGATGAACTAAGAAAAGCCGAACGAGCCAATTGGCGTGAAACCAACAAAAAAGCTATAGATAAATTAAACGAATTAGCTGACAAAAATGGCTTATTTTTAGATGCTTACCGAGATTTCCAATGAGCCAATTTACCCTTTATAAGAACGAAGATAGCTCTTCCAATGAAATCTACCCTTACTTTATTGATGTTCAAAATTCTTTACTTCACTGGAAAGCTTCCGCTATGAGATTCTTGCTGCAATCGACATGCTCATCTCAGGCATCTAACATCGGTGTTGGGCACGGACCATCCATCGATGCGGTTCGCGCACGCGGGTAGTGCCATCCTGAGCCTCCAATCCGCACTCACCGCATTCTACGGGCTGGAGCGTAGGAGCCGGTAGAATCGGCCACCCGGTCCTTGGGGTAAAGATCCCTGAATAACCTCGGCTTGTCGTCCGGAACATACTCATAAGGCAGAGCACCGTGTTTGTCAGGTATATCGACACGCACACCGTATTGCAGAAGTAGGCGAATCCCCTCTTCATTCCCATCACTCGCCATCTCATGCAACCCAGTCCAACCATTACCGTTGGAAGCGTTCGGGTCCGCGCCACGGCCCAACAGGAACTCCGCCATCTCCATGCAATCTTCCATCAGGGCGTACCACAAGGGCGTCGCGCTATTGTGAGCTTTTGCGTCGATATCTTTATTCAGCGGAAGGAGTAAGCGGGCAATTTCCAGAGAATGGCCAAAGGGAATCCAGTGCCACACGGTGCAACCCTTGCTGCCGACATGGAGGGGATCGGCACCCCGCTCCAACAGGAGCTTCACCATATCCACATCCCCTTCAGCAGCAGCCAGGAGTAACAGGCTATCACCCTTGGCATCGGTCGTATTGACATCCGCCCCCCCGGCCAGAAAATCTTCGACCTCCCTGACACGCCAATTGCTCGCCGCATCGATCAGTCGTTCAGTGTCATCCGCCCAGTCCTCGGGGACGAGCTTCGGCAATAACAACTCCTCCTTGTCCTTCGGAATGTACTGACAAGGCAGGGCATCGCGTTTGTCCTTTATGTCGATCCGAGCGCCGTATTTCAGGAGCAGACGGACGCCCTTCTCATCTCCACGGGCCGCCACGTCATGCAATACACTCCGGCCATTATCATCGCAAGTGTTCGGGTTCGCGCCATGGATCAACAGGAACTCCGCAATCTCCATACAATCATCTATCAGGGCATACCACAAAGGCGTCATACCATCGTAATCCTTCATGTCGATATGTTTGTTCAGCGGGAGCAGTAAGCGAGCGATTTCCAGGGAGCACCCATAGGTGACCCAGTGCCAGACGATGAAACCATCACCACCGACATGGAGCAGATCGGCGCCCCGTTCCAGCAGGAGCTTCACCATCTCCAGGTCCCCCTCACCGGCGACCAGGAGTAACAGGCTATCGCCGTCGGCGTCGGTGGTATCCACGTTCGCCCCACGATCCAGGAAGTCCTTTACCTCCTGGATACGCCCATTATTCACCGCATCGACCAGTCGTTCGTTGTTATCCACCAGGATTGCCCTCTCTCAAACCATTACTCGGTCTTCATCGACCTTTTTTTCTATGGCGTCTATAGCGCGGTCCGTCTCCTTTCTTCCCTGGCACTGGGTAGTCTTTGTCGATCTGTTCCTTGGAACGGTCCAGTTCTCCCGGCATCTTCTTGTCATGGGCCTCACGACCGGCATCCTTGCCCTTTTCCCCTCCGCCTGCTTCCCTCTCTAATTCCTTCTTCTTATACTCAGCATAGCGATCAGATGCGGGCCGGTGCCTATCACGCTCTCTTTTTTCCTCTTTCTCCCGCTTCTTCCGTTCCTTTTTAGTCTCCCTTCGCTTTTCACACTTTTCGCATGCATCATCCTCGGGCCGATCTTTGGGTTCGTCTTTGGTTTGCTCGTCGATCTTTTCGGCGAGCACCACCACGCCGGCCAGCCCCAATGCATCCCCGATCACAGCCAGGATACCCTTCGCCGCTGCAACGAGCGCCGCCACGGTTTCCGGGGCAAGAATGGCAAGTCCGACAACGGGAGCCGGCATCACAATCTCCTTTTAGTCATCCACCTAGTTGTCCTTTTGTCGTAATCGTTCAGCTTCCACCTCGTCATTCCGGCAGGGATTGCCGGAATCCAGGTGCCATGGATGACAAAAACAGCGCGAGCTCATATCCCTTTCCGGCTAATCCTGAAAATCCTGTTAATCCTGTACTATTGGAGGAAAGCGCGAACCACCAAGAATTGCTCATATATCGCCATCTCCTTCCGCCCGTAAAAATCCCGGCAACCGGGCCGTCAGGGCGCCGATGTCGCCGGCCCCCATGGTCAGAACCAGGTCTCCGTCTTCCAGCAGGGTCCCCAGGATGCGGGGTACATCCCCTAATTCCTGGGCAAATACCGGGTCCACCTGGCAGCGGGCCCGGATCGCACGGCTCAGGGTGCGGCCATCGGCACCCGGCAGCGGCGTTTCTCCCGCTGCATAGACCTCGCACAGGACCAGGACGTCCGCCTCCGACAACACCTGCACGAAATCCTCGAATTGCTCCCGGGTGCGGGTGAAGCGGTGCGGCTGGAATACCAGCACCAGCCGTCGTTCCGGCCAGCCCTGGCGCACCGCTTCGAGGGTGACCGCTACCTCCCGCGGGTGATGCCCATAGTCATCCACCAGGGTCAGCGCACGACCGTCCTCCGTGCTTACTTCCGTGACGACAAAACGGCGCCCGATGCCTTGAAAGTCGCGTAGCGCGCGCCGGATGGTCCGCTCCTCCACGCCCAGCTCCAGGCCCACCGCAATCGCGGCCAGGGCGTTGAGTACATTGTGACGACCGGGCAGATTGAGCTCTATCGGGAGGGGCCGCTCCCGGCCCTCCCAACGGACTGAAAAAACCATGCGCAGGCCTTCCTGGCGAATATCCTCGGCCCGTACGTCCGCCTCCGCCAGGGTGCCGTAGGTACGCACCGGACGCGGGACCATGGGCGCCAGGGCCCGGACTTCTTCATCGTCGATACACAAGACCGCCAACCCGTAGAAGGGCAGATGGTGCAGAAACTCCATAAAGGTGTTACGCAGGCGCTCGAAGTCGTTGTCGTAGGTGCCCATATGGTCGCCGTCGATGTTCGTGAGCACCGCCAGCATGGGCTGCAGATAGAGAAAGGAGGCATCGCTCTCGTCGGCCTCGGCGATCAGGTACTGGCTGGTGCCCAACCGGGCGCTGGCGCGGGCGCTGTTCAGGAGCCCACCGATCACGAAGGTCGGGTCCAGTCCCCCCTCGGCCAGCACGCTCGCGATCAGGCTGGTGGTGGTGGTCTTGCCGTGGGTCCCGGCCACCGCCACCCCGTAATAAAAACGCATCAGCTCCGCCAGCATCTCGGCGCGGCGCACGACCGGAATCCGCTGCTCCCGGGCGGCATACAGCTCCGGGTTGTCCGGGTTGACGGCGGTCGAGACCACCACCGCATCGGCGTCCCGGACCTGCTCGGCCCGGTGTCCGATAGAAACCGCAATGCCCAGGGCCTCCAACCCCCGGGTTGCCGCACTCGCCCGTTGATCGGAGCCGGAGACCCGATAGCCGAGGTTGACCATAATCTCGGCGATGCCGCTCATGCCCGAACCCCCGATCCCGACGAAATGCAGGCGGCGGATCCGCCCCATATTGCCGGCCCCGAAGCGCATCGATACGCTCATGTCGCGCTGACCTCCCAGCAGGCCCGGGCGATCCGCGCCGCCGCCTCCGGCTTCGCCTGACCGCGAGCCGCCTCCGCCATCGCGAGCAGGCGCGACCGGTCGTTGAATAACTCGGCCAGCGCCGCACCCAGGGACGCCGGTGAGAGCTCGGTCTGCGGTAAGAGCCGCGCGGCACCCACATCCGCCAGATAACGGGCATTGCCGGTCTGATGATCGTCCACCGCGTGAGGATAGGGCACCAGGATCGAGCCCACCCCCGCCGCCGCCAGCTCGGAGACGGTCAGTGCGCCGGCCCGGCACACCACCAGATCCGCCCAGGCATAGGCCGCGGCCATGTCCGTGATGAAGGGAGTTACTGCGGCCTCGACCCCGGCGTCGCGATAAGCCTCGCGAGCCGTCTCCAGGGTGCGCTCCCCGGCTTGGTGGCGAATCCGTGGTCTCCGGTCGGGGGAGAGGGTGGCGACCGCCCCGGCGACGGTCTCGTTGAGGTCCTTGGCCCCCAGGGAGCCTCCGATCACGAGCAGACGGACGGGACCGGACCGTGCCGCCATTCTCTCCCGCGGCGTTTTCAAGGCCAGGATCTCCGGTCGGACCGGGTTGCCGCTGGTGACCGCGCCCCGTTCCGGGGGGAAGCTGCCGGGAAAGGCCTCGAATACCTGCGCGGCGAGGCGGGACAACCAGCGGTTGGTAAGTCCCGGCACCCGGTTCTGCTCCTGGATCACCAGGGGGATGCCCAGGAGCCTGGCCATGAGTCCACCGGGCCCGGAGGCAAAGCCACCTACCCCCAGCACCAGATCGGGATGGCGCCGGCGCAGGATGCCCGCGGTCTGATACAAGGCCGCCGCGAGCCTGAAGGGGGCCGCCAGGAGCTGCCGCGGCCCCTTGCCCCGCAGCCCCTCGATGCCGATCCGTTCCAGCGGAAATCCGCGCTCGGGGACCAGCCGCGCCTCCAGGCCGCGCTGAGTGCCGATCCAGAACACCTGTACCCCCTGCTCGCGCAGCAGCTCGGCCACCACCAGAGCGGGAAAGACGTGACCGCCGGTGCCCCCGGCCATGACACAGAGGAGCCGGTCCGACTTACGGCTGTTCTGCTGCGGAACCGCGGATACAGGCCGGATTTTCCGCTCGATTTCGTTCAATAGGCCCACGGTAGTGGTGAATTTTTAAATGGCTGGCATAGACTTTTCTTTGATCCCCTCTCCCCGGCCCTCTCCCGACGGGAGAGGGAGTGTAGCCTATAGCGCGCCAAACTTATTGCGAGCGGCAATGCTTCTATTTAAACCTTAACCATTACCAGGCCCACTATTCGCCTCAATCGATCACAAAATGGGACCTAATATACATAGCTAGCCGAAACCATGGCAAAAGACTTGGGTGAGGTCGGATTGAAGGGAGGGTCACCAAACTTCCGGATTTCATCCGGGCGGCAAAGGAAAACACCGCCCTCTGTGGCTAGTCACATCTATAGGTCCCCAAAAAATCCGCCTCGGCCCCGTGATCCCTCGCGACGAACGCGTAAGCCGGGCAGGCTCCCAAGCGCGGGCCCATTTCATCCCCTCCACGGGTCTTTTTTCCACGGCCTCGATCCGCCGATCCATGCCCTGCTCGTGCAGCAGTCAGGCGCGGGCCCATCTCATCCCCCCCATAGGTCCGTGCTCCACCGCCTCGAGCCGCAAGTCCCGGTCGATCCGCAGTAGGAGTCCCACCGCCATACAGGTAACGATGATGCTGTTGCTCCCGTAGCTCATGAAGGGCAGGGTAAGTCCCTTGGTCGGCAACAGCCCCAGGTTCACGCCGATGTTGATCATGGCCTGGAGGCCGATGCTCAACCCAAACCCGTGGGCCGCGTAGGCGGTAAACCAGCAACCGGCACGCTCGGCGCGGGCGCCGATGGCCAGCACTCGCCACAGGAAAAAGCCGAAGGCCGCGATCACCAGCAGCGTGCCCGCCAGTCCCAGCTCCTCACCGATGACCGCCATCAGGAAATCCGTGTGGGCCTCCGGGAGAAAAAACTGTTTCTGGATGCCGTTCCCGAGCCCGACCCCGAGCCACTCGCCGCGGCCGAAGGCGATGAGCGCCTGGGAGAGCTGGAAGCCGGTATCGAAGGGGTCGGCGAAGGGGTCCAGGAAGGAAGTAACCCGCTCCAGCCGGTAGGGCTCCAGCGCCACCAGGATCACGGCGGCCACTACCAGCATTCCGAACAGGACGGCGAAATGGGTCACCCGGACGCCGCCGAGGAACAGCATACCCAGCACCGTGACAAGTAGGATGACGGTGGTACCGAAGTCCGGCTGGCGCATGATCAGGGCACTGGCGATCACCATCAGGAGCATGGGTTTGAGAAATCCCCACGGGCTGGTAGCCACCTCCTCGCGGCGCCGCACCAGATAGCCGGCCACGAAGATGACGGCGAAGAACTTCATGAGCTCGGAGCTCTGGAGGTTGACGGGTCCAAGCGGAATCCAACGGCTGGCGCCGTTGACCGTGCGCCCGATGCCCGGCGCCAGGACCAGGACCAACAAGACCAGGCCGCAGAAGAACAAGGCGGGTCCCGACTGCTCCCACCAGGTCAGGGGGGTGGCGAACACCAGGATTCCCATCATCGCGGCCAGCCCCAGGGCCAAGGCGTGCCGGGTTACGAAGTGAAGGGGAGCATCGAAGTTACGGTCGGCAATGGGCATGGACGCGGATGACATCATGACGAATCCGAATCCCAACAGCACCAGCACACAGACCAGGAGCGGCCAGTCCAGGCCCGGCAGCCTACCGATCCGCCGACGATTCCGTTCCGACACCTGCGAGCCGCGGTCCGCCCGCTTCCCGGCATCATCGGGATGCGTGTCGGGGTCCGACTGCCGGAGCTGAACCTCAGGGCTATCGGGATGCGCGACGGGGTGATGGGTAAGTTTTAAATGGGAACCCGTTCGATCCCCTCTCCCCAACCCCTCTTCCGTGGAGGGAGTGGCAAAAGCCCCTCTCCCACCGGGAGCGGGGTTGGGGAGAGGGGGAGCTAAAGAGGATGAGTTAATCATATCCACACTCCGCTTCGATCGCTTGAAGTACACCCTCCAGATTACTCATCAGTTCATTGTTCCAAATCCGAAGTACCCGAAAACCTCTTGTTGCGAGAAAGGCATCGCGCTGTTTATCGTCCTCCGCCTGTTCGGCATGCTGCCCACCGTCGAGCTCCAGGATCAGGTTCTTGTCGAAGCAGACGAAATCGACAATGTATCACCCAATAGGCTGTTGACGCTTGAATTTCAGGCCGCGAAAACGGTGAGCGCGGAGTCGTGCCCAAAGGATACGTTCAGCATCAGTGGACCGCTTACGAAGATTTCTAGCCAGTTCTGTAAGGTCAGACATCGTAAGAATGCGAATTCTGCCTATCGATCACCCTCTCCCCAACCCCTCTCCCGGTGGGAGAGGGGCTTTTCCATCGGGATTCGCCTGCCGAGTCCGAGCCTCGACGCTCATCTCTCGAGTGCCTCCACCGCCGCCGCGAAGACCCGACCTCGATGGGCATAGTTCTCGAACATATCGAAGCTGGCGCAGGCCGGAGAGAGCAGCACGCAATCGCCGGGCCGGGCGGCAGCGAACGCGCGGCGCACCGCATCCGGCATGTCCCTGGCGTGCACTATCTCCACGCGGCCGGTGAGTACGCGCTCGATCGAGGAGGTGTCGCGCCCGATCAGGACCACCGCCCGCGTTGTTTGCGTCACCGCTGGTGCCAGGGGAGCGAAGTCGGCACCCTTGTCGTCGCCCCCGGCAATCAGGACCGCCCGCCGCGGTTTCTGGGGATCGATCAGGCCATCCAGGGCGGCGACGGTTGCTCCCGGGTTGGTCCCCTTGGAGTCGTCGTACCAGTCGACCCCCCCTTTGTCGGCCACCAGGGCGGTGCAGTGAGGCAACCCAGGCAAGGTACGCAGGGCCTCCAGCATGGCCGCCTCCGATAGACCACAGACCTGCCCCATGGTCAACGCGGCCAAGGCATTGGCCAGGTTGTGGCGCCCCTTTATCAGCACCTCACTGGCTGGTAGCAGGCGCTCACCATCGCATGCGATCCAGGGGGCACCCTCGTATTCGATGATCCCGAAATCCGACCCCTTCTCCGGCGGCCCCAAGGAAAATCCGATGTCCCGTGCCGCTACACCCGCCATGGCCCGCACCTGAGGATCGTCGAGGTTGAGGACCGCCGTGCGGGCACCGGACAGGACTCGCACCTTGGCGGCGGCGTAATCGGCGAGGCCGTCGTAACGATCCATATGATCCGCCGAGACATTGAGCACGGTCGCCACCTCGGGTGCGAGGGACCGGGTGGACTCGAGCTGAAAGCTGGAGAGCTCTAATACATAAAGCTCCACACTATCATCGAGCAGATCCAGGGCCGGTTGTCCCAGATTTCCGCCGACCGCTGCTCGAACGCCGGCCAGGTGCACCATCCGTCCCAACAGGGTGGTGACCGTGCTCTTGCCGTTGGAGCCGGTAATCGCGGCCACCGGCGCGCGCGCGGCCTGGGCGAAGAGCTCGATATCCCCGATTACCGGCACCCCCTTCTCCGCTGCTTCGGCAATGGGAGGCTCCCGCAAAGACACGCCGGGGCTGACGATCAGCCACTCGGCGGCCCCGATGACGTCCGGATCGAAGCCGCCCAGAAACAGGGGCAGATCCGGCAGCTCCCGGCGCACCGTCGCCAGCTCGGGAGGAGACCGACGCGAATCCATGACCGCTACGGTGACTCCCTGCTTTCCCAAATAGCGGGCGCAGGACAGACCGGTCTTGCCGAGACCCAGGATCAGGGCCTTATCAGGCAAGGATCGGGGCTGGGTTATTCGAGTCATTCCAGGCATTGCTGTAATCACTATGTGGCATTGAGCCATAGTCTGTAGCAGCATCCAATAGTACAGGATTAACAGGATTTTCAGGATTAACAGGATTTTTTTAAATTGCTTTGAGAGGCCACGGTATCCCTACAATCAAGGATCAGCAGCATCTTCATGGAAGAATAAAGTGGGTATCCTCTTCTTTAGGCATTTATTGATTGAAACCATTCAACTGGTAATCATTCGAAAAGTTCTCAAACGCAGCCAATGTTGTCTCGTTCCCACGCTCCAGCGTGGGAACGTCATTCTTTCCCCTGGCCGCAATGCCTTGGTTTGGAACAGATGCCTCACCAAATCCAAAGCGGCGGCAGGTTCATGCCACTTGGCAGCACCTGAGTGACACAGGTCCTGCGGGTTCCTGTCGCTACGGGAGTCAAGGTTGCCGCCGCACTCCAAAACGTCCGGTGGTGCCCTACCATGATCGCTAACAGTCCGGAATCCATAAAGAGCCTCACGGTTTAATACATGGCCTCATAGAAGCAGTTTCATTCCGAAAATCTTGTTAATCCTGTACTATTAGCGGACACCAACGAATTATCATTTATGCTCGATGCCATTCCGTCCGCTCCAGCGAGCTATGCCCTGCCGTACCAATAGGCATTGGCTGTGGTCTATCTGATCCTTTATCGACGCTGGAGCGTGGGAGCCAGTAACTCAGATTTTTTGCCCGCTCAGGTGTCAATTTCCGCGCAAGATCGGGATTAGCCAACTCGTAAATCAATTCTAATATCATCTTTACCTTCCTGAGATATACCAATATCACCCCGGCATTCAATTGCATCAGCCCAGGCTTCGACAACGGATTCATCGAATTCACCGGACAAATAACGTTCGAGAAGATCTACCTGACTGCTTATCGATGCTGGAGCGTCGAGATCCCTCCTCCGGCGGGACAAGCCTGGTCCCATGCCAGAACATGGGAGCCACTAGAACTATTGAGAGCCAACCAGTGTTCGAGCAATGGTACGCACTGCCGGGCGGAGTCTTGGGCAATCTTGAAATTTCTGATTCCCTCTCTCGAACTCAGGGCTTTCCAGGTATCTTCTTCGATGCCGTCGATTGCCTCACTGACCTGATCGATATAGCCATCTATCTCGGGCGAAAAGAAAGACTCACCCGCGGGCAGTTCTTCCTGGAGCGTATCGAAAGCTGAATCGTCGAAGATCTGACACGCCAATTCATCGAAATCGACTCGTGACAGAACATCGTCTCGGGCGAGTTCTCTGAATCCCCTTAGGACGACCTCGCCTGTTATGATCTTTGCCCGCTTAGTCAGCTTGTTCATGGTATATACTCGAAGTCGCTTGGTGGAATATGAGCCTCGTTCGAATGCTCCGTCGGCAGCTCTCTTCCAAATCGATCCAACGGCCTGCCGTTTCGGTCCCACCGAATATATGGTTTTCGGGAATTCGGGTATGGACTGTTCGGTTTTCCAGGCATCGATCGTACCGAATTATGGGGATTCTTCGGATCGACCCATTTCGTACCACCACCTCTTCTACTCTTCTTCGGTACCCAGTCTTTTGGCATCCCCTTTGGTCGCGGACCCGGCGACCAGGCCTTTTTCGATGGTTTACAGTTCTGCATGCACCCTTTTCCTTTCCTGATTAGCAAGAATCTTCAGCCAGACTCGTGGTCTAAGTTTTTGAGGGGCCGATCCCCTTCCTGGGTTTTCTCAAGAAATGGAGTGTGTCATGGCCATGAATCACATTCAGTTTCAGTCTGGGATGTCGCTGTCTGAGTTTTCCCAACAGTTCGGGACGGAGACGCCGCGCGAAGCGGCGTTGGAGCGCGCGCGTTGGCCCGAGGGCTTTCATTGCCCGCGCTGCGGGAGCGCGG
>Ga0209568_1000264_pt1 | contig 18624 bp, 17 predicted proteins | sample WorMetOlspDAHAB2_FD_187406 | JGI IMG/M metagenome (GOLD analysis project Ga0209568, IMG submission 187406) | Marine gutless worms symbiont microbial communities from Max Planck institute for Marine Microbiology, Germany - Olavius sp. DAHAB.2... ...
TGAAAAACAGAGTCGCCGGCGTGCCGACCGCGGCGGCGGCCGAGGCCAGCGCCAGCGCGTAGTGCACCTTGTCGAAGGTGCCGGAGAAGACGACGACCGAGAGCTTATCCGGCCGCGGCACGGTCGCAGGTCCCGGCGGTCGTCGTGTGGATCGACAGATCGGTAATCGTCGGCGCTTCGCCGCACAACGGGCAGCCGGGGTCGCTGTGGACGGTGATGCGGCGGAAGTCGGTGCCCAGCGCGTCGCAGATCATCAGCGAGCCGGACATCGACCGGCCGATACCCAGCAGTTCCTTGACCACTTCCGTCGCCTGCAGCGAACCAAGGACACCGCAGAAGGCGCCGAGCACGCCGGCTTCGGCACAGGTCGGAATCTGTCCGGGAGGCGGCGGTTCGCGGAACAGGCACCGATAGCAGGGACCGTGGCTGCCGTCATCGCCGGCCTCGAACGCCTTGAACGTCGCCAGCTGACCATCGAACCGAAGAATGGCTGCCGATACCAACGGCTTGCGGGCGAAGTAGCAGGCGTCGTTGACCAGGAACCGGGTCGGGAAGTTGTCCGAACCGTCGGCGACGAGGTCGTAGCCGGACACCAGGTCCATGACGTTGTCGGGGGTGAGCCGCGTCGCATGGGAGATCAGGTTTACGCCCGGATTGATGCCGGCAATGGTCGTTGCGGCGCTCTCAACTTTCGCCACGCCGACGGAGCCGGTGGCGTGCACTACCTGACGCTGGAGATTGGAGAGATCAACCACATCGTCGTCGATCACCCCGATGGTGCCGACACCGGCGGCAGCGAGATAAAGCAGCAGCGGCGAGCCGAGCCCGCCAGCGCCGATGACAAGCACGCGCGAGTCAAGCAACCGAGCCTGTCCCGCGCCGCCAACCTCGGGCAGCAGGATGTGGCGCGCGTACCGGTGGACTTGCTCGTCGGAAAAGTCCATCCCGCCCCGATTACGGGTTGCCGCTATTCAACACCAAGGCCATCGAACAGGGCCGTCGACAAGTAGCGCTCGGCAAACGACGGCAGGACGACGACGATCGTCTTGCCTTCCATGCCCGCGCGGCAGCCGACTTCGAGCCCCGCGGCGATGGCCGCGCCCGACGAAATGCCCACGGGGAGCCCCTCCAGACGGGCCGCCTTTCGAGACATGGCAAACGCCGTCTCGTTGCCGATCTTCAGCACCTCGTCGATCATTTCCGTGTTCAGCACGCCCGGAACAAAGCCGGCGCCGATGCCCTGAATCTTATGCGGGCCCGGGACGCCGCCCGAGAGCACAGGGCTGTCTTCCGGCTCGACGGCGACGAGGCACAGCTCGGGTCGTCTCGGCTTGAGCACTTCGGCGACGCCGGTCAGCGTTCCGCCGGTGCCGACGCCGCTGATGATCACGTCGACCGTTCCACCGGTGTCTCGCCAGATCTCCTCCGCCGTGGTGCGGCGATGGATCTCCGGATTGGCCGGGTTGGAGAACTGCTGCAACATGATTGCGCCCGGCGTCGCGGCGATGATCTCCTCGGCCCGGGCGACGGCGCCGGGCATCCCCTTGGCCGCGGGTGTCAGTTCAATCTCCGCGCCCAGGAGGTAGAGCATTTTTCGCCGTTCCATCGACATGCTATCCGGCATGGTGAGGATCAGCCGATAGCCCCTGGCGGCGCAGACGAAGGCGAGCGCGATCCCGGTGTTGCCCGATGTCGGTTCGACCAGGGTCGCACCCGGGCCGATGCGGCCCTCGCTTTCGGCGGCGAGGATCATCGCCAGGCCAATGCGGTCCTTGACCGAGGACAACGGATTGAAGAACTCGCACTTCCCAAGCAGGTCGGCCTTACAGCCCGCGTCCTCGGCAAGCTTCGACAACCGCACAAGTGGGGTCTCTCCGACCGTGTCGAGGATGCTGTCGTAAATGCGGCCCGCGGATACGGCCCCGGCAGGCCCGGTGGCGCCGTCGTGATCGTTCATCGGGAGTCCCCCTCAATCAAGCCTTCTCAGATATCTGCGCCAGCATCATTCGTATTCAAATGGAAAAGTCCAGCTTGGTGCGACCTTCGCTGGCGATGCCGGCTTCGTTCGCCCGCACGCAGAGGTCGTCGATGTTCATCGAGTCGAGCCGAATCATGATCTCGTCCTGCATTTCGCTCCACAACGGCCGCACGACCTTGACCCCGAGCGGCGATCCGCTGGTGTCGTGGGCGATGTCGTCCCGGTTCTCCATCTGACGGACGACGCGAACGATGTCGCCGACACTGATCCGCCGTCTTTCGCGCGCCAGGCGATAGCCGCCCCGGGGGCCGCGAACGCCGACCAGAACGCCGTGCCGCACGAGGTTCTGCAACGCCTGCTCCAGATAGCGGCGGGGAATCCCTTGGCGGCGGGTGATTTCGCGGCTCTGCACAGGCTCGGCGCCGGCGTGGTAGGCGATGTCGAGCACCGCTTCGATGGCGAACAGGGTCTTTTTCGAAAGACGCAGCATTTCGTTCACCTCCCTGGCGCGCCGGACTCGACGGTGGCGACCCCCGTCGATCCGAAACCGCCGCCGCCGCGGCCGCTCTCGGGCAGGCGGTCTGCTTCCGACCACGCCACCCGATCGACCGGCGCCACCACCATCTGGGCAATCCGCATGCCGCGTTCGACCCGAAACGCGGTGTCACCCAGATTGACGAGCACGACGCTGACTTCGCCGCGATAGTCGGCATCGATGGTGCCGGGGCTGTTGAGCACCGTCACACCGTGGCGGGCGGCCAATCCCGAGCGCGGACGCACCTGTGCCTCGTGGCCATCGGGGAGCGCGATGGCGATCCCGGACGGAATCAGCGCCCGAGAGCCCGGCTCGATCACCACGGCATCCCCAACCGCCGCCAGCAAATCGACACCCGCACTCTGCGGCGTCGCCGGGGACGGCAACGGCAGGTCGATGCCGTGGGGCAGCCGTTGAATGGTGACGGCGACGCTCACGCGGCCGGACCCAGGACATCGGCAATGCGTCCCGCCAGCCGTTCCGCGACCCCGTGCTTGCTCAGCGGCGGCCAATCTTCGATCCCGTCCGCCGAGATCAAATGCACGGTGTTGGCGTCACCGCCGAATGTCCCGGTTTCCGGGGATACGTCGTTGGCGAGGATCCAGTCGCAGCCCTTGCGGGTCCGCTTTTCGATCGCGTTCTCGACAATGCGCCCGGTCTCGGCGGCGAAGCCGATGACCAGCCCGGGCCGCCGGCCATCGTTGGCCGCCAGGGTGGCGAGGATATCGGGATTCTCGGTCATCACCAGGGACGGGGGCGTCCCCGCCGGTTGCTTCTTGATCTTCGTTGCCGCCGGCTGCGCGACGCGCCAGTCGCAGACCGCCGCGGCGCACACGGCGACGTCGACCGGCAGCGCGTCCTCGCACGCAGCCAGCATCTCCCGCGCCGTCTCAACGCACACCACGGAAACGCCGGTTGGATCAGGCTCAGCGGTCGGACCGGAGACAAGGGTGGTCTGGGCACCCAGCCGCGCCAGCGCACCGGCGATGGCGTGGCCCTGCTTGCCCGATGAGCGGTTGGCGATGAACCGTACGGGATCGATGGGCTCGATGGTCGGCCCACTGGTCACCAGCGCCCGCCGGCCCGCCAGTCGGCCTGCCTCGGCGAAGAAGGCTTCGAGGGCATCGATGATTTCGGCCGGTTCGGCCATGCGTCCCATACCCCACTCGCCACAGGCCATGTCGCCTTCGCCCGGTCCGATGTACCGGACGCCGCGTGACGCCAGGGTGGCCAGATTGGCACGGGTCGCCGGGTGTTCCCACATGCGCACGTTCATCGCCGGCGCGGCCATCACCGGCTTGTCGGTGGCCAACAGCGCCGTCGTCGCAAGATCGTCGGCGATCCCCGCCGCCATGCGAGCGAGGATGTCGGCGGTCGCCGGCGCCACCAGAACCACGTCGGCTTCTCGCGAGAGCCGGATGTGGCCCATTTCGCTCTCGTCGGTCAGCGAGAACAGGTCGGAATAGACCTTGTCCTCACTGATGGCGGCCAGCGACAGGGGCGTGACGAATTGGGCGCCGCCACGGGTCAGGATGCAGCGCGCCGACGCCCCACGTTCGCGCAGCCGCCGGATCAGGTCGAGGCATTTGTAAGCAGCGATCCCCCCGGACACGATGAGCAGGATCCGTTTTCCCTCAATCACGGTTGCCATCTTCAATATTTAACCGAAAAAAACTGTGGATAACGTACGCATTCACACTGCCCCGTGCAACCCCTGATTTGCCCGGGAATCGGTCGTGCAGGCTCAGACCAGGAACAGCAACAGGACCAGCAGCGCGACGATGATCCACAACGCCACCGGCGGGCCACGGCGAGCCCCGCCCCCGCCCAAGGCTCGCACCGTTTCCGGATGCAACCGAAGCCGGCCATCGGCGAGCATCGATGCGCCGCGTTCGGCAACATCGATCAGTTCCGGCAGGCGGGTGATCGTGTTCGTCACGCCGCCCATGGCGTCACGCAGGCGCGCCTCCGGCCCGAAGGTCTCGGTCATCCAGTCTTCGATCAGCGGACGGGCAAGCAGCCACATATTGGCGTCGGGACACAGTTTTCGCCCGGTGCCCTCGGCGACGAGCATGGTCTTCTGCAGCAGCAGAAGCTGCGGCTGCGTTTCCATCTCGAAGGTTTCGGTGATCTTGAACAGCTGGCCCAGCAACCGGGCAATGGAGATCTCGTTCTGCGGTTTGTCGAGGATCGGCTCGGCAATGGACCGGCAGGCCTGCGTGAACGTGTCCACGGATCGGTGCGAGGGCACCCAGCCGGCTTCGAAATGAACCTCCGCCGCCCGCCGGTAGTCGCGGCTCAAGAACGCGACCAGCAGCTCGCCCAGGTACCTCCGCGTCGCCTCGTCGACCCGGCCCATGATCCCGAAATCGACCGCCGCGATTCCCCCGTCATCGCGGACGAACATGTTGCCGGCATGAAGATCGGCGTGGAAAAAGCCGTCCCGGAAAACCTGATGAAAAAAGGTTTCGGCGGCCTTGGTCATCACCGCCAAGGGGTCGTGGCCGGCAGCGACGATGGCATCGTGGTCGTCGAGCGGGATGCCGCCCACCCGTTCGGTGGTCATCACGCGGCGGCCGGTCCGGGACCAGTCGACCTGCGGCACGCTGTAGTCGGGATCGTCGGCGAAATTCTCCGCCATCTCCGCCGCCGCCGCGGCTTCAAAACGCAGGTCCATCTCCGTTTCCACGGTATCGGCGAGGGTCTGCACGGATTCCACGGGTCGCAGCCGCCGCCATTCCGGGCGCGCCACCTCGATCAATTCGGCGACCCAAAGGAACAGGTCGAGGTCGCGTGTGAACGCCTCTTCGATACCGGGCCGCAGCACCTTGACGGCAACTTCGCGGCCATCGGAGTCGACGGCGAAATGGACCTGGGCAATCGATGCGGCGGCGATCGCGGTGTCGTCGAAACTGTCGAACAGCTCATCGACAGGCGTATCGAACTCGGCTTCGATGGCGGCGCGGGCGCGGCCCCCGGAGAACGGCGGCAGACGGTCCTGGAGGTCCGAAAGATCGGCCGCCAGTTCCTCGCCGAGGAGGTCGGAGCGGGTCGAAAGCGCTTGGCCCAGCTTGATGAACGACGGCCCCGCTTCCTGCAGGGCACGGGCCAGGCGTTGGCCGGGACGGCCCGGCTGGCGGCGGCGGGACAGCAGCCGCGCAGCGACGACGACGGCCGGCGCGACGCCAATCACCTCGAGCATGAACAGCGCGTCGTGCCGCGCCAGCGTGCGGGCGATCGACAACAGCCGGGCGATATTGCGAATGCTGCGAATCATCGCGCGGTCATGCGCGCTTGGGCGTCGGCGGACTCCGGCGGGATCATGTCCGCCACGCCGAATGCAGGGCGGCGATCCCGCCGGTCAGGTTTCGATAGCGGGCCCTGTCGAGTCCGGCCTCCGTCATCATCGCCGCGAACGCATCCTGGTCGGGAAACCGCCGGATGCTCTCGGCGAGGTAGCGATAGGCGTCCGGGTTGTCGGCAACGAGTCCGCCCAGCGCCGGCAGGACCTGGAACGAATAGGCGTCGTAGAGACGATCCAGCACGGGCACGATGACCCGGCTGAACTCAAGGCACAGGAATCGTCCGCCCAATTTGAGGACTCGGCGCGCTTCGGCGAGCGCGGCGGGGATGCGGGTCACGTTGCGGATGCAGAAGGCGATGGTGTATGCGTCCACCGAGCCATCGGCGACCGGTAGGCGTTCGGCATCACCGCACACCCAGTCGATGTCGGAAAGCCGGCCGCGGTCGATCGCCCGGTCGCGGCCGACCCCGAGCATTTCGGCATTGATATCGCAGACCACGACCGAACCGCCGCCGCCTTCGAGGTACCGCAACGCGACGTCGCCGGTCCCGCCGCCGACATCGAGCAACCGCATCGTCGGCCGTGGGTTCAGCCAATCGATCATCGCCGCCTTCCACAGGCGGTGGACGCCCCAGCTCATCAGGTCGTTCATCAGGTCGTAGCGCCGGGCCACGCTGTCGAACACGCCCTTGACCAGCCCGGCCTTGGCGTCTTCGCCCACGGTTCGGAAGCCGAAATGGGTGGTTGCGCCAGCCGGTTCCGGTCCTCGCGGGTCGGTGTCTTTGAGGCGATCGTCGGACATGGCCGGCACGATAGCCCAAGCCCCCTCGACACGCTACCTTGGGGCCCATGCCCGAACTGCCCGAAGTCGAAACCGTCCGCCGCGGACTTTTACCCGTGCTCGAAGGCCACCGCTTGGTGCGGGTCACCGCGCGGCGGCCGGACCTGCGGTTTCCCCTGCCGGAGAACTTCGTACAACGGGTCGAGGGCCGCCGCGTCGAGACGGTCGACCGGCGCGCCAAGTTCCTGCTCGTGCGCCTGGAAGACGGGCAGGTGTTGATCGGCCATCTTGGCATGTCGGGCCGAATCACCGTATTCAGCGGATCGCCGCCGCCGCTCGCCAAGCACGACCACATTGTCTTCGAGACCGACGCTGGCGCGACGGTGCGATTCAACGACACCCGCCGGTTCGGTTTTTTCGATCTTTGCGCCGACGAGGAATTGGACCGACACCCGATGCTTTCCGGGCTGGGACCCGAGCCGCTAGGCGACGGGTTCAATGGCGCCTGGTTGTCTGACTGCCTGTCCGGCCGGCGGGCACCGGTGAAGACCGCGATCCTCGACCAACGCGTGGTTGCCGGCATGGGCAACATCTACGCCTCGGAAAGCCTGTTCCGGGCGCGGCTTTCGCCTCGACGCGGGGCCTACACGGTCGCCGGCCAGCGCGCCGCTAGGCTCGCCGATGCGATCAGGGCGGTTTTCGAGGACGCCATCGCTGCCGGTGGCACGTCGCTCCGCGACCACCGACAAGTGAATGGCGAGCTCGGGTACTTTCAGCACAGCTTTGCCGTTTACGGCCGCGTCGGCGAACCCTGTCCGGGCTGTAGCTGCGACGTTGCGGCGACCGGTGGAATCCGCTCGTTCGTTCAGTCCGGCCGATCGACATTCTATTGTGCAAAGCAGCAACGTTGATGCTATAGACAGGCCATGAACCGCTCCAGCCGACGGATCCTGTGCGGTTTGCTCCTGGTCGCGGCCCTCGGTGCCGCCACCGCCGCCGACGCCGACGGTTTCGTCAGTGGGATCGAGGATCTGCCGCTGATGCAGGGCCTCGAAGAGGCCGAAAGCGGAATGGTATTCGACTCGCCGGCCGGCCGGATCGTGGAGGCGGTCGCCGTCGGCAGGGTCTCGCGGGAGGACATACTCGATTTCTACACCGAGACGTTGCCGCAGCTGGGCTGGACGCCGGCTGGGGATGGCGTGTTCCGCCGCGAGGGCGAGGTGCTGAGGGTCGAGTTTCCCGGGAGCGACGGCAGCGGAACAACGGTCCGGTTTGCGTTGTCGCCCGAGGGGCACGGCGGCTGACACGCCGGCTTCGGCCGGTGGACCGAGAATTTGACATGTGAGGGATTTGGAACAGGGGAGAACGACAGTGGCTTACGAAAACATTCTCGTCGAAACGCGCGACCGGGTCGGTCTGATCACGCTGAACCGCCCCGAGGCGTTGAACGCGCTCAACGACGATCTGATCCGCGAACTGGGCGAGGCGCTCGACGCCTTCGATGCGGATGACGGCATCGGCGCCATCGTCCTCACCGGCAGCGACAAGGCGTTCGCCGCCGGCGCCGACATCAAACAGATGCGCGACATGACCTTCATGGACGCCTACAACCGCAATTTCATCACCGGCACGTGGGAGAAGGTCGCGACCACCCGTAAGCCCGTCATTGCCGCGGTTGCCGGCTTCGCCTTGGGCGGCGGCTGCGAGGTGGCGATGATGTGCGACTTCATTATCGCTGCCGACACCGCCAAGTTCGGCCAGCCCGAGATTACCATCGGCACGATCCCCGGCGCCGGCGGGACCCAGCGCCTGACCCGCGCGGTCGGAAAGGCGAAGGCCATGGACATGTGCCTGACCGGGCGGATGATGGACGCCGAGGAAGCCGAGCGCAGCGGGCTGGTCAGCCGCATCGTGCCGGCCGCCGATCTCGTCGACGAGGCGGTGAAGGCGGCGTCCAAGATCGCCGCCCTGTCGAAGCCGATCCTCTATATGGCCAAGGAATGCGTGAACCGCGCCTTCGAGACCACGCTGGCGGAAGGTGTCTTCTTCGAACGGCGCATGTTCCATGCTTCGTTCGGCACCGAAGACCAGAAGGAAGGCATGGCGGCGTTTGCCGAGAAGCGCAAACCCGCGTTCAAGCACAAGTAGGAACAGCCCTTCGGTTGACGGACCGGGACGGCGGCGATATATGCCTCCGTTCCGGCCGCGGCCGCAACAGCCAGCAGGATTACAATGGCTCACCACAAGTCCGCGAAGAAGCGCATCCGCCAAACAGCCAAGCGGACACGCGTCAATCGCGCCAGAATCAGCCGAATCCGCACGTATCTACGCAAGGTTGAAGATGCGATTTCCAGCGGAGACCAGGAAAAGGCCCGCGCGGCGTTCAAGGACGCGCAGCCGGAGCTGATGCGCGGGGCCGGCAAGGGCGTGCTCCACCGCAACACGGTCTCCCGACGCCTTTCCAGGTTGTCGGCCAGAATCAAAGCGATGTCGGCCTGACCGGCCCGGCATCCGACGCACCCCTCCTTTCCAGTCGATCAATCATGGCGCCCCGACGGCGATCCATGACTGCGCGCAATGCGTGTAAAAGATTAATGTCAAGTTATTTTTTCAGAACGTTCTCTATTCGGTCGTCTTGAACCGCATGTTCCCGGCCAGTAGAGTCGTGCCGCTGTGGAGGCGGGAGATTAGTGAAACGGGGACTTCTGTAAAATATTTCCCGGGCACTGATATAGTTGATACTGCAATAGATTGCGTTTTTTGGGCGCGGTCTACGTCACGCGAAAGTCAAATTACTATCAAATTGTAGAAAAGCGCTCACGAGAACCGTGCGCGGATTGACCACAGAATGGGTCGGGGTTTCTGAGCGGAATGGCAGTCGGGGCGTGCTTTCTTAGAATGATCTGTCTGGTTTCGGGCGGCACTCTTGCAGCGTTTGATGAGTGACCGTTCCGGGCCTGACGACATCTTGCCGGGTGCGAAAAAGGGATCATCGGCGGCTTCGCCGAGGCGGTCGGTTGTAAACCGGAAGTTGCTTTCCTTTCTTTTCGCCCACGCCGACCCGCTGCCCCGCCACGGGTAACGGGGCCCGTTCCGGGCATCCGTTGTGAAGCGATGGACCCTGTAGTCATATGGACCCTGTAGTCATAAAGGGGGCGACGGTAGCATGACCATCGGTGAGGTTTCTCAACCCGTTGAAAGCCAGTGGGAGAAGATTTGCGGACTCTTGCGGGAGGAAATCGGCGATGCCGCATACAAGAGTTGGCTGAAGCCGCTGGCCGTGCGGGACATACACGACGGGTCCGTGCGGATGGCCGTGCCGACGCGGTTCATCCGCGATTGGGTCGCGGCGCATTACGCCGACCGCATGCGCGTGCTGTGGGGAAGCGAAAACCCGGCAGTCCGGGCGATCGATTTCATCGTCCAGACCGAGGGTCATCAGCGGGCGTCCGCGCTTCGTCAGCCATTGACCGCCACGGCCGTCCGCGCCACACCCCAACTGGCACGTCAGCGGGGCAACGGTGCCGACCGCGACGCCTGCACGATCAGCGCGCCCTTGGATCCGCGGTTTACGTTTGACAACTTCGTCGTCGGCAAGCCCAACGAGTTTGCCTACGCCGCCGCGCGCCGGGTCGCCGACGCCAAAACGGTGCCGTTCAATCCGCTGTTCCTGTATAGCGGTGTCGGACTCGGCAAAACCCATCTGATGCACGCCATCGCGTGGCAGATCAGCCGCCAGCAGCCGGCGCGAACGGTGATCTACCTCTCGGCCGAGAAGTTCATGTACCGGTTCATCCGGGCGCTCCGCGAACAGAACACGGTGGACTTCAAGGATCAATTCCGCTCGGTCGACGTGCTGATGATCGATGACGTGCAGTTCATCAGCGGCAAGGATTCGACGCAGGAAGAGTTCTTCCACACCTTCAATGCGCTGGTCGACCAGGGTCGGCAGATCGTGCTTAGCGCCGACAAATCACCGAGCGATCTCGAAGGCATGGAGGAGCGGCTGAAATCCCGCCTCAACTGCGGCCTCGTCGCCGACATACACGCGACGACCTACGAACTCCGTCTCGGCATCCTGCAATCCAAGGCCGAGCAGATGAACATCCTCGTGCCTCGCAAGGTCATGGAGTTCCTCGCCCACAAGATCACCGCCAATGTCCGCGAGCTCGAGGGCGCGTTGAACCGGGTGGTCGCCCATGCCCAGTTGATCGGTCGTGACATCACCTTGGAGACAACGCAGGAGGTCCTGCACGATCTGCTGCGGGCCAACGACCGCCGGGTGACCATCGAGGAAATCCAGAAACGGGTCGCCGCGCACTTCAACATCCGCGTCTCGGACATGCACTCGGCACGGCGCGCGCGTTCGGTGGCACGGCCCCGCCAGGTGGCCATGTATCTCGCCAAGCAGTTGACATCGCGGTCGCTGCCGGAGATCGGCCGCAAGTTCGGCGGCCGCGATCATACGACCGTGATGCACGCGCTCCGCCGGGTCGAAGAATTGCGCGAACACGACAGCAACTTTGCCGAGGATGTCGAGCTTCTGAGGCGCATGCTCGAAGCCTGACCGGCGTCGATCCGGACCCCGTCGAAGGCGCGATTATCGCTTCGAATTCAAGGGGCTTCTGCTATACTGGCGGACCCTCGGGGAGCCGGATTCCGGCGACTATTCCGCGGACGTCACGTTGCGGGCCGGGCGGCCGGGGCGCCAATGCCGGCGAACCGGCCCGTTCGCGGCCTGTCCAACGGCAGCCGGCGGATTTCCAGGACGGATTTCTTAGGACGCTATGAAACTCACGATTGAACGGGCCGTCTTGCTGAAAGCGCTTGGGCACGTCCAGAGCGTCGTCGAACGGCGCAACACCATCCCCATTCTCTCCAACATCAAACTGGAAGCCAAAGAGGGCCGTCTGCACCTCAATGCCACCGACATGGACCTCGAGGTTGCCGAGGGAGTGACGACCGAAGTTGGCGCAGGCGGAGCGATCACCGCCCCCGCCCACACGCTCTACGACATTGTCAGAAAGCTTCCCGAGGGCGCCCAGGTCGAAATGGACGCAACGGGCGGCGACGATCGGCTGACCCTGCGCTCGAGCCGCTCGCGATTCACCCTGTCGTGCCTTCCGACCGAGGATTTCCCGGTGATGGCCGGGGGCGAGATGCCGCACCAGTTCCGTCTTGCCGCCGGCGAACTGCGGGGGCTGATCGACCGCACCCGTTTTGCCATCTCCACCGAGGAAACCCGTTACTACCTCAACGGCATCTATCTGCACGCCGCGGAACGCGACGGCATCGATGTCCTGCGGGCGGTTGCCACGGACGGGCACCGGCTGGCCAGCGTCGAGGTGCCGCTGCCCGATGGCGCGGCCGGCATGCCGGGCGTGATTGTGCCGCGCAAGACCGTCGGCGAGGTCCGCAAGCTCATCGACGAGACCGCCGCCGACATCGAGGTCGCGATCTCCGAGACCAAGATCCGATTTGCCTTCGATGACGCCGTTCTTACGTCGAAGCTGATCGACGGCACGTTCCCCGACTACGAGCGGGTCATCCCGACCGGCAACGACAAGGAACTCGACGTCGACCGCAAGCTTTTCGCCGACGCCGTCGACCGGGTTTCGGCGATCTCCAGCGAGAAGTCCCGCGCCGTCAAGCTGAGCCTCGCCAACGGAACCTTGGTGCTGTCGGCGACCAGCCCGGAGCATGGCAATGCCACGGAAGAGCTTGAGGTCCACTACGACGGTGACAACATCGAGATCGGGTTCAACTCTCGCTACCTGCTCGATATCACCCAGCAAATCGAAGGTGACAGCGCCCGGCTGTCGATGGCCGACGCCGCCTCACCGACCGTGATGCGCGAGATGGGCGATGCCAGCGCGCTCTACGTGCTGATGCCCATGCGCGTATAAGGGGGCGAACCCGCTGTACGGTTCACAAGCCTTGGCGACTTTGCACGGGCCTGCCGCTGACGAGTTCCTTGACGCCGTGCCGGCGGCAGGCGATCGGCGGCTGTCGGTGACGCGGCTGACGCTCACGGATTTCCGCTGTTACCGCACCCTCAGGCTTGAGTGCGGCACCGCTCCGGTGGTGCTCACCGGACCCAACGGGGCAGGCAAGACGAACGTTCTGGAAGCCATTTCGTTCCTCGTTCCCGGTCGGGGGCTGCGCCGTGCGCGATCCGAGGATATCGCTTGGCGCCCGATGGATGGCACGCCCGCAGAGGCATGGGCCGTCGCCGCGCGTATCGAGACGCCGGACGGTCCACACGACGTCGGTACGGGGCGTGACGGTGCCCAGGGGCGCGATCGTCGCCAAGTGCGGATCGACGGCCAACCTGCGCGGGGACAGGCCGCCCTGGCCGAAGTCCTGAGTGCCGTCTGGTTGACGCCGCAGATGGACCGCCTGTTCATCGACGGCGCCTCGGCCCGGCGCCGGTTTCTCGATCGGCTGGTCTATGGGTTCGATCCGGCCCACGCCGGACGGGTTGCTTCCTACGAGCACGCGTCGCGTGAGCGCGCCCGTCTGTTGCGGGAGGGCAGCGGTGATTCCACCTGGCTCGCCGCTCTCGAGGACACCATGGCCGAACGCGGGGTCGCCGTCGCCGCGTCCCGGCGGGAGCTCGTTGGTCGTCTCGCCGCCAAGTGTGCCGGCAGTCCGGCGGGGCCCTTTCCCGGTGCGCTTCTCGGGGTCTCCGGCGACGTCGAGGGATGGCTCGAGGAAGGACCGGCGATCGACGCGGAAGACAGGCTACGCGCCTCGCTGGCCGAGGGACGAAACGCGGACGCGGAAACCGGCGGCGCGGGCACCGGTCCTCACCGCAGCGACCTCTCGGTCCGGCATGCCGCAAGCGGACGGCCCGCCGCCGACTGTTCGACGGGTGAGCAAAAGGCGCTGCTGATCGCCATCGTGCTTGCAAGTGCCCGCCTGCAGGCGGAGGAGTGCGGGGCGAGTCCAGTACTGCTGCTCGACGAGGTCGCCGCGCATCTCGATTCCCGCCATCGCGAGGCGCTGTTCGACGAGGTCGCGGCGCTCGGCGCTCAGGTCTGGTACACGGGCACGGATCGGGCCCTGTTCGCATCGCTCGCCGGCCGGGCGCGCTTCTTCGACGTTGAGGCCGCGGCGGTGGCGGCGGCGGCGCCATGACGGAAACGAGCTTCAACGGCGGCATCGACGCCGCCGAGGCCTACGACGCCGAATCCATCAAGGTCCTGCGCGGCCTCGAAGCGGTGCGCAAGCGGCCGGGCATGTACATCGGCGACACTGATGACGGTTCCGGACTTCACCACATGGTCTACGAGGCCGTCGACAACGCGATCGACGAGGCCCTGGCCGGGTTCTGCGATTCCGTCCTCGTGCAGCTCAACGCCGACGGCTCGGTCACGGTTTCGGACAATGGCCGCGGCATTCCGGTCGACATCCACCGCGAGGAGGGCGTCTCGGCGGCCGAAGTGATCATGACCCAGCTCCACGCCGGAGGAAAATTCGACCAGAACTCCTACAAGGTCTCCGGCGGCCTCCACGGCGTCGGTATTTCGGTGGTCAATGCGCTTTCCGACCGGCTCGAGGTGCGCATCTGGCGCGACGGCAAGGAACACATCGTCGCCTTCCAGGACGGCGAGACCGTGGCGCCGCTTGCCGTTGTCGGCGATGCGCCGCCCGACGAAGACGGCGCGCCCCGCACCGGCACGGAGTTGACGTTCCTGCCGTCCCCGGACGTGTTCACGATGACCGAGTTCGACCTCGGTACCCTGGAACACCGGTTGCGCGAGCTCGCCTTCCTGAACTCTGGAGTGCACCTGCGGCTCACCGATGCGCGGCTGGTCGAGCCGAAGGTCATCGATATGCACTACGAGGGCGGTCTGAAGGCCTTCGTTGCCTATCTCGACCGCTCGAAGAACGCCCTGGCCGGCGAAGCCGTGATGATCTTGGGCGAGCGCGACGGCATCGTCGTCGAGCTGGCGATGCAGTGGAACGACAGCTACCACGAGACGACGCTGTGCTTCACCAACAACATCCCGCAGCGTGACGGCGGCACCCACTTGGCCGGTTTTCGCGGCGCGCTGACCCGCACCATCAACAAGTACGCCACCGACAGCGGCATCGCCAAGAAGGAGAAGGTGGCCATCACCGGCGACGACGCCCGCGAGGGACTGACCTGCGTGCTGTCGGTGAAGGTGCCCGATCCCAAGTTTTCGTCGCAGACCAAGGACAAGCTGGTGTCGTCGGAGGTCCGGCTGGTGGTCGAGGGTATCGTCGGCGAGAACCTCGACCGGTGGTTCGAGGAGCATCCGGCCGACGCCAAGCGGGTCATCGGCAAGATTGTCGAGGCGGCGGCGGCGCGCGAGGCGGCGCGCAAGGCCCGCGAGCTGACCCGCCGGAAAGGCGCCCTCGACATCACCTCGCTTCCCGGCAAGCTGGCCGACTGTCAGGAGCGCGACCCGGCCTTAAGCGAGCTTTTCATCGTCGAGGGCGATTCCGCCGGCGGCTCGGCCAAACAGGCCCGCAACCGCTCGAACCAGGCGATCCTGCCGCTCAGGGGCAAGATCCTCAATGTCGAGCGGGCCCGGTTCGACAAGATGCTGAGCTCGGCCGAGATCGGCACGCTGATCGCCGCCCTCGGCACTGGCATCGGCCGTGAGGACTTCGACGTTGAGAAGTGCCGCTACCACAAGATCATCATCATGACCGACGCCGATGTGGACGGCAGCCACATCCGAACCCTGCTGCTCACCTTCTTCTTCCGCCAGATGCCGGCGCTCATCGAACGCGGCTATCTCTACATCGCCCAGCCGCCGCTCTACCGCGCCAAACGGGGCAACTCCGAGGTCTACCTGAAGGACGAACCGAGCCTCGAGCGGCACCTGTTCCGTGCCGCCATCGACGAAGGGGCCGTGTTCGTCGCCTACGACGGTGCCCAGGCCGCCGGCGAGCATCTGCGGGCGCTGGTCGAGGAAGCCCGCGATATCAAGACCCGGCTCGAACGGCTTGCTCGCCACGTTCCTGTTCACGTGCTGGAGCAGGCGGCGATCCTCGCCGCCCTCGATCCCGAGGTGCTGTCGGACCAGGAGCGGGCCCGTATTACCGCCGAGGCCGTGGCCAAGCGCCTCGACGCGTTGGAGGCAGAGGCCGACTGCGGTTGGACCGGCACGCCCCGTGGCGACGGTGGAATGACGTTCTCCCGCGCGCTGCGCGGCGTACCCGAATCCCACGCCATCGACAAGGCGCTGATCGATTCGATCGAGGCCCGCAAGCTGAACGACAAGGCGGGGACCCTACAGAAGCTCTATGCCCGCCACGGGAAACTCGTCGTCAAGGACCGGGAGATGCCGATCACCGGTCCGGTCGCCCTCGTGGACACGGTCATGGACCTTGGCCGCAAGGGCGTCGGCATCCAGCGATACAAGGGCCTCGGCGAAATGAATCCCGGCCAGCTTTGGGAGACAACGCTCGATCCTGACGCCCGCTCGCTGCTCCGGGTCGAGGTCAAGCACGGCGATGCCGCCGAGGAGGTGTTCTCGACGCTGATGGGCGACACCGTCGAGACGCGGCGCGAATTCATTCAGGACAACGCCCTCCTCGTCGCCAACCTCGACGTCTGACCCTCGCACATCCGAGGCTACGGCCTTTCGACCGGGGCGCGAATTGCGGTTGCGCCGGGGCGCCCTGTCGGCTACATCCGCCGGCGCGGCGACCCTGCACCCAACCACGAAACGGAGGACGCCCTCATGGGCATCGAGGTCAGTGGCCTTCTCAGTCTGATCATCCTGATTCTCGATGTCTGGGCGATCATCAAGATCTTCCAGAGCGGTGCCTCGACCGGCGCCAAGGTGCTGTGGATCGTGCTGATCCTGGTGCTGCCCTTGCTCGGCCTGATCATCTGGTACTTCGCCGGGCCCAGGTAGGCGCCATCCGGTCGCTTCGGGCCGCACGACCCCGACATTCCACTACGTCGACAGTGCCGGCAGGTCCCGGTAGAGGTCCAGTGCCTCGGGGTTGGCCAGGGCCTCGACGTTCTTCACCGTGCGCCCGTGGATGATGTCGCGGACGGCGATCTCGGTGATTTTGCCGGACTTGGTGCGCGGGATGTCGGCCACCTGGATAACCTTGGCCGGCACGTGGCGGGGGCTGCAGGTCTCGCGGATGTGCGTCCGGATGCGGGCGGTGAGCGCGTCGTCGAGCACCACGCCCTCGCGGAGCACGACGAACAGCACCACGCGGGTGTCGCTGTCCCATTCCTGGCCGACGACGATGGATTCGACGACCTCGTCAAGAAGCTCCACCTGGCGGTAGATCTCAGACGTGCCGATGCGCACGCCGCCCGGGTTCAGCGTCGCGTCGGAACGGCCATAGATGACGATGCCGTCATGGTCGGTCCATTCGACGTAGTCGCCATGGTGCCAGACGCCCGGGTAGCGTTCGAAATAGGCGGCGCGGTATTTGGCGTCGCCTTCGTCGTTCCAGAACCCGATCGGCATGGACGGGAACGGCGCGGTGCAGACCAGCTCGCCCTTCTCCCCGCGCACCGGATTGCCGTCATCGTCGAACACGTTCGTCGCCAGGCCCAGCGCGGCGGTCTGGATCTCGCCCCGCCACACCGGCGCGATGGGGTTGCCGCACATGAAGCAGGCGATCAGGTCGGTGCCGCCGGCGATGGACGCGAGGTGCAGGTCGGCCTTGATGTCGCGATAGACGTAGTCGAAGGACTCCGGTGCCAGCGGCGAGCCGGTCGAGGTCATCGTCCGCACCGTCGCCAGCGAATGGGTCTCCCGCGGCTTCAGGCCCGCCTTCGCCAGCGCGTCAATGTACTTGGCCGAGGTGCCGAACAGGGTCATGCCCTCGGCGTCGGCGTAGTCGAACAGCACGTTGCCGTCGGGGTGGAAGGGCGAGCCGTCAAAGAGCAGCAACGTCGCCTGGCTTGCCAGCGCCGAGACCAGCCAGTTCCACATCATCCAGCCGCAGGTGGTGAAATAGAACACCCGATCGCCGGGGTGGATGTCGCAGTGGAGCAAATGCTCCTTCATATGCTGGATCAATGTGCCGCCGGCACCGTGAACGATGCACTTGGGCACGCCGGTGGTCCCCGACGAGTACATGATGTAGAGCGGATGGTTGAACGGCAGCCGTTCGAACGCGATGTCTGCCGGCTCATAGGGCTCGATGAAGTCCCCGAGCACGACGGTCCGCGCGATGTCGGCAATCGGCGGTGCGGCGCGGGTGTAGGGGACAACGATGCATTGCTCGACCGTCGGCAACCCGTCGAGGATTTGCGCCAGCTTCTCGAGCCCGTCGAGGGTCTTGCCGCAGTAGAAGTAGCCGTCGGCAGCGAACAATACTTTGAGCTCGATCTGTCCGAACCGGTCGAGCACGCCTTGCACGCCGAAGTCCGGCGAGCACGAAGACCACACCGCGCCGAGGCTGGTTGCGGCCAGCATTGCCGCAACCGTTTCCGGCATGTTCGGCATGTACCCGGCGACCCGGTCGCCCTTGGTCACGCCGGCATCCTTCAGGGCCTGTGCCAGACGTGAGACGAGATCGTAGAGCTCCGAATAGCTCAACCGGCGCGCAACACGGTCCTCGCCGTGAAAGACAATGGCGTCGGCGTCGTCGCGCCGGCGCAGGAGGTTCTCCGCGTAGTTCAGCCGCGCCCCGGGGAAGAACCGTGCGCCCGGCATGGCATGCGGGTTTTCGATGACGACCGTTCCCCAGGTCTCGGCAATGACGCCGGCGAAGTCCTTGAAGCTTTGCCAGAACTTTTCCGGCTGTTCGATCGAGAACCGGTAGAGCGCCGGGAACCCGTCGATGGTGACGTTCCAGTCGACTTCGACCTCTTCCATGAAGCGGCACAGGTTGGCCGTCAGGATCCGGTCTCCCGACGGTTCCCAGAGCGGTTTGCCCACGCCGTTCTCCCCGTTGCCTTTTCCCTCGTTTGGGCGAAGTATGCGAGGGCTCCGCCAGGGGCGCAAGCCGGCTCGGCGCCGAATCGGCCTCCATTCCTTCCTGTTTCTCCCGACCGAGGCACCATGCCCGCC
>Ga0209568_1000265_pt1 | contig 18606 bp, 17 predicted proteins | sample WorMetOlspDAHAB2_FD_187406 | JGI IMG/M metagenome (GOLD analysis project Ga0209568, IMG submission 187406) | Marine gutless worms symbiont microbial communities from Max Planck institute for Marine Microbiology, Germany - Olavius sp. DAHAB.2... ...
CTACAACGACATCCTCGATCACTGCTGCTTCGCATGGAACCAACTCGTCGATCAGCCGTGGAGGATCATGTCCATCGGGCTACGCGATTGGGCCCATCAATGATTGTTTTTGCAGATTGGTATTAGTTCGTAGGCCGGGCGCTGGGGAAGAAGGCGGGTTGGCCGTTGATGGTGTAGGCGGCGATGGCCCGCTGGCCGTCGGCGGAAATCAGCCAGTCGATGAAGGCTTGCGCGTCAGCCGCCTTGACGTGCGGATGCTTGGCCGGGTTGACCGCGATCACGCCGTAGGGATTGAACATGCGCTTGTCGCCTTCCACCAGGATGGCGAGATCACCCTTGTTGCGGAAGTTGAGCCAGGTGCCGCGGTCGGAAAGGGTGTGGCCGGCCATGGCCGAAGCCGTGTTCAGGGTGGCGCCCATGCCGGCGCCGGCTTCCCGGTACCATTTGCCGCTGGCCCGGCTCGGGTCGACGCCGGCGGATTTCCATAAGGTCAGTTCCTTGCGGTGGGTGCCGCTGTCGTCGCCGCGCGAGACGAACACGGCGCCGGCGCCGGTCAGCCGCTTCAGGGCCTGGGCCACGTCCTTGCCGCTCTTGATGCCGGCCGGGTCCGCGGCCGGGCCGACGAGGACGAAATCGTTGTACATGAGATCGAAACGCTCGACCCCGTAGCCGTCGGCGACGAATTTCTCCTCGCCGGCGCGATGGTGCACCAGAAGCACGTCCGCGTCGCCGGCCCGGGCCAGCCGGATGGCCTGGCCGGTGCCGACGGCGACGACCCGCACCTTGATGCCCGACTTGGCCGTGAACATGGGCAACAGGTGGTCATAAAGGCCCGAGTTGCGGGTCGACGTGGTGGAGGCCACGGTGATGAACCGCTCGCCGGCGGCGGCGGTCCCGGCGAGGGCCGCCGTCACGACCATGAGGGCGGTGAGAAAGAGCGAACGGGCCTGGATCAATGGTCTGCGTCTCCACTCAGGTGTCGTTATCGGAAGGGCGATTCTGGTGTCGGCGGTTATCACGTCCCAATCGCCACCACAAGAGTTCGCCCTTGACGAAGGCCTGGGCCAGATCGTTCTCCGGGGCCTCGAAGAACCTGGGCGCCGGGGCCCGCTCCAGGACCCGGCCGCGGTGCAGGAACAGGACGTCGTCGGCCAGGCGCTTGGCCTGGCCCAGGTCGTGGGTGGTCATGATGATGCGCGTCCCCTCGGTGCGGATCGCCTGGACGATCTTCTCCACCGCGTGGGTGGCGGCCGGGTCCAGGCTGGCCGTCGGTTCGTCCAGGAACAGCACCTGGGGTTGGAGCGCCCAGGCCCGGGCCAGGGCCAGTTTCTGCTGTTCGCCGAAGCTCAGCACCCGGGCCGGCTGGTCCTTCAGCCGCCTCAGCCCGCAGCGGCCCAGCACCTCGTCGATGACTTGGGCCCGTTCGGCCCGCGCCCGGCGTTTAAGTTTCAGCGCGTAGTCCACGTTGGCGGCCACCGATCGGCGCAGCATGACCGGGCGCTGGAAGACCATGGCCTGGGCCTCGCCGGGGCGCCCTTGGCCGCCCGGGCCCAGCCACTTGACGGTGCCGGCGCTGGGCTCCAGGAGCCCGTGGCAGAGCCTCAGGAACAGGCTCTTGCCGGCGCCGTTGGGGCCGACGATGACGCTGGTGGCACCGGCCTCGAAGCTCAATGTGACGTCCTTGATCAGGCGCATGCCGCCGATCTCGTGGGAGACGTCGTCGAGGGCGAGGGGCAGGATGGCGTCGGTCATGGCTCTTCCCTCAGGCATGCCGGCGCTGCGCCGCTTCCTTGATCAGGAAGGCCGCGCCGTTGACGCAGGTGGACAGCACCAGGAGGATGATTCCGAGGCCCAGTGCCAGGGCCAGGTCACCCTTCGAGACCTCCAGCGCGATGGCCGTGGTCATCACCCGGGTGGCGTGGTCGATGTTGCCGCCGACGATCATCACCGCGCCGACCTCCGCCGAGGCCCGGCCGAAACCGGCCAGCACGGCGGTCACCAGTGAGAACCGCCCGTCCCACAGGAGCGCCGTCAGGGCCCTTCCGGGCCCGGCGCCGAGCGAGCGCAGTTGCTCCTCGTATTCGTGCCACAGGTCCTCCACCACCTGGCGGGTCAGCGAGGCGATGATCGGCGTCACCAGGATCACCTGGGCGATGATCATGGCGGTGGGGGTGAACAGCAGGCCCAGCACCCCGAATGGCCCGGCCCGGCTGAGCGCCAGATAGACGATCAGCCCGACCACCACCGGCGGCAGGCCCATGAAGGCGTTCAGGATGACGACGATGGTCATCCGGCCCGGGAACCGGAACAGCGCCACGGCGGCGCCCAGCGGCAGACCGATGGCGGCGGCGATGAACACGGCGCTCAGGCTGACCCTGAGCGACAGGGCGACGATTTCCGTCAGTCCGGCATCGAGGCCCGCGACGAGGCCGAAGGCGGCGGCGAAGGCATCGCCGAAATCGTTCATATACGTCTGTTCCAACCGTTGGGACGACGGGATTCGACGGGATTTCAAGCACAAGCCCGGGCGTTTGGCAAACCTGATCCCGCTGACGTGACTTGCGCGCCGGACCCTGGATGGACATCATGACGCCCCCTATATAGGGGGAGGCGATCCTTTCCGATCGCCCGGACGAGGCGAGGCATGAGCGAGCAACGGGAAAACCTGGTGACCCCCGATCCGGCTGATCCCCGGTTGACCGAGAAGGTCGCCGGCATCGACCACGCGGGCAACGCGGTGACCGCGTCGGTGACCGTCGAGCGGCCGCTGACCCTGTTCCTGAATTCCCGCGAGATCGTCACCATGATGACCATCTGCGACTATCCGGAATACCTGGCCGTCGGCTATCTGGTGAACCAGAACATGCTCGGCCTCGAAGACGAGATCGTCGGCGTCGATTTCGACGCCGAGATCGAGACCGTCGTCGTGCACACCGCCCACGAGACCGACTTCGAGGACAAGCTGAAGAAGAAGACCCTGACGTCGGGCTGCGCCCAGGGCACCGTCTTCGGCGACGTCATGGAAAGCTTCGAGGACGCGGCCCTGCCCGCCGAGGCGGTGATCCACACCTCCTGGCTCTATGCCCTGATGAAGAAGATCAACACCGCGCCCAGCCTCTATCTGGAGGCCGGCGCCATCCACGGCGGCGTGCTTTGCCAGGAGGACCGGGTACTGATCTACATGGAGGACGTGGGCCGCCACAACGCCGTCGACAAGATCGCCGGCTACATGTTCCTGAACGGCATCGGTGGCGGCGACAAGATCTTCTACACCACCGGCCGGCTGACCTCGGAGATGGTTATCAAGACGGTGCAGATGGGCATTCCCATCCTGGCGTCGCGGTCCGGCTTCACCGCCTGGGGGGTGGATCTCGCCCGTCAGGTGGGTCTGACCCTGATCGGCCGGGCCCGGGGCAAGCGCTTCGTGGCCTTGACCGGCGAGGACCGCATCGTCTTCGACGCCGACCACGCCGCCGTCGACGACGAGCCCCGGCATCTGCAACGCAAGGGGGCATCCCGATGAGTGCCGGTGCAAGAGGCGCGGACGGGCGGAGCCCGGACAGGGACGGAAACATGAGTATGACCGGCCCGGTCGTTGGTGTTCTGTTGGCCGGCGGCCTGGCCCGGCGCATGGGCGGCGGCGACAAGAGCCTGTTGGACTTGGGCGGCGGCTCGATCCTGGAGCGGGTCATCGGCCGGGCCCGGCCCCAGGTGGATACACTGGTGCTCAACGCCAACGGTGATCCGGAACGCTTCGCTCCCTTCGGCCTGCCCGTGGTGGCCGACGTCATCGAGGGCTTCGCCGGGCCCCTGGCCGGCGTCTTGACCGGCATGACCTGGGCCGCCGAGACTAACCCGGACGCGGAATGGGTGGCGTCCTTCGCCACGGACGCGCCGTTCCTTCCCGAAGACCTTGTCGCCAGGCTCGCCGGCGCGATCGCCGCCGACGATGCCGAGATGGCCTGCGCCATGTCGGCCGGACGGACCCATCCCGTGTTCGCGCTCTGGCCGGTGCGGCTGAAGGACGAACTGCGTCGCGCCATGGAGGAAGAGGAAATGCGCAAGATCGATCGCTGGACGGCCCGCTACGGCATCGTCCACGTGGATTTCACCGCCGACGACGTGGACCCCTTCTTCAACGTCAACCGGCCGGAGAACCTGGAAGAGGCGCGGCGCCTTCTGGACCGCTTAGGCCCGCCGGCCCGGGGGGTGGCATGAGCGCCCACGAGACCATGCGGGTCGGCGTCGTCGTCGAGCGCCGCGAGATCGACAATCGCTGGGTCGATTACACCTGGGAGCCCGTCGCGGTGATCCCCGGCGTCGCGCCCATGGCCGAGGACCAGGAATGGCTGCCGCTCCGGGAAGGCGAGGGCTGGCGGCATTTCCTCATCGGCACCCTGGATATCGAGCTGTTCCAGGGCGAGACGGAGGGCTACCGGGCCAATCTCTCGAACTCGCTGCCCAACGTCTACGTGGTGCTGACCCGGGGCAACGAGGCCGACGAGCCGGACATCATGCCGTTCCTGGTCACCGTCTGTCCCTACGAGGCCGAAAGCTACACGGAAGGCGACGAGGAAATCGTCGAGGGCGTGCCCATGCCCGAAGAGATCGGCGCCTGGGTGCAGAATTTCGTCGATACCTACCACGTCGACCAGCCCTTCAAGAAACGCAAGAACAAGCCCTACGACCCGCGCAAGGGCGGCTTCTCGCGCCGCCCGCCGCCCGCCGGCAACGGGCTCAGGAGGCGCTCCGATGGCTGAGCGGGGCGAAGGCCGGCTGGCGCGCTGGTCGCGGTTGAAACGCAAGGGCGGCGCTGACGAGGCCGAGGAGACCGCCGCCGAGGCCCGGCGTGAGGCCGACGAAACCGAGTCTCCGGCCGCCCCGGTTGCCGAGGCGCCGGAATGGCGCCCGGATCCGGCGGCCCTGCCGGGCGGTGTGCAGAAACGGCAGTTCGTGCCGCCCATGGCGCCCCTGGCGGCGCCGGAAGAGGGCGAGGCGGCCTACGAGCAGGCGCCGCCGGAAGCGTTGGCCATGCTCGAGGGCGAAGCCGCCCACGACGCGGCGCCGCCGGCGGACATGGCGGAGCGCGAACTGACCCCCGAGGAAGAAGAGGCGGTCCGCAACCTGCCGCCCATCGAGAGCCTGACCAAGGAATCGGACTTCACGCCGTTCCTCGCCGACAACGTGCCGGAATTCATCAAGAACCGGGCGCTTCGGATGCTGTGGCGCAGCGATCCGTTTTTCGGCTTCCAGGACGGCCTGGATGATTACGCCGAGAACTTCCGGGTCATCGACAAGCTGATCGACGCCGGGTCGGCGTCCAGCTACCGGCCGGGCCAGGGTTATGCGGGGCTCGACGACGAGACCGCCGAGGAGACCGCCGAGGCGGCGGCCGGCCCCGATACCGAGGCGCCCGCCGAGAAGGAGGCCGCCGCCGCGCCGCCGGCCGGTGACGAGGAAGACGTGGACGCCGATGACCTGGGTGAGGGCGAGGACGACCCCGACCAGGCCGCCGCCGCCGACTCGGAGGCCACGGAACGCCTGAGTTCCGGCAGCGTGCGCAAGCCCGGCGATGCCTGAGGGGCTTTGGGCCGCGGTTTGCGGCAAAAAAATATCCGAAGTTTCACCCATTTGTGATGCGATTCGAGCCCATTGCCGGGACCTTTTGTGATTTTCCCGCCCGGATGGCTTTTTCGCGGTGCGAAATGGTATAGGGGCGGCGGAAATCCGTCCGGTCGACGACGCCGCTGGCCCGCGGAAGCCCGGTATCCGCGTCACATCACAATTCGATATAATAATAATGATTTGCATCCGCAAAAAGTTGGTATACCAGAGCCTTTTTGGGCCCCGGAATGCTGCGCTGCAACACGCCATAAGTCTTCTAAAAACCCTTCTAAACTCATGAAAAGATTGTAGTTTTTTGTATGCAGATTCGAACAAATGGGGCTGCTTTCCTGTTGACTTGGGCGCTGTAATGGAGGGATACTGACTTCAGCATCGCACCATGCATGGGGGGCATGAGGCGACTTGGGAGGACTCCGCGCCCCGGCGCGGCAACAAAGATAAGGTAACCCTCGTGGAGGCAGGCTCGATTTTGGAGAACGACGTTCCATCGGAACGCGATTTTCCAGACACCACCGAGAACAGGGCGACAGCGGAAATCTCCGAGGAGGATTCCCTGCGCGCCAATCTGTACGGGCTTTTGGCGCGTCTTTTGACGACGCCGCCGTCGGACGAGACCCTGGACATTCTGCGCGGCCTCAAGGACTCGGATGCCGAGACGGAGATCGGCCAGGCCCTGGCCAATCTCGGCCAACTGGCGGTCCGCACCCCGCGCGGCCAGGCGGAGGACGAGTTCACCCGCCTGTTCTACGGGGTCGGCGCCGGCGGCGAACTGACGCCGACGGCGTCCTTCTATTTGACCGGTTTCGTCTACGAGAAGCCGTTGGCCGAGTTGCGGGCCGACCTGACGGAATTGGGGGTCACGGTTTCCGGTTTGAACCAGGAGCCGGAAGACCACATCGCCTTCCTGTGCGAGACCATGCACGGGTTGATCACCGGCGCCTTCGGGGCGGGAGGCGATCTGGCGCAGCAGCGTTCGTTTTTTCAAAAACACTTGGCGCCTTGGGCGGCACGGTTTTTTGAAGACTTGGAGGGTGCGGAGAATGCCACCCTCTACATGCCCTTGGGCACCGCCGGCAAGCATTTCATGGCGGTGGAAGCCGAGGCTTTCGAAATGGCGGCCTGAAGCTCGAGGCCGTGAAGCACGTCTCCGTCGGCCGGCGGAAAAACCATACGACGGCCTTCGGAAATTGGACCGAATAGGGAGTAACTTTAGGGAGAAACTCATGGCAGACAAAGATGTCAAAACCCTGCCTCGACGCGATTTCCTGAAAGCGGCCGGTGTGACCGGTGCTGCCGCCGGTGCGGCGGTTGCGCTTTCGGGCAAGAGCGCCCAGGCGGCGGCAACTGATGACGCCAAGCAAGGCGGTTATCAGGAAACCGAGCACGTGATGACCTATTACGAGCTCGCCAGGTTCTAACAACTTGCCATAGGGAGACATTTTCTATGCTCACCAAAAAGAGCAACGGGGTAGCGAACGGCCCCCGTCTGAAGAAGGCCCTGGCTGGTGTGATCGGCGGCGCCATGGACCGCCGGACGTTCCTGAAACGCTCGGGACTCACAGCCGGCGGCACCGCCCTTGCGGCGGCCGTGCCCTTGGGCATGGCGAAGCAGGTGAAGGCTGCTGCCGCCACCAAGGGCATGCAGAAGATCAAATCCGTCTGCACCCACTGTTCCGTGGGCTGCACCGTCATCGGCGAAGTCGCCAACGGCGTCTGGGTCGGCCAGGAACCGGGCTTCGACAGCCCCTTCAACCTGGGTGCCCACTGCGCCAAGGGCGCCTCGGTCCGCGAGCACGCGCACTCTGAGCGTCGCCTGCGCTACCCGATGAAGCTGGAAGGCGGAAAGTGGAAGAAACTGAGCTGGGATCAGGCGATCAACGAGATCGGCGACAAGATGCTCGAGATCCGCAAGTCCTCGGGTCCCGATTCCGTCTATTGGCTCGGTTCCGCCAAGTTCAACAACGAGCAGTCCTACCTGTTCCGCAAGTTCTACGCCTTCTGGGGCTCCAACAACGGTGACCACCAGGCGCGGATCTGCCACTCGACCACGGTTGCCGGTGTCGCCAACACCTGGGGCTACGGCGCGATGACGAACAGCTACAATGACATGCATAACTCGCGTGCCATGTTCCTCATCGGCTCCAACCCCGCCGAAGCGCACCCCGTGGCCGTGCAGCACATCCTCAAGGCCAAGGAACAGAACAACTCGGCGCTGATCGTCTGTGACCCCCGGTTCACCCGCACGGCGGCCCACGCCGACGAATTCGTGCGGTTCCGTCCCGGCACCGACGTGGCGTTGATCTGGGGCATCCTGCACCACATCTTCGAGAACGGCTGGGAAGATAAGCAGTACATCAAACAGCGCGTTTGGGGCATGGACCGGATCCGGGCCGAGGTGAAGAAGTGGACGCCCGAGGAAACCGAGCGCGTCACCGGCGTGCCGGGCTCGCAGCTCCGGCGTGTCGCACGGACGCTGGCCAACAACCGGCCGGGCACCATCGTATGGTGCATGGGCGGTACCCAGCACACCAACGGCAACAACAACACCCGTGCCTACTGCGTTTTGATGCTGGCCCTCGGTAACATCGGCCGTGCCGGTGGTGGCGCCAACATCTTCCGCGGTCACGACAACGTCCAAGGTGCTACCGACTTCTGCATCCTGTCGCACTCGTTGCCGGGCTACTACGGCCTGAAGAAGGGCTCGTGGAAGCACTGGGCGCGCGTCTGGGACGTCAACTACGACTACATCAAGGGGCGCTTCGCCTCCGAGAAGCTGATGCAGTCGAAGGGCATCCCGGTGAGCCGCTGGATCGACGGTGTTCTCGAAGACAAGAAGAACATCGACCAGCCGGACAACGTCCGCGGAATGGTCCTCTGGGGCCATGCGGTGAACTCGCAGACCCGTCTGCCGGAAATGAAGAAGGCGATGGAGAAGCTGGATCTGATGGTCGTCATCGATCCGGTGCCGACCTTCGCCGCGGTCATTCCGGACCGTCAGGACGGCGTCTACGTGTTGCCGGCGTCGACGCAGTACGAAACCTACGGTTCCGTCACCGCGTCCAACCGCTCGCTGCAATGGCGCGAAAAGGTGTTCGATCCCTTGTACGAGTCGCTTCCGGACCACACCATCATGTACAAGTTCGCGAAGAAACTCGGCTTCGACAAGGAGATGTTCAAGAACATCAAGGTCGAAAAGGACGAGCCCCTGATCGAAGACATCACCCGCGAATTCAACAAGGGTATGTGGACGATCGGCTACACGGGTCAGTCGCCCGAGCGCCTTCGGGCCCACATGGCCAACCAGGCCACCTTCGACAAGACCTCGCTGCTCGCCAGGGGCGGTCCCGTCGCGGGTGACTACTACGGTCTGCCGTGGCCCTGCTGGGGTACGGCCGAGCTCAAGCACCCGGGGACGCCGGTTCTCTATGATCCGTCGAAGCCGGTGGCGGAAGGCGGTCTCAACTTCCGGGCGCGCTTCGGCGTCGAGCGGAAGGGCGAGAACCTCTTGGCCGAAGGCTCCTACCCGGTGGGTAACGAGCTCAAGGACGGTCACCCCGAGTTCAACATGGCGCTGCTGAAGAAGTTGGGCTGGGACAAGGACCTGACCGCTGCCGAGAAGGCGTCCATCGAGAAGGTCGCCGGCGACAAGACCAACTGGAAGACCGACCTTTCCGGCGGTATCCAGCGGGTCGCCATCAAGCACGGCTGTGCGCCCTTCGGTAACGCCAAAGCCCGGACGGTCGTCTGGACGTTCCCGGATCCGGTGCCCTTGCACCGCGAACCGCTGTATACGCCCAGGCGCGACCTTCTGCCCAAGTACGCCACGTACAAGGACAAGAAGGCCTATCGTCTGCCGACCATGTACGAGTCCATTCAGAAGAAGGACTTCTCCAAGGACTTCCCGACGATCCTCACCATGGGCCGTCTGGTGGAGTACGAGGGTGGCGGCGACGAGAGCCGTTCCAACAAGTGGCTCGCTGAACTGCAACAGGACATGTTCTGCGAAGTGAACCCCATCGATGCCAACAACAACGGCATCAAGGACGGGGCCGACATGTGGGTCCATTCGCCGGAAGGCGGCAAGGTGCTGGTCAAGGCACTGGTTACCGAGCGCGTCGCGCCCGGTGTGGTCTTCATGCCGTTCCACTTCGGTGGTCACTGGCAGGGCAAGGATCTGCGGTCCAAGTACCCAAGCGGGGCCGATCCCTATGTGTTGGGCGAAGCGTCCAACATGTGCGGCACCTATGGGTATGACTCGGTGACCCAGATGCAGGAAACCAAGACAACCCTCTGCAGAATCAAAGCAGCGTAAGGATAAGGAGGAAAAATCATGGCAAGAATGCGTTTTCTTTGCGATGCCGAGCGCTGCATTGAATGCAACGCGTGCGTCACCGCGTGTAAGAACGAAAACGAGGTGCCGTGGGGCGTCAATCGCCGCCGGGTGGTGACCATCAACGATGGCAAACCCGGTGAGCGGTCCATCTCGGTGGCCTGCATGCACTGCTCCGACGCGCCGTGCATCGCGGTCTGCCCGGTGGATTGCATCTACCAGACGGAAGAAGGCGTGGTGCTGCACTCGAAGGATCTTTGCATCGGGTGCGGCTACTGCTTCTTCGCCTGTCCTTTCGGTGCGCCGCAGTACCCGCAAGCGGGCAACTACGGCTCACGCGGAAAGATGGACAAGTGCACCTTCTGCGCCGGTGGTCCGGAGGACGACAACTCCGCCGCCGAATTCCAGAAGTACGGTCGCAACCGCCTTGCGGAAGGCAAGTTGCCGCTGTGCGCCGAAATGTGCTCGACCAAGGCTCTCTTGGGCGGCGACGGCGACATGGTGTCCAACATCTACCGCGAGCGGATCGTCAGCCGTGGCTTCGGCTCCGGCGCCTGGGGATGGGGCACCGCCTATCAGTTGAAGGCGGGGTCGTAATCCCGGGAGGTAACGGTTGAAGGGGGCGGCGGTGTCCGAATTTGACGGACGCCGCCGCCCGCCGTTACCCTATCGACCGTAAGAAGATGATGCGGACGATTTTGATTCATAAGGAAAAAATTGGATGAAGACCCGAAATCCAATCTGGGTCGTGGGCGCCGTTGCGGTCGTCGGTCTGTTGCTCGCCGGATGCCGGGCCGAGGAACAGGGCCGCGTCATCGACTACGAACCCGGAGTCTACAAAGGCAAGAAGGAAGCCGGCATGACGGCCGAGCAACGCGACGAGTTGCGCCGCCGGGTACGCCTGCAAAGCGGCAGCGTCACTCCGGCCGGCGGTGGCGGGGCGCCGTCCGGCGGCAGCGTGCGCAAGCCGTCGGCGTCGCCCAATCTGGGCCGCCTGAACACCCGGGCGGCGAACCAGAAGGGCCCATGATCGGTGGATGTCGGGACTCGGAGAAAAAGGATTGAGCCATGAGTAGGTCGAAACTTCGCACGCTGGTGGCGGGATTGGGGATTTTCCTGTTGGCCGGATACGCCGGCATGGCCGGGCTGAGCGGCTCGCCATCCCTGCAGGTGGCGCCGGCGGCCGCACAGACCGGCGGACAGGTGCCGGGGAACTGGTCCGGCTCAAGCAGTGCTTCCGATATCTGGGGCGTAATTCGCAAGGGCCGCTGCGGCACGGTCAGTATCCCGGACAAGCAGGCCGGCTGCCTGGTGCAGTCCGAGGGCGAGGAGTTCCGGGCCTTCCGCAACGGCCCCATGTCGTCCATCGGCGGCTGGTCCATGCTGGCCATGCTCGTCGTCATCGCGCTCTTCTTCGCCGTCCGCGGCCGCATCCGCATCGATGCCGGACCGCATCCGGAGGGCCGCACCATCGAGCGCTTCAACGGCCTCGAGCGGTTTACCCACTGGCTGACGGCGTCTTCGTTCATCATTTTGTCGATCACCGGGCTGAACGTGCTCTATGGCAAGTACATCTTCCCGGCGATCATCGGCAAGAGCGCCTTCGCGACGCTGACCATGTGGGGCAAGATGGCCCATAACTACATCTCCTGGGCCTTCATGCTGGGCATCTTCATGATGTTCATCCTGTGGGTGAAGGACAACATCCCCGGCAAGGTGGACCTGCAGTGGCTGGCCGCCGGCGGGGGCTTCTTTTCGAAGGGCGTGCATCCGCCGTCGCGGCGCTTCAACGCCGGCCAGAAGCTGGTCTTCTGGGCGGTGATCGGCGGCGGCGTGGCCCACATCTTCACCGGGCTTCAGTTGCTGTTCCCCTTCGAGATCCAGTTCTTCGCGGAAGTCTTCACGGTCCTCAATCTGGTCGGCTTCAGCCTGCCGATGGAACTGACGGTGCTGCAGGAAATCCAATACGCCCTTTTGTGGCACGGGGTCTCGACCTTCATCATGCTGCTGTTGATCTTCGCCCATATCTATATCGGGTCGCTGGGCATGGAGAAGGCCTTCGACGCCGTCGGCACCGGCCAGGTGGACCTCAACTGGGCCAAGGAGCACCACGGCCTTTGGGTCGAGGAAATGGAACAGGAGGCGGCTGAGGATGCGGGCCAGACCGCGCAACAGCAGCCGGCAGAGTAGGGGAGCGAAACCATGGGTGATCGCTGGAAATCGTTTTGGATGGGGACCATCGCGGCAATCGCCATTGCCGTGTTCGCCGGGTTCGTCATGGACAACAACAACCCGACGGCCGGGGAGAAGTTCTCTTCGTCGAGTACCCGGCTCTAGCTCCTCGACGGACGCTTGAAAAGGGAAACGGCCGCGCCGGAGGTGCGGCCGTTTTCGTATCCCGTCGCCGGCCGACGGTTACTCGGCCGCCGCCGCCCTTTCGCCGGTGGCTTCCACCTTGACCGCGCAGAACTTGAACTCGGGGATCTTGCCCACCGGGTCGAGCTGCGGGTTGGTCAGCAGGTTGGCCGCCGCCTCCACGTAGCAGAAGGGGATGAAGACCATTCCGTCGGGGACGTCCCGGTCGGCCCGGACCTGGATGTTGACGGCGCCGCGCCGGCTGGAGACCCGGATCATGTCGCCCGGGCTCAAGCCCAATTCGCCCATCTGATGGGGGTTGAGGCTCGCCGTGGGCACCGGTTCCAGGGTGCTGAGGGTCTCCGCCCGGCGGGTCATGGCGCCCGTGTGCCAGTGTTCCAGAACCCGGCCCGTGGTCAGCACGAAGGGGTAGTCCTCGTCGGGCAGTTCGTCCGGCGGGGTCAGTTCGGCGGCCACCAGCTTGGCCCGGCCGTTGGCCGTCGGGAAACCTTCGCCGAAGATGATGTCGTTGCCGGGGCTGTCCTCGGCGTCGCAGGGGTAGGTGACGGCGTCTTCGCGCTCCAGGCGTTCCCAGGTGATGTTGTCCAGGGACCGCATGGTCCGCTTCATCTCATTGAACACGTCGGCGGGTCCTGAGTAGTTCCAATCCAGGCCGATGCGGCCCGCGATCTCCTGGATGATCCACCAGTCCTGGCGGGCCTCGCCGGGAAGTTTCAGGGCCGGGCGGGCCAGTTGCACCTGGCGGTTGGTGTTGGAAAAGGTGCCGGTCTTCTCCGGGAAGGCCGAGGCCGGCAAAATCACGTCGGCGTGGAAGCAGGTTTCGGTCATGAAGATGTCCTGGACCACCAGGTGCTCCAGCTTGGCCAGGCCGTCCCGCGCATGCTGCACGTCCGGGTCGGACATGGCCGGGTTCTCGCCCATGATGTAGACACCCTTGATGACGTCGGCGTGCACGGCGTCCATGATCTCGACCACCGTGAGGCCCCGCTTGGTGTCCAGCTCGGTGCCCCATTGTTTCTCGTAGACGGCACGGACCTCGCCGTCCTCCACGGACTTGTAGTCCGGATAGACCATGGGGATCAGCCCGGCGTCCGACGCCCCCTGCACGTTGTTCTGACCCCGAAGCGGATGCAGGCCGGTGCCGGGCCGGCCCACCTGGCCGGTGATCATGGAGAGCGCGATCAGGCAGCGCGCGTTGTCCGTGCCGTGCACGTGCTGGGAGATGCCCATGCCCCAGAAGATGATCGAGCGCTCGGCGGTGGCGTAGGTGCGGGCCACGGTGCGGATGGTTTCGGCGTCGATGCCGCAGACCTCGGCCATCTTTTCGGGCTGGAAGTTCGCCGCGTTGGCCTTGATGTCGGCGAAACCCTCGGTCATGGCCTGCACGTATTGTTCGTCGACCAGGCCCTCGTCGATGATGGTATGGATCATGGCGCCCAGGAGCGCCACGTCCGTGCCCGGCTTGAACTGCAGCATGTGGGTGGCGTGGCGGGTCAGGCCCTGGCCGCGCGGGTCCATGACGATCAAGGTGGCGCCGCGCTTCGCCGCCGCCTTCAGGTAGGTGGCGGCCACCGGGTGGTTCTGGGCCGGCCGGGCGCCGATGACGATGATGCAGTCGGAATCGTTGGCCGCCGTGAAGGGTGCCGTGACGGCCCCCGAGTTGACGCCCTCCATGAGCGCCGCCACGGATGAGGCGTGGCAGAGCCGGGTGCAGTGATCGACGTTGTTGGTGCCGAAGCCCTGGCGCACCAGCTTCTGCACCATGTAGGCCTCCTCGTTGGAGCCCTTGGCGGAGCCGAAACCGGCGAGCGCGCTTGCCCCGTCGCGATCGCGGATTTCCTTCAGGCCGCCCGCCGCCTTGTCCAGGGCCTCCTCCCAGGTGGCTTCCCGGAAGTGGCTGGAGGGATCGGCCGGGTCGATCCGGTCGTGACCGTCCTTGGCGACGCCCTCCTTGCGGATCAACGGCACGGTCAGGCGGTGCGGGTGGCGGGCGTAATCGAAACCGAAGCGCCCCTTGACGCAAAGCCGGTTCTGGTTGGCCGGTCCGTCGCGGCCCTCCACATAGAGGATTTCATCGTCCTTCACGTGGAAGGTGAGCTGACAGCCGACCCCGCAGTAGGGGCAGAGGCTGTTGGTGGCGCTGTCGGCGCCGCCGGAGAACACCTGGTTTTCGTCGACAAGGGCGGCCGGCATCAGGGCCCCGGTGGGGCAGGCCTGGACGCATTCGCCGCAGGCGACGCAGGTGCTCTCGCCCATGGGATCGTTCATGTCGAAAACGATCTGGGATTCCGCACCCCGATGCGCCATGCCGATGACGTCGTTGACCTGGACCTCCCGGCAGGCCCGGACACAGAGATTGCAGTGGATGCAGGCATCCAGGTTGACGGCCATGGCCGGATGCGAGGTATCGGGGGCCGGCGCCGCGTCGCGGACCGGGAAGCGGCTGCCGCCGAGGCCGGCCTGGTCGACCCAGTGCCACAGGAGCGATTCCGGGTCGTGGGCCTTCACCTTGTCCGGCTGGTCCGCCAGCAGCAGCTCGAGCACCATCTTGCGCGCCTTGTCCGCGCGCTCTGAATCCGTGGTGACCTTCATGCCCGGCGTCGGCTGGCGCTTGCAGGACGGTGCCAGGACCCGCTCGCCCTCGATCTCCACCATGCAGGCCCGGCAGTTGGCGTCCGGCCGGTAGCCGGGCTTGTCCCGGTGACAGAGGTGCGGAATGGTATTGCCCAGGCGCTTGGCCACGTCCCAGATGGTCTCATGGGCGGCGGCCTCGACCTCGCGGCCGTCGAGGGTGAAGGAAACGGTCTCGCTCATTTGACGTCCTCCGCGAAGAACCTGAGCGCGCTCTGCACCGGGTTGGGGGCCGCCTGGCCGAGGCCGCAGATCGACGCGTCGCGCATGGCGGCGCTCAATTCGTCGATCAGGCCTTCATCCCAGCTTGGCGCTTCCATGAGTTTCAGCATCTTCTCGCATCCGACCCGGCAGGGCGTGCATTGGCCGCAGCTTTCGTACTCGAAGAAATGCACCAGGTTGCGGCAGATGTCGCGGACGTCGTCCGCTTCGGAAAATACCACCACGGCGGAGGAGCCGATGAAACAGCCGAATTCATCCAGGGTGCCGAAATCCAGCGGCGCGTCGCCGTGTTCGGCGGGCAGCAGGCCGCCCGAGGCGCCGCCGGGGAGATAGGCCTTGAAGGTGTGGCCGTCGGCCATGCCGCCGCAATGCTCGTCGATCAGCTGGCGGACCGTGACTCCGGCCGGGGCCAGCTTGACGCCGGGCTCGCGGACCCGTCCGGAGACGGAAAAGAAGTGCGGCCGGCCCTGGTCCTGGTACCACCCCGCACCCTTCTCGACGATATCGCGCAGCCAGAACATGGTTTCCACGTTGTTGATCAGGGTCGGGCGTTTGAACAGGCCTTCCTGGGCCGGGAAGGGGGGCCGGTTGCGGGGCAGCCCGCGCTTGCCCTCGATGCTCTCCAGCATGGCCGATTCCTCGCCGCAGATGTAGGCCCCGGCGCCGCGCCGGAGGTGCAGCTCGATGCCGCCGGTCATCCCCTCGGCCTCCAGACGGGTGATCTCGGTGAGCAGGAGCTCGCGGACTTCCGGGTATTCGTCGCGCAGGTAGATGTAGGCGGCTTCCGCCTCCACCGCCCAGGCGGCGATCAGGGTGCCCTCAAGGACCCGGTGCGGGTCGGTCTCGAAGCAGTGGCGGTCCTTGAAGGTGCCGGGCTCGCCTTCGTCGGCGTTGACGGCGACCAGGCGCGGCTTCGGCGTGCCCTTCAGGAAGCCCCACTTGCGGGCCGTCGGGAACCCGGCGCCGCCGAGCCCGCGCAGGCCGGATTCGTCCACCGCACCGCTCACCTCGTCGCGCTGGCGCTCGCCGTCCCGGCACTGCTTCCACACGGCGTAGCCGCCGTCCGCCACATAGCCGTCGAAATCCCTGTAGTCGGGCAGGTCCGCTTTCGCCTGGCCGGCGTCGGCCGCGTCGGCGACGCGGTCCGCGTCGGCATGGTGGATCTGGCGCTGGCCGACCACCGCCACCGGGGCCCGGTCGCAGGCGCCGACGCAGGGCGCGTGCACGACCCGCACGTCGCCGCCGCCGTAGCGGGCCGCCAAGTCCTCGAGCAGGCCCTTGGCGCCCATCATCTCGCAGGTGATGCCGTCGCAGACCCGCACGGTCAGCGCCGCCGGCGCCGTCTCGCCTTCCTTCACCACGTCGAAATGGTGGTAGAAGGTGGCCACCTCGTAAACCTCGGTCATGGCCAGTTTCATTTCCGCCGCCAGGGCAGCCAGGTGGGCCGCCGACAGGTGTTTGTGGGCGTCCTGAATGAGGTGCAGGTACTCGATCAGCAGGTCGCGGCGCCTGGGCCTGTCGCCGAGCAGCCGGCGCACCTCGTCGACGGCCTGGGGCTCGAGTTGACGGCCCTTCGGGAGAAACGGTGTCCGGTTGCCGCGACGCGGCCGTTCCAGTGTCGTGGTGGTGGACATTCGGCTGCACTCCCTGCCGGTCGGCTCAAACCTTTTTGCCGCTTCCCAAGGCTCGCGGGGCGGCGTTGGAATATTGTATACCACGGGGCTGTCCGTCAACAAAGCAAACAGTTTCCGGGCGCTCCGCCGGCCCGGAAGCTGGTCTCCGGCGCCGATTGATCGGGACCGATTATAGTGTAAAAGTGCCGGGGCGCATCGGCCTATCGGCGCGGCACGGCAATAGGGGTATACCCAATGCAGATTGATCTTAAGACGGCCCAGTTGCTGAATTCACGACTTTTTCATGACCTGGTGGGTGCGGTCAGTGCCGTCAACACGGGCCTTGAATTCATGGCCGACGGCGAAGCCGCCGATGACGCCCTGGCGCTCATGGGCCAAAGCGCCGACCGCCTGACCCGGCGGCTCGATTTCTTCCGTGCCGCCTTCGGGCTCGGCGGCGGCAAGCAGGGGGAACTTTCCCTGGGCGACGCCGGGGCTCTGGCGGCCGGCTGGTACGCCGATGCCAAGCCGGAGCTGGACTGGCCCGGCGCTGATGCCCTGATGGCCGCCGGCGAGGTTTCGCCGACGCCGATCAAGATTCTGTTGATCATGGTCATGCTGGGCGAGGAATGCCTGCCCCGCGGCGGCACCGTCAGCGTCCAGTTGAGCCGCCTGCCGGAGGGCCTGGGGCTGGCGGTGACGGCCACCGGTACCGGCGGCCGGGCGCCGGACGGGATGATCGCGGCGCTGGCCGAAGGCTGCCCGCCCGAGGCGCTGAGCGCGCGCAACGTCACCGCCTATTTCGCCGCCGCCCTGGCGCGCGGCGCCGGGGCGCGCATCGAGGCCGCCGAAGCCGCCGACCGGGTCGATCTGGCGGCGCTGATCGCCACGCCCTGATGTGGCGGCTGGGTCGCAAAGAGAAACATTCTGAAACGTTCAATTCTCGAAACCTCGATTAATATTGAGATCGACACATGCCGCCCGCCCAGCCACCGACGCCGGTGACCAGCGGCGGGCCCGTCGCCAAGATGCGATGTTCGGAGAGGATGCTATGGACGACCTGTTGAGTGAATTTCTGACGGAAACCACGGAAAGCCTGGCGGTCATCGACGTCGAACTGGTGAAGTTCGAGCAGGATCCGCAGGATGAGGCGATCCTCGGCAATATTTTCAGGCTGGTGCATACGATCAAGGGGACCTGCGGGTTCCTGGGTCTGCCGCGCTTGGAATCCGTGGCCCACGCCGGTGAGAACGTGCTCGGCAAGTTCCGCGACGGCGTCCTGCCGGTGACGCCCGAGGCGGTGACCCTGATCCTGAAGTGCATCGATTGCATCCGCGACCTGCTGGGTGATCTCGAGGAGACCGGCGAAGAGCCCGACGGCGAGGACAGCGCCCTGATCGCCGAATTGAACGCCATGGCCGAGGGCAAGGCGCCGGCCCCCGCCGCCGAGGCTACGCCCGCCGAGGCCGCGCCCGCCGAGGCCGAAGGCGACGTGCCGACCAATGACTTCGGTGCCCCGGTGGCGGCGGAGTTGTTGGCCGAGGTGGAGGAAGCCGCGGCGCAAGGCGTCGAGGCGGCGACGGACGAGCAGATCGCCGCGGAAGTCACCAGCGCCGAGGAAGCCCCGGCTGCGGAAGCGGCCGCCCCGTCGGCCAACGAATTCGGCGCCCCGGTGGCGGCCGAGCTGCTGGCCGAGGTGGAGGAAGCCACGGCCGCCGGTGTCCAGGCCGCCAGCGACGAGCAACTGGCGGCCGAGATGGCGGCCGAGCGCAGCGCCGAGCAGGCCGCCGCCGCCCCGGAACCCGCCCC
>Ga0209568_1000266_pt1 | contig 18495 bp, 16 predicted proteins | sample WorMetOlspDAHAB2_FD_187406 | JGI IMG/M metagenome (GOLD analysis project Ga0209568, IMG submission 187406) | Marine gutless worms symbiont microbial communities from Max Planck institute for Marine Microbiology, Germany - Olavius sp. DAHAB.2... ...
CCTTCGTGATCCAGCACCAAACGGATCGCCCGGTCCCGAACCTCCGGGGAAAACTTGTTCGTCGTCTTGCTCATCATGGCTCCTTCTTCTCAGAAGTTGGAGCCTCCGGCAATCCCGGGGCGGTTCAGGTTAAGCTTAGATGACCGCTTGTGGCTATGAAAAGTCGTTCTGATTGACCAGATTCTCCTCCCGCTGCCAAAGGCAAAGCTGCCGTCATTTCAACGTCCGTTCAGAAAGCTATTTCACAGTTATGCAGCAACATTCCGAAAGTTGGTTGACCTTGTTGGAAACGCTACCCAGAAAAAGCCCCTTGAGAGTACCAAGACCGCGGCTGCCCATGATAATAAGGTCGATCTTCTCGTGCTCGGCGACGTCAAGGATCACCGATGCCGGATCGCCATGTTGGGCTCTTGTATTCACCGTCGGAGCCCCGGCGTCACGGGCGATTTTTGCTCCGTTTTCGGCGAGCAATTGGGCGGTCCTCTCCGCGGCCTGATACATAACGTTAAAGTTATAAGTCTCACCGACAGGATCAACGGGGAGCCCACCTGCCGCCACGACATCAACGTCGGAACCGGATGTTTGGCGGTGGGCGGGAACAAGATGTTCCACTTCCGCCACATGACGGACCGTTTCAGTCATTTCAGCACTCGAAAACACGTGCAACACAGTAAGATCGGCGTCGAAGCGCGATGCCAGATTACCCGCTACGACCAAAGCCCTTTGGGCATGTTCGGAACCATCGATTGCTACGAGAATTTTGCTGAACAATTCGACCCTCCTCGCGTCTACGTCTGCGAAAACTAGACAATAGACAACCCTATCGCATCAGCCGGAAAAGGAACTTGATCTGCCTCAGGTATCAATGTTGCGGGAGGTGAGAGCCGTTCAATGTCTGTTTCTGGCCAGTCGCAGACAAATCTGCGACGTCGGTCAACCGTCTGCTTACAGGAGGTCAGCGAGCGAAATGGGGTGCCTTTCCCCTTCCCTCAGGGTGCTTTGGGTTAAAAAAGAAGCGGCATCGCGCCATCGCCTTGACATTTTGCCAGAAAATATGTATAGTTTCCTTTGTATAGGTTATTAATTACCGCAAATGGGTAGGTTATGCCACGTGGCGTGTCAACATCCCGGGATTGGGGCAAGGTCTTGAAATCAAGCGATTTCGTTCGCCCGACCGGTTTACATTTTGTCAGCATGCGAAGCGGCTCGGGTGGGGCGTGGGGACCGGCTTCCGCTCCGATCCCCTCACCCATCCGCTTCCCGGTTCGACGCCTTTCCCATTTGGTCCACGCCGGATGGTTTGTTAAGGGCGAAGGTTGGGGTGCGGTAGAAAGACGAAATGATGACCTATGCTTACCCATGCGACCCGGGTCTACATTCCGGTCGCCGAAGTCAGCGGCGCAAGCCGTTGAAGGTGCAGGCGGAATTTTCAGGACAGCACCGAATGTAGACCGATGTCGACCCATGCTGACTTCTGAGAGTCAGGAATCGGTCGGAAGCCCCGATGTTCGTTTTAGATCAGCTCGTTCCGGGTGGTTGTTGAGGTCTGTGCGGTCGCATTTTTCGGGGTCGGCTTGGCGCTGTCTAGCCACATCGGCCCCGCCCGCGACGCCGCATCGAAGATACGCCGTCCCGCCCCCGCGGCCTTCCCGGGGCCTCATGCCCAGGATGACGCAATCGTATGTTGCCGGTCCCCTTCCCCCCACCTATGATGCGCCGCCGGTTTCGCTGGGCCTTCGCGCGCCCGGTTCCGACCGGTCGAATTGGTTGAATTGAAAGCGGTTGTCCCATGCTCCTCCTCATGCGCAAGCGGATCGGTTCCATCGTCATCAAGGTGTTCGCCTTCTTCCTCATCTTGGGTTTCGGCGCCTGGGGCATCCAGGACATGCTGGGCTACCAGACGGGCGGGCCCAGCGGCGGCGTCGCCGAGGTGGGCGACGCCATGATCGGCCGCCAGGAGCTCTACACGGAGGTCTACGCCGAGGTGAACCGCATGCGCCGGCTGTTCGGCAATACCTTCGACATCGAGCAGGCTCGGCGCTTGGGCGTCATCGACGCGGTCCTGAACCGCCAGATCGACGCCGCCGCCATCCTCACCGGCGCCGAAGAGCTCGGGGTCGCCGTCAGCGACGCCATGGTGCGGGGCGCCATCGTCAATGAGCCCATGTTCGCCGGCCTCGCCGGCAACTTCGACCGCACCCGCTTCCAGGAGATCCTGCAGCAGAACGGCCTCACCGAGGCCGCCTACGTGGACCGCCAGCGCCGCGATCTGGCCACCCGCATGCTGCTGGAATCCATCGTCGCCGGGGTGGTGGCGCCGAGGCGCTGGGTCGATGCGGTGCATGCCTACCGGGGCGAGACCCGCGTTGTCGACAGCGTATTCGTCTCCGACGCCTCCATCTCGGACGTGGGCGAGCCCGGCGAGACGGACATGCGGACCTACTACAAGGACCACGAGAAGGACTTCACGGCGCCCGAATACCGGGCCGTCTCCTTCGTCCGGCTGGATGCCGGCGAGCTGGCCAAGGAGACCGAGGTGGCGGAAGACGATGTGCGTGCCGCCTACGACCAGCGCACCGACGAATTCACCACGCCGGCGAAACGCCGCGTCCAGCAGATGATCATGAGCGACGAGGCGAAGGCGAAAGAGGCCTTCGGCCAGCTCACCGAAGGCAAGGATTTCGCCGCCGTGGCCAAGGCCGTGGCGGGCCTCGAGGAAGCGGCCCTGGATCTGGGCGAGATCACCGAGGGGGACCTGTTGCCGGAACTGGCCGGTCCCGTGTTCAAGCTGGCCAAGGACCAGGTTTCGGAACCCCTGAAGAGCTCGCTGGGCTGGCACCTGTTCAAGGTCACGGACGTCACGCCGGGCGGCGTCAAGAGCTTCGCCGAGGCGAAGGACGAATTGCGGAACGAGCTGGCCCTGGAGAAGGCCGTGGACGCCATCTTCGATCTCTCCAACCGCTTCGAGGACGAGCTCGGCGGCGGCGCCAGCATCGCCGAGGCGGCCGGTAACCTGGGATTGAAGGTGGAGAAACTGGCGGCCATCGACCGCGACGGCCGGGACGCCGCCGGCCAGCCCATCCAAGGCCTTCCCGCCGGCGCCGCCTTCGCCGGTGTGGCCTTCGCCACCAACGCCGGCGAGGACAGCGCCATGACCGAGGCCGGCGAGGACGGCTTCTACATCCTGCACGTGGACAAGATCACCAAGCCGGTGCTCCGGCCCTTCGATACGGTCAAGGGGGCCGTCGCCCAGGCCTGGAAAGCGGAGAAGCGCCGGGCCGGCGCGCAGGCGCTCGCCAACACCATCGCCGCCTTCGTCAACGACGGCAACAAACTGGCCGACGGCGCCAAGGACTGGGGGCTCGCGCCCGAGGAGATCAAGGACATCGCCCGGGCCGGCAGCGCCGGCTCCAAGCTGAGCCCCGAGTTGATCGAGAAGATCTTCCAACTCACGCCTGGCAAGGCGGCCATGGACCGGGCCGGCGAAGGCTACCGGGTGGCGGTGCTGAAACAGGTGGTTGCCGCCGATGCCGGCGCCGGCGATGCCCGCAAGACCCTGGCCGGCAACCTGGCCGACGGGCTGCGCGCCGATCTGGACCGCCAGCTGGTGGCAGCGCTCCGGGACGCCGCCGGGGTCAGCATCAACCGCAACGCCGTCGAGAGCCTGTTCGGCGAGCGCCAGGGCCAGGCCTACTAGGCGCCCCCGGGACCAGGCCATGTCCATACCCGCCATCGAGCCCGCCTTTCCCGCCTTCGCGGAGACCTACGGGGCCGGCGCCACCCAGGTGGTCTGGCTGAAGCTGGTGGCCGACCTGGAGACGCCGGTCTCGGCCATGTTGAAGATCGTCGACGGCCTGGCCAACAGCTTCCTTTTGGAATCCGTCGAGGGCGGCGCCATCCGCGGCCGCTATTCGCTGATCGGCCTCAACCCGGACGTCATCTGGCGCTACGCCGACGGCGCCACCACCGTGAACAGGGAGGCGCTCACGGCGGCCGATGCTTTCGCCCCCTGCCCCGTCGGCGAAGCCGATGGGCCGCTGGCGTCGCTCCGGGCGCTGTTGGCCGAGAGCCGCATCGACCTGCCGGACCACCTGCCGCCCATGTCGGCGGGTCTGTTCGGCTACATGGCTTACGACGCGGTGCGCCTTGTCGAACGGGTCCCGGACGACAACCCCAACACCTTGGGTCTGCCGGACAGTCTGTTCCTCCGGCCGACGGTCATGGCGATCTTCGATTCCCTCGAAGACTCGCTGACCCTGATCACCCCCGTCTGGCCCGATCAGGCGGTCGACGCCGAGGCCGCCTACGCGGCGGCGCAAACGCGGCTGGCCGGGGTGGTGGCGGACCTGGAAGGCCCGCTGCCCGCAAGGCGGCGGTCGACGGCGCCGGCGGTCGGCGCCAGCCCCTTGAGCCCGCAGTCCAACATGAGTCAGGCCGACTTCCACGCCATCGTCGAGCGCTGCGTCGACTACATCCACGCCGGCGACGCCTTCCAGATCGTCCCCTCGCAGCGCTTCCGCGTCCCCTTCCGCCTGCCGCCCTTCGCCTTCTACCGGGCGCTACGGCGCCTCAATCCGTCGCCGTTCCTGTTCTTTATGAATTTCGGCGGCTTCTCGGTGGTCGGCTCCAGCCCGGAGATCCTGGTCCGGGTGTGTGACGGCCGGGTGACGCTCCGGCCGCTGGCCGGGACGCGCCGGCGCGGCGCGACGCCCGAGGAGGACCGGGCGCTCGCCGACGAACTCATCAACGACCCCAAGGAACGGGCCGAGCACCTGATGCTCCTCGATCTCGGGCGCAACGACGTCGGCCGGGTGGCGAAGACGGGCACCGTCCAGGTCACCGAGCAGTTCGTGGTCGAGTACTACTCCCACGTCATGCACATCGCGTCCAACGTGGAGGGCGAGCTGGACCCGGACTGTGACGCCATCGACGCGCTCTTGGCCGGGTTCCCGGCCGGCACCGTCTCAGGCGCCCCGAAGGTGCGGGCCATGGAGATCATCGACGAACTGGAGCCCGAGCGGCGCGGCGTCTACGCCGGCTGCATCGGCTATTTCGGCGCCGACGGGGACATGGACACCTGCATCGCGCTCCGCACCGCGGTGATCCAGGACGACACGCTCTATGTGCAGGCCGGCTGCGGCGTGGTCGCCGATTCGGAGCCTGAGTTCGAGTACCAGGAGACCGTCAACAAGGCCCAGGCCCTGATCCGCGCCGCCGAGGAGGCGGCCACCTTCGCCGGCAACGAATAGGCCCTAGCCGGGCGGCGCCTTGGCGGTTTTGGGGGGTGCGGGCACCTTCAGCAGGGCCGAGACGGGGACCAGCTGGAAGCCCTTCCCGGCCAGCCCGGCGAGCCACGGCTCCAGCGCCTTCAGGGTCTTCTCCCGCGGGTGGCCGATGGCCACCGCATGGCCCTGGCGGCGGGCCAGGTTCTCGATCTTCTTGAGCTGGCCCCGGATCGCCTGCAGATCGTCCAGGTGGTCGATGAAGACGTTGCGGATGGCGAACGCCACCCCCGCCTCCGCCGCCGCCCGGCGGCCCGCCGAACGCCCGGACGTGACCGAGTCGAGGAACGCCAGGCCGCGCGCCTTCAATTCCTTCATCACCTGGCGCATGCCCGCCAGGTCGGCGGTGAAGCGGCTGCCCATGTGGTTGTTGATGCCCACGTAGTGATCGAACTGGTCCAGGTTCCACGTCAGGCTGGTCTGGAGCTCCGGCCCATCGAGGCCGCTCAGCAGCACGTTGGGCCCGGGATCGATGTTCTCCGCCGACGGTTCCATGGGCACGTGCATCCAGAGTTCATGGCCGGCGGCGCGGGCCTGGGCGGTCTGTTCGGGGAGCCTCGACGCGTAGGTCAGGAACGACATGGACAGCGGCCCGGGCAGCTTCACGGCGCGCCGGGTCCAGGGTTTGTCGATGCCGAGATCATCGATGACGATGGCGATCATCGGCCGGCCGTCGGGGCTTGAGGCCACGGCGCGCTTCCGCCAGACGGCTTCCGGCGCCGGTTCCACCGGCGGCTCGGTCATCGGCGGCTCGGGTGCCGGCGGCGGCGGGCGACGCGCCGTCGCCACCGGGGCCGGCGGTTTTTCTTCCGGCTTGGGCGGGGCCGGCGGCGGCTCGGCGACCGGCGCGGCCGGCGGGTCCGCCTTTGCCGGCGTCGGTTCCGGGCCGAACCGTTCGACGGTCACCACCACCTCCTTCGGCAGGGCCTCCTCGTAGGCGCGGACCGGGCCGTTGGCGGTGCCGCCTTCTTCCGGCAGCACCACGCTTGGCCCCGGCAGCACCGGCTTCGCCGCCGCCTTCGCCGGCGGGGCCGCCGGCGCCTCGGCCGGTTTCGGCCCGGGCTTCGCGGCCGGCGCCGGGGCGGGCGCCGGTTCCGGCTTGAACAGGAAGCCCAGCCCATAACCGAGCGCCAGGCCGGCCAGCGCCAGGACCACCAGGATCAACTGGCGTTTCGCGTTGGGCCGGAATTTCCGTGGGGGGCGGGTCTCGGACAAGGCATTCTAATCCTGAACGTCGGAGAGGCGAGTGTATCCCGTCGGGGCCCCGGCGGAAAGCCACCGGGACGTGAAAAACCCAACGTTTTCAGAGCCTAGCCATTGGTCATGGGACGTTTGGTCGGCATGCGGGCGGGAACCTCCCATGATATAATAATGGGGAAATATTCGGTGAAATTCCCATAATTCGGTCGAGAACGGCCGGGAACGGCGCCGAAATCGGCTAAATTGTCAGCCCCGCGTCAGGTTCGCCCCCTAGAACCGTGGGCCAATTCGTCGCGTGGATGACAAAAGCCATGGGTAGTCCGGTGCAAGCCTACGACATATCGCAGCTCAACATCATGGTGCTGGAGAAGCACGTGCTGATCCGCAAGCTGCTGACGGACGTGTTCCGTGAGTTCGGCGTGCCGACGGTGCAGAGCACCCCGGACCCGGAGACCGCCTGGGGATTTTTCCAGCAGTTCCCGCCGGACATCGTGCTTTGCGACTGGTGCCAGGAACTGGACGGCCTGGCCTTCCTCGATCGGATCCGCCAGGACCCGGACACCCCCAATCCCTTCGTCCCGGTGATCGTCTGCACGGCGAACACCGAACTGCACCATGTTTGCGCGGCCCGCGACCACGGCATGACCGAGTTCCTGGCGAAGCCCGTTTCGGCCCGCACCATTTACCAGCGCATCTGCAACGTCATCGAGGCCACCCGCCCGTTCGTCCGGGCCAACGACTTCTTCGGCCCCGACCGCCGGCGCCGCTCGAACGGCGGCCACCAAGGCCCGGAACGGCGGGTGATTGCCGCCGGCTAACGTCTCGGCCCCACGCACGGCGCGAGGCCTGGGGATGGTTGGGTCGGCCAGGCCGATGGCTCCAACCCCCTCACGACCACCACGAAAACCCGATGGCCCCTCCGGGGGATCGAAACGCGCTTACGCGGTGACGTTAAGTCACCACGGTCACGTTTCGATGGTCGGCCAGGCCGATGTGTCTCCCATCGACGCTACCGAAAATGCGACCGCCTCAGCCTTAAGACTCCCACGAAACCCGTTGATTGCCCACGACCATCGGGGTTTCGCACCAATTCCTGACTCTCAGAAGTCAGCATGGGTCGACATTGGTCTACATTTGGCGCCGTCTGGAAAATTCCACCTTGGATTTCAACGGCTTGCACCGCCGACTTTTGTAGACCCAATCGTTTACCCGGTACGCATGGGTAAACAATCGGTCTACATTTCGGCCTGCCCGGCGCTGCAACGAATCTCGACGTGAGGATGTTCTGGGACCGTGGCGCCTTAACGGCGCCGCGTAAGCCCAGGTTATCCCCCGGAGGGAGGGATGGCTGGGTTGGCCGGACCGATGGATCAAATGGCCTTTCCCCACGCAAACACACCCCATGTTCAAAAGCTTCTCGTCATTCCCGCGAAAGCGGGAATCCAGAGCCATGGGGCACGGACAGGCAGCATGGATTCCAGCTTTCGCGGGAATGACGGGAAAGAGGCGCGCGGCAACGGGCAACGCACCGCTACCGCGACGGTTTCCTTGGTTTAACCTCCGGTCACAACGATCGCCGTCGCTCCCGGCGGTGCCGCCCGCCGGGAAGGCAAGGCGGCCTGATTCACATTGTCAAATAGCGCGCGACCATCGATCCTAACGATGATGCGAAACTAGGAGAATAAACCAAAATAAAGGAATTGTCAAGGGGGAGTCCTTTTTAGCCCTTCAGTCGCCAGGCGCTCGCTCCGCTCGCTTGGCTTTCGCGCCATTAGGCGCGGAGCGCGGTCGCGCTTGCCTCCGGGCCTCCGGCCCGTCGGTAACATCCCTCGCCACCGTTTGAATGGGGCGTGCGACAACCACCGCCCGGGCATTCAGCCGATCAGCGCGTCCACCGCCTTGAACAGCCTCTCGGCCTCGATGGGCTTGGTCACGTAGCGGTCGCAGCCCGCCGCGTGGGCTTGGTCGCGGTCCACGGGGCTGTCGTGGGAGGTGAGCGCGATCACCGGGATTGCCTTGGTGTCGGGATGGCTGCGCAGCACCGGCAGCACGTCCCAGCCGGTCATCCCGGGCAGGCTCATGTCGAGGACGATGAGGTTCGGTTTTTCGGTCCGGGCCGTGTTGACGCCGGAATCCCCGTCGGCCGCCTCCAGGACTCGGTAGGCGCGGCCCTCGAACTGCGAACGCAGGATGTCGCGGATGATCTTGTCGTCGTCGATGACCAGGATCTTCACCAAGGTAGGCCCCTCCCGTTGTGTGTCCCTGGTTTCATCCTAATGCCGGGGTGGCGGCGGGGGAATACAATTGTGTGCATGCCGTCACGTCCTGCCCGTCGTCACGCCCCCGCCAAGTCCTCCAGGATGGGACAGTCCGGCCGCTCGTCGCCGTGGCACTTCTCGGTCAATTCGACCAGCGTGCCCTTCACCGCTTCCAGCTCGGCGATGCGGGCCTCGATGCCCTGGATGTGCTCCAAGGCCAGGGCCTTCACGTCGGCGCTGGCCCGGTGCTTGTCGTGCCACAGCGTCAGCAAGTCACGGACCTCGTCGATGGAGAAGCCCAAGGCGCGCGAGCGCGAGATGAACCGGAGCACGGCCACGTCGTTGGGCCGGTAGGCCCGGTAGCCGTTGGACTGGCGGTCCGCAGGCGGGATCAGGCCGATGCTTTCGTAATAGCGGATGGTCTTCGAAGCGACCCCGGTCTCGCGGGAAATCTCACCGATGTTCATGCCTACTCTCCTCCAACCCCGGAACGCCACGCTTTGGGTCCGGGGCCTTTTTGAACCAAAGAGAACGCAGAGGGCACAGAGGATTCACAGAGGAAGAAAGAGAGCGCTTCGCGCCGCAGGCAATTCAATCTTTTCTCTGTGTCCATCTCTGTGATCTCTGTGTTCTCTGTGGTTATGAAACCGTTTCGCCCGGGATCGCCTTTCGACCGAACCGATGCTTTCCCCTCACCGCTCGCCGCCTTGCGGCCGCCAGTTCCTGAGCAGGAGTGCGTTGCCGACCACGGAAACGCTGGAAAAGGCCATGGCGGCGCCGGCGATCACCGGGGTCAGCAGGCCGAGCACCGCCAAGGGGATGGCGACCACGTTATAGAAAAAGGCCCAGAACAGGTTCTGGCGGATTTTCGCGTAAGTGGCGCGGGAAACCTCGAGGGCCGCCGGGACCAGCCTCAGGTCCGGCCGCATGAGGGTGATGCCGGCCGTCGCCATGGCAACGTCCGTGCCGGTGCCCATGGCCAGGCCGATATGGGCGGTGGCCAGCGCCGGCGCGTCGTTGATGCCGTCGCCGGCCATGGCCACGGTGCCGCCGTTTTCTTTGAGGCGCTCGACGGTCGCCGCCTTGTCCTCGGGCAGCACCTCGGCCTCCACGTGGATGATCCCCGCACTTTCCGCCACGGCGGCGGCGCTCCGGGCATTGTCGCCGGTCAGCATGATCGGTTCGATGTCGCGGCGTCCGAGGCTGGCGATGGCGGCGGCGGCGCTGGGCCTGAGCGTGTCGCCGACGGCCAGCAGGCCGAGCAGTTCCCTGCCCTCCCCGTCGCCCGCCCAGGCGACGGTCAGGCCCTCGCCTTCCCAAGCCGCGGTCTGTTCTTCGCCGCCAACCGTGGGGATCCCGTGATCGGCCATCAGCCGCCGGGTGCCGATGACCAACCGGCGGCCGCCCACGTTCGCCAACAGGCCCTTTCCGGGCACCGCCTCGGCGGTCTCCGGGGCGCCCACGGCCAGGCCGCGGTCCGCCGCCGCGTCGGTGACGGCCCGGGCGATGGGGTGTTCGCTGCCCATCTGGGCCGAGGCGACGGCGGTGAGGAAGGACGCTTCGTCGCCGTCCGGAACATGGACGTGGCGCAGCACCGGTTGGCCTTCCGTGAGGGTTCCGGTCTTGTCGAAGACCACGCTGTTCACCCGGTGCGCCGTTTCCAGGGCCTCCGCATCCTTGATCAGGATGCCGTGGCGGGCCGCCGCGCCGGTGCCGACCATGACGGCCGTCGGGGTGGCCAGGCCGAGCGCGCAGGGGCACGCGATGACCAGAACGGTGACGGCGTTGATGATCGCCGTCTCCCATCCGGCCCCGGCCAGCACCCAGCCGCCCAGCGTCAACCCGGCAACGGCGATCACCATGGGCACGAAGACGGCGGTGATCCGGTCCACCAGGCGCTGCACCGGGGCCTTCGAGCCCTGCGCCGCGTGGACCAGGGCGACCATGCGGGCCAGCACGCTGTCGGCGCCGACGGCGGTGGCCCGGATGCGCAAAAGCCCCTCGGCGTTGACGGCGCCGCCGGTCACCGTGTCGCCCGGTTGCTTCGGCACGGGCAGGCTTTCGCCGGTGATCAGCGATTCATCCACCTGGCTCATGCCGGTCTCCACGGTGCCGTCCACGGGAATCCGCTCGCCGGCCTTGACGATGACCAGATCACCGCGCGCCACGGCGTCCGCCGGAATGGTCTGCTCGCCGCCACCCACCTGGATGCGGGCCGTCTCCGGGCTCAGGTCCATGAGTGCGCGGATGGCCGCCGTGGTCGCCCGCTTGGCCCGCGATTCCAGGAGCTTGCCCAGCAGGACCAGGGTAGTGACGACGGCGGTGGCCTCGAAATAGAGGCTCGGCGGGGCCGTGCCGGCGGCGAGCACATTGTGAACGCTGAGCCCGTAGGCGGCACCGGTGCCGAGCATCACCAGGAGATCCATATTGCCGGTGCCGGCCAGCAGGGCGCCGACGACGGGCCTGAGGAACTGTATGATGGCGACGGCGAGCACCGGCGTCGCCAGGGCCCATTGCCAGGCCGCCGGGATATGCGGGCCGCCGCCCACCATGGCCGCCATTTCGACGGCGAAGGGAATGGTGAAAACGGCCGCTACAATAAACCGCAGTTTCAGGCGCCGTGCCGCGTCCGGGTCGCCCTGGGCCGCCTCGCTCAGGGGGTCGGCGATTTCCCGGGCCCCGAACCCGGCCTGTTCCACGGCGGCCACCAGATTGCCGGCGGTGATCGAGGAGTCGGTGACCGTCACCGATGCCTGGTCGGCGGCCAGGTTGACCTCGGCGCCGATGACCCCGTCGACGGCGCCCAAGGCCCGCTCCACCCGGCCGGCGCAGCCGGCGCAGGTCATGCCGGTGATGGCGAAGGTCTGGCGGCGGCGCCGGGTCGGATCCGGCGGCAGTTCGGCGGTGGCGGTCTCCGTGGTTGCGGTGTCCATGAACCTTCAACCTTTCAGTCAACTAGAATGTATATATATAGGGCTTCCAGTGGGGGTAAGGTCAAGCCGCCGGGGCGGCTTTTTGCGGCCCGCCGGGCTTGACCCTCCACCCCCGACGTTCCATTGTGGCCGGCCTTGAGGAAATCGCCGTTTCCGGCCGTTTAAGGCCGTTCGAAGGTGAATGAAGAAAACAACATAAGTTACTGAAATGTTTCTTCTTATCGATAACTACGACAGCTTCACCTACAACCTGCGCCACTTCATGGGCGAGGTCGGCGCCGAGGTCGTGGTGCATCGCAACGACGCGCTCACGGCGGCGGACGCGCTGGCCATGGCGCCGGAGGGAATCGTGCTGTCGCCGGGGCCCTGTTATCCGGATGACGCCGGCATCTGCCTGGACCTGGTGGCGCTTGGCGCCGGCCGCGTGCCGGTCCTCGGCGTCTGCTTGGGCCACCAGGCCATCGCCCAGCATTTCGGCGCCACCATCGTCCGCGCGCCGAAACCCATGCACGGCAAGATGAGCGACATCACCCACCAGGGCACGGGGGTCTTCCACGGCCTGCCCTCGCCCTTCGAGGCGACCCGCTATCACTCCCTGACCATCGACCCGGCCACCGTGCCCGATTGCCTAGACGTGACGGCCGAAAGCGACGACGGGGTGATCCAAGGCGTGTCCCACAAGGAATGGCCGGTGCACGGGGTGCAGTTCCACCCGGAAAGCATCGCGTCCGAACACGGCCATGCGCTGTTGAAGAATTTCATCGACATAACGCAACGGAGGGACGCCGCATGAGCGACGATCTAAAACCGACGTTGGCCCTGGTCGCCGACGGCGGCACCCTGTCGGCCGAGGATGCGGCCAAGGCCTTCGACGTGATCATGTCCGGTGAGGCCTCGGAGGCCCAGATCGGTGCCTTCCTGATGGCGCTCCGGGTGCGCGGCGAAACCGTCGACGAGATCACCGGCGCCGCCACCACCATGCGGGCCAAGGCATTGAAGGTGAGCGCGCCGGACGGCGCCATCGACATCGTCGGCACCGGCGGTGACGGCCACGGCACCTACAATATCTCCACGGGCGCGGCTTTCGTGGTCGCGGGATGCGGTGTTCCGGTGGCCAAGCACGGCAACCGGGCGGTGTCTTCAAAGTCCGGGGCCGCCGACGTGCTGACGGCGCTGGGCGTCAATCTGGATTGCGACATGGCGCTGGTGGAGAAATCCATCGCCGAGGCGGGCATCGGGTTCCTCATGGCGCCGCGCCACCACAGCGCCATGAAGTACGTGGTGCCGGTGCGCCAGGCCATGGGCGTGCGCACCATCTTCAACATCCTGGGTCCCCTGTCGAACCCGGCCGAGGTGAAGCGCCAGTTCACCGGGGCCTTCGACCGGGCCTGGATCAAGCCCATGGCGACGGTGCTCGGCAACGTCGGCTGCGAGGTCGCCTGGGTGGCGCACGGTGCCGACGGCCTGGACGAGATGACGACCACCGGGACCACCTACGTGGCCGCCTATGAGGACGGCGCGGTCCGCGAATTCGAAGTGACGCCGGAGGATGCCGGCCTGCCGCGCGCCTCCTTGGACGACTTGAAGGGCGGCGACGGCGACGCCAACGCGGCGGCCATCCAGGCCCTGGTGGACGGCGCCGCCGGGCCCTACCGGGACGTGGTCCTGCTCAACGCCGCCGCCAGCCTGGTGGTCGCCGGCCAGGCGGACGAGTTGAAGGCCGGTGCCGCCCAGGCCGCCGCCGCCATCGACGACGGCAAGGCGCGGGCCGCCCTGGACAAGCTGGTCGAGATCACCAATTCCGGCTCATGAGCATTGATAGGAGGCGCTCAAGATGAGCGACGTCCTCGCCCAGATCTGCGCCGACAAGCTGGCCCACGTGGCCGAGACCCGGGCGGCGCGGTCCATCGGCGCCGTCGAGCACGCCGCCAAGGCGGCGTCCATGCCGCGCGGTTTCGCCCGGGCGCTGACCGGGGCGGCGGCGGCCGGTTACGGCCTGATCGCCGAGATCAAGAAGGCGTCGCCCTCGAAGGGCGTGATCCGCGAGGATTTCGACCCCCCTGCCCTGGCCCGGGCCTACGCGGCCGGCGGCGCGACATGCCTTTCCGTGCTGACGGACGAACCCTACTTCCAGGGCGCCGATGCCTACTTGGAGGCGGCCCGGCACGCCGTCGAGTTGCCGGTGCTGCGCAAGGACTTCATGCTGCAGCCCTACCAGATCGTCGAATCCCGGGCCCTCGGCGCCGACTGCGTGCTTTTGATCATGGCGGCGCTCGAGGACGGCCAGGCCCAGGAGCTGGCGGCGACGGCGACGGAATGGGGCATGGACGTGCTGGCCGAGGTGCACGACGCGGCGGAACTGGACCGGGCGCTGGCGCTGGACACCCAGCTCATCGGTATCAACAACCGCAACCTGAAGACCCTGGAGGTGGATACGGCCATGACCGAGGCCCTGGCGCCCCGGGTGCCCGAAGACCGGGTGGTCATCAGCGAGAGCGGCCTGAATTCCCGGGCCGACCTGGACCGCATGGCGAACGCGGGCGCGCGCTGCTTCCTGGTTGGCGAAGGCCTGATGCGCGCTGACGACGTGGAGGCCGCGACCCGCGCGCTGCTAAGCCATGACGGAGGGGCCGCATGAGCAAGTTCACGCATCTGGATGAGGACGGCAACGCGGTGATGGTCGACGTCTCCGAGAAGGCCGCCACGGAACGCACGGCGACGGCCCGTGGTTCCGTCTTGATGGCGCCGGAGACCATGGCGCTTATTCTCGAAGGCGGGGTCAAGAAGGGCGACGTCCTGTCGGTGGCGCAACTGGCGGGCATCATGGGGGCGAAGCGGACCCCGGACCTGATCCCGCTCTGCCATCCGCTTAACTTGTCTTCCGTTAAGGTCGATCTGGAATGTGATGCGGGGCGCAACGCCGTGGACATCACCGCGACGTGCAAGCTCACCGGCCAGACCGGCGTCGAGATGGAGGCGCTCACCGCCGTCGCCGTGGCGGCGCTCACCGTCTACGACATGTGCAAGGCCGTGGACCGGGGCATGAAGCTGACGGAGATCCGTTTGGTCCACAAGGCCGGCGGCAAGTCCGGGAGCTTCGAGGCGGAATGAACGAACACGCGGAAATGCTCTCCGTGGAGGACGCGCTGATCCGCGTCACCGGTGGCTTTTCCCCGATTGCGTCCGAGCAGGTGGCGCTTTCGGAGGGTTTGGGGCGGGTCCTGGCCAAGGACGTGGCGGCGCGGCTCACCCAACCGCCGGTGGCGGTCTCCGCCATGGACGGCTACGCGGTCCGGGGCGCCGACGTGGCGACGGCCCCGGTGACGCTCGAGCGGATCGGCGAATCCCAGGCCGGGTCCGGGTTTTCCGGCACCGTGGCGGCCGGCCAGTGCACCCGCATCTTCACCGGCGCGCCGCTGCCCGAAGGCACCGATACGATCATCATCCAGGAAGTGACCGAGGTCGACGGCGACGCCGTCACCATCAAGGAAGCGGCGCCGACCGGCGATTTCGTGCGGCCCGCCGGCCTGGATTTCAGCGAAGGCGAAGTGCTGCTTCGCGCCGGCCAGACCCTGACGGCCCGCGACATCGGCCTGGCGGCGGCCATGAACGTGCCCTGGGTGCGGGTCCGGCGCCGGCCCCTGGTCGCCTTCGTCGCCACCGGCGACGAACTGGTCATGCCCGGCGATCCCCTGGGTCCGGACCAGATCGTCTCCTCCAATTCCCTTGGCCTGGCGGCCATGATCCGGGTACTGGGCGGCGAACCGCTGGATCTGGGCATCGCCCGAGACACCGAAGATTCCCTCAAAGACGTGCTGGCCGGGGCGCGGGGCGCCGATTGCCTGGTCACCATCGGCGGCGCGTCCGTGGGCGATTACGACCTGGTGCGCCGGGTGATGGGCGAAGAGGGCCTGGAGCTCACCTTCTACAAGGTCGCCATGCGGCCCGGCAAACCGCTGATCTTCGGCCACTGGAACGCCATTCCGGTGCTGGGTCTGCCGGGCAACCCGGTGTCCGCCGGGGTGACGGCGCTGATCTTCCTGAAGGCCGCCATGGCGATCATGCTGGGCACCGGCGACGGCAGCCTGGAGACGGCACCGGCGGTCTTGGGCTGCGACATGCCGGCCGGCGGCCGGCGCCGGGACTTCCTGCGTGCCCAATTGGACGTGGGCGTCGACGGGCGCCTCACGGCCAGCCCCTTCGACGCCCAGGACAGCGCCATGATGGCGCGCTTCGCCGAGGCCCGCTGCCTTGTCATCCGCCCGGCCGGCGCCGAGCCCATGAAGGCCGGGGACGCGGTGGAGATCATCCGCCTGGACGCCGGGCTCCGCGGTTTTTGAAAACCCCCCGCCGCCCCATATTTGGGTGGATTTCGACCGCGTTCGGGTCTATTGGGAAGCCTCGGAGGACGGCGCCCGTTGCGGGTCCCGGAGGATGAGGTCTCAGTTCATGAACAACAAGGTGATTTGCGTGATCATCGACGGTCTGCGCTACCGGACCGCCTTGGACCATTGCGGCTACATGGAAGGCCTGGTGGTCGGCAACCGGGCCCGGCGGTGGCGCATGAAGGCGGCCCTGCCGACCATGTCCGTGCCCTGCTACGAGACCATCCACACGGGCCTCGATCCCGTCGACCACGGGATCACCGCCAACGACCTGCTCCGGCCGTCCGAGGCGGAGAACGTGTTCTCCGTGGCCCGCCAACACGGACGCCGCACGGCGGCCGTCGCCGATCACATGTTTTCCGTGCTCTACAACGGCGCCCCCTTCGTGCCGGTCCGGGACATGGAGACGGATGAGCCGGACCGGATGGTCCAGAACGGGCGCTTCTACACCTTCCATGGCGCCAACGATTTCCACCTGGCGATCCCGTCGGACCACGATCTCTGCGCCAAGACGGACATCCTGATCGAGCGCTTCCAGCCCGATTACCTGCTCCTGCACACGCTCAGCTGCGACAGCACGGGCCACGTCCACGGCGGCGATTCCTGGCAGTACCGGCAGGCGGCGACGGCCGTGGACGTGCAGTTGACGCGCCATCTGCCGGGCTGGCGGGCGGCCGGTTACCGGGTCCTGGTCACCGCCGACCACGGGTTCACGGACTGCGGCAACCACGGCGGCACCGAGGATTGCGTGCGCGACGTGGCCTTCTACGACGTCGGCCACCCGGTACCGGGCGTCGCCGAGGAAACGGTCTCCCAGCGCGCCGTGGCGCCGACCATCCTGGCCCTGATGGGCCTGCCCGTTCCGGCCGCCATGTCGGAGCCGGCCCTGGTCGAGACCCTCGCCGCCGCCTAATATTGGCCATGGACGCCAACAGGAAACCGTCATGAGCCCCATGGGAACCGTTCATTTCGCCCACCCGGCCTACCAGCTTGCCGCCGCCTTCGCGAAGCGCGGCGCGGATCATCCCCACTTCCAGACCTGGACGCCCGAGGATACGGAAGCCCGACTCGAAGAAGCCGACGTACTGGTGGCCTCCGGGTTCTGGCGCAATGAATGGCTGGCGCGGGCGACCAAGCTCCAATACATCCACGTCTGCGCCGCCGGCTACGACAACTACGACCTCCAGGCCCTCGAGGCCCGCGGCGTCCGCCTCGCCAACTCCTCGGGGGTCAACGTCAACGCCGTCTCCGACCACGCCATGGCGCTGCTGTTGACGCTCACCCGCCAGGTGCACCTGGCCCGCGACCGCCAGGCCAAGGGCCAATGGCGGGGCATGATTTCGGAGATCGACCAGCGCGAGGAGGAACTGGCCGGCAAGACCCTGGTGATCTACGGCCTCGGCGGCATCGGCGGCCGCCTGGCCCGGCTGGCCAGCGCCTTCGGCATGCGGGTGATCGGCATCCGGCGCAGCGCCGGCGCGCCGCCCGAAGGCGTGGCCGAGGTGCGAACGCCCGGCGACTTCCCGGCCCTGCTCGCCGAAGCGGACGCCGTCGCCCTCACCTACCCCCTGACCGAGGAGACCCGCGGCCTGATCAACGCCGAGACCATCGCCCTGATGAAACCCAGCGCCTATCTGCTCAATATGGCGCGCGGCCCGGTGGTCGACGAAGCCCCACTGGTGGAGGCCTTGGCCAGCGGCCGCATCGCCGGCGCCGGGCTCGACGTCTTCGACCCGGAACCTTTGCCCGAATCGTCGGCCCTCTGGGGCCTGGAAAATGCCGTCATCACCCCCCATTCCGGCGGCGAGACCCGCCGCTACGAGGAGAACGTCATCGATTTCCTAGTGGAAAATCTGGCCCGTTTGGCCCGCGGCGAGGGTCAACTGGTGAACCAGATCGTATGAGGCGGTGATCCCGTAATGGCTTGTGATGGCACGATCTTTTCCTCGGGGCCGGTTACAAAACCGGCCGCGCCTGCCGCTCTCGCGACAGTCGCCCTGGTGGGAAACCACCATAGGGCGTAATGTTCCTCTTGACACCGTTCGTGAACTTTAGTAGAATAAGAGTGAACGTTTTGCTTTTGTTCGATTGTTCGGCTCCGTGACGCGCGGCCACCCGATCAAGGCGCGGGCCATGGAAAACCAAGGGATTGAACGCGGTTTCGGTGGTTCCGGCCAAGCGGCGGTCGAAAATGAGCCGCCCCGGCGGTCGAAAATGAGCCGCCCCGGCGGTCGAAAATGAGCCGCCCCGGCGGTCGAAAATGAGCCGCCCCGGCGGTCGAAAATGAGCCGCCTGGCGGTCGAAAATAAAGGCTCAATTCGCAAAACGAAGGCATGGCCTCGTCATCGCCGCCTCGAGGCAGGCTCTTGGCGATGGCTGGTCGCCGAGTTCGATGAGATGGAACCATCTGAGATAGCTGTCCAGGTACTTGGTGGCG
>Ga0209568_1000267_pt1 | contig 18468 bp, 17 predicted proteins | sample WorMetOlspDAHAB2_FD_187406 | JGI IMG/M metagenome (GOLD analysis project Ga0209568, IMG submission 187406) | Marine gutless worms symbiont microbial communities from Max Planck institute for Marine Microbiology, Germany - Olavius sp. DAHAB.2... ...
GCCCGAAAACGGAACCCGAAATCGCAAGGTTCCGGCAACAAAAACCAGAAAAAACTGCAAATATAACGACTTCAGAAACCGGAAAAACAATGCCAACTCAGAGCGTTATGAGTTGTTCACACGCGACGAATTCGACTCACTCAAGCAGCCAGGCAGCGAGGTGGTCGCCATCGAGATGAAGGATATCCCGCCCGGCAACAGCCGCCATCTCATGTGCTCCAAGAAGGTCTCCGACGACGTCATCCGGCGCTTCAACGCGGCGCTGAGCACCGCCGTGGAGTAACGCCTTCAAGCGTAGCGGTGGATGATCCGCTCGCCGAAGAAACGCGTGCCCTCCATGGGCGGCATGGGCTGGATGACCACGTAATCCACGCCGGCCTCGGCCCAGGCGTCCAGCCGCGCTGAGACCTCTTCGACGCCGCCGGTCAGGTTGGCGGCCAGGATGTCGTCCACCGTCGGCGGCACCGGGAAGCGGTGCTTGCGCTCGTCGGCGTACATCTCCGCCCATCGCAGGGTTTCCGTCTCGCCCTTGTCGGCCAGGCCGACGGCGGAGACGGCCACTTCGAAGGGCCGGTCCGGGCGCTGGACACGCATCCCGGCAACGAGTTCGGCGACGATCTCGGGTGATTTGGAATACATGAATCAGACGTCCCCGTGTTCCGCCATGAGCGCTTGGGTGGGCGGCGAATCGCCGGCGATCCAGATGGGCGGATAGGGCTTCTGCACCGCCTTCGGGTTACAGTAGGCGTCCTTCAGGGTGAAGAACCGGCCCTCATGGGAGAACACATCGGAACGCATCAGGCCGCGCATGACGTGCAGCGATTCGTCGAGCCGTGCGATGCGCTCCAGGCCGTCGTCGCTCCAGGAATCGAACCCGTAGGCCTTGCTTTCCTCGGCGAACCACCCGGAACCGGGCGCCAGGATGGCACGACCGCCGGTGATCTGATCCAGGGTACAGACGATCTTCGCCGTCAGGCCCGGATGGCGGAAGGTGTTGTTCATGGAATGACCGCCGAGCCTCACCCGCTCGGTCTTGGCGCCGATGGCGGTCAGCGCTGTCCAGAACTCGAGGATCGGCTTCGAGCGGTCCAGGTGGGCGTTCTCCACGTGGTCCGGAATCCAGACGGAATCGAAACCCAGTTCCTCGGCCAGGCGCGCCATCTCCAGGGTGTAGGCGAAACCGGCCGAGTCGGCGCCCATCTCGCCCTGCACATTGAGGCGCAGCCCGAACTTGAGCTTAGCGCCCAATCCGGCCTCCCCTGCCCGTTTCATGTTCCGTCATTTCCCGTCCTCCCCGTCGGTGCGGACGGTGACAGTATGGAGCTTAGCTGGCCTGCTTCAAGGCCCCGAAGGCCTCCTTCAGGGCGTCGCCCACGTGCGACGGCGTCGCCAGCACGTTGACCCCGGCCGCCTCCAGGGCCGACTTCTTGGACGCATAGGTCCCCTTGTCGCCCATGACGATGGCCCCGGCATGGCCCATCTTCTTGCCCGGCGGCGCGGCGCCGCCGGCGATGAAGGCGACGACGGGTTTGTCCATGGTGGCGGCGTATTCCGCCGCGTCCTCCTCCATGGAGCCGCCAATCTCGCCGACCATGACGATGGCCTCGGTGCCCTCGAAGGCATCCAGGGCCTCCAGGGCGTCGCGGGTCGTGGTGCCGATGATCGGGTCGCCGCCGATCCCCAGGAACGCCGTCTGGCCATAGCCCGCCGAGACGATGTTCTGGCACATGAGGGTCGCCAGGCTGCCCGAACGCGAGATCACGCCGACGTTGCCCTTGCGGAAAATGCGCTCGTTGAAGGCCGGCATGAAGCCCAGGAAACACTCGTCGATGGTCGCCGTGCCGGCCGTGTTGGGGCCGATCAGGGCGGTGCCCGCCTCCTTCGCCGCGGCCATGAAGTACATGACGTCCTGCACCGGGATGTGCTCGGTCAAACAGACGATGGTCTTGGCGCCGGCCTCGATGGCGTCCAGGGCGGCGGCCTTGACGCCCAAGGGCGGGATGAACATGACCGTCGCATCGAAGCCGCCGTCGGCCATGGCCTCGCGGGCGGAACCGTAGACGGGCACGCCGCAATGTTCCGTGCCCGCCTTCTTCGGGTTGACGCCGCCGATGATGTTGGTGCCGTACTCCTGCATGCGCTCGGTCCAAAACGTGCCCTGCTTGCCGGTGATCCCCTGCACCAGGACCCGATGCTCCCGCCTGACGATCCTCATGACGCTTCTCCCCCGGGATTCCCACTTGCGGCTTCCACGGCGGCCTTGCAGGCGGCGTCCATGTTGGGCAGCGGGTCCATGTCCATCCGCTCCTTCAGCATCTCGATGGCGACCCGGTCACCGGTGCCGGCGATGGAATAGAACACCGGAATGTCGGGCTTCAGTTCCTCCCAGGCATTGAGCAGGCCCTCCATCATCACGTCGCAGCGCGCGAAGGCCCCGCAGAAGTTGACCACCAGGCTTTTCACCCCCGGCTTGTCGAGGACCATCTTGAGCGCGTCCGTGGCCTTGGTATAGGCCTCGCCGCCGATCTCGCAGAAGTTGGCCGGCGCACCACCATGGTGGCGGACCACGTCCATGGTGGTCATGGTCAGCCCGGCGCCATTGGCCAAGACGGCCACGTCGCCATCGAGCTCGATGTACTTGATGCCCAGTTCCTCGCCCCGGGCCTCCAGTTCCGTCAGCTTGTCCGGCGTGCCCTTGGGCGCGATCTCCTGTTGGCGCTTGATGCCGGAATCGTCGAGCGCGAACTTGCAGTCCAGCGCGATCACGCCGCCGTCGCCGGTCAGCACCAGCGGGTTGATCTCCAGAAGCTCCGCATCGTTGGCCGCATAGGCGGCGTAGAGCTTCACCAGGGTCTCGGCGACGGCTTTCTCGGCGCCGTCCAGGGAAAGCCCGTCGACCAGCGCCCGGGCCGCCTCCAGATCGAAGCCGGCGCGGATATCGACGGCCGCCTTCCTGAGCTTCTCCGGCGTCTCGGCGGCGATCTCCTCGATGTCCATGCCGCCTTCCGTCGAGAACATGACCATGGGGCCCTTGGTGATGGGGTCGTTGAGAACGGCGGCGTAAAACTCACGCTTGATGTCCGAACACTGCTCCACCAGCACCTTCTCGACCACATGGGTGGCGATGGTCATGCCGAGGATATCTTTCGCGTGGTCGCGGGCCTCGTCCGAGGACTCGGCCAATTTGATGCCGCCGGCCTTGCCGCGCTTGCCCGTCGGCACCTGCGCCTTGACCACGACCCGGCCCAGTTCCTGGGCGATGCTGCCGGCGGTTGCCGCGTCATGGGCCAGTTTGCTTTTCGGCACCGCGATCCCGGCCGCCGCCAGGATCGGCTTGGCCGCGTATTCCTCGAAGTTCATGCATTACTTCCCGTGTTTTTCCCAATAGGCGCCGAACAGTTCCTCCTCCGACGGCTTGTCCTCGGGGATGGTCGTGACCAGGTGAGTGATGTTGAGGAAATTCTTGTAGTTCAGGTTTTCCGTGATGGAGTTGCCGGCCCAGGTGCCGCAGCCCATGGACAGCGTGAAAGGCAGGCCGTTGTCGAAGCTGCCGCCGTTGCCGAAGGTGTGGGCCTGGTTGACCAGGACCCGGACGACGCGCAGGTCCTCGGCCAGTTCCCGGGCGTGATCCGCCTCCTTGGTGTGGATGCCCACGGAATGGCCCATGCCGACGAAATCCAGCACCTGTTGCACGTGCCCCTTGGCCTCGGCGAAATCCTTGGCCCGGTAGACGGTGAGCGCCAGCGACAGCTTCTCGTCGGAGAAGGGATGGTCCTTACCGGCTGCATTCTCGTCCTCGACCATGAAGAACTTGGCCGACTTGGCCTCTTCGGGCAGCCCACAAGTCTCGGCGAAGACGTCCGGGTCCTTGGCGATGACGTGCCGGTTCAAATGCCCGTCGACCCACAGCGTGTCCTCGATCTTCTGCTTGTCCTCGGCGGTGCAGAGATAGCCGCCCACGTCCTTCAGGGCCTGGATGGCGTCGTCATAGACGTCGTCCAGGATGGTCACCGAATTCTCCGACGAACACGAGGTGGCGTTGTCGAAGCACTTGGACATCATGATCTTCTCGGCCGCGTCGGGAAGATCGGCGGTGGTGTCGATGATCACCGGCACGTTGCCCGCACCCACCCCGATGGCCGGCGTGCCCGAGGAATAGGCGCGCTTGACGTTGTTCTGGGAACCGGTGACCACCACCAGGTCCGCCTGGTTCATGAGCTCCTGGGTCAGCGCCTTGTTGACCGGGGCGGGGAGCACCTGCACCAGATCCTCCGGCGCGCCCATTTTCTTGAGCTCGGCGCGCATGAAGTCCACGGTCCGTGTCGTGGTGGTCAGCCCGGCCGGGCTCGGCGCGACGATCACCGCGTTGCGGCCCTTGACGGCCATCATGGCCTTGTTGACGGGGGTCGCCGCCGGGTTGGTGCTGGGCGCCACGGCGGCGACCACACCAACGGGCTTGGCATACTTGACCAGGCCCTTTTCCGGCAGTTCCTCGATGATCCCCACCGATTTCACGCGCATCAGGTCGCGCAGGCATCCGAAGGTCTTGCGGGTGTTCTTGATGATCTTGCTGTCGACCCGGCCCAGGCCTGTGTCCTGGACGGCGATCTCCGCCAGTTCCTTGGCCCGGGCGGGCTCGTAGATGGCCCAGGCGAGCGCCGTCACGGCCTCGTCCACGGTGGCCTGGTCGGCCCCCTCGAAGGCATCCATGGCGGCCCGGGCTTTCGCCATCAGGCCGTCGATGACGGCGGTGGGTTCGGAATTCTCCTCGGGTGCCTGGACGGCGGCGGACTGACTCACTTTGACCTCCTATGGGTTTTCGACATGGTAACCTGTTTTTCGATGGATGTGGAATGGCCGGGACGCGGCAAATACCTGTTAGTGGGACAATAGGACCGGCACGGTGGTCCGGGTCAGGATATCGTGGGTGACCCCGCCGAACAGGTCCTCGCGCAGACGCGCGTGGTTGTAGGCCCCCATGACCAGAAAATCGGGATCGGCTTTCTTGCAGTAATCCAGGATGGTCCGGCCGACGCTGTCCTTGCCGGCTTCCAGGAAGATGCGCTCGGCCGAGACACCGTGCCGGCGCAAGTGGCGGATGATCGGCAATTCGGCCGCTTCGCCCTCATCCGCGGGCGGCTTGGTGCCGACGGTGACGACGTCGATGCGCTTTTCCGTCTCGAGAATCTGCATGGCGTCCGATAGGGCCCGTGACGCCGGGCGGCTGCCGTCCCAGGCGACCACCGCATGGCCGTTGAAGGGACGCGGCTGATAGTCGGCGGGAACAAGCAGAAGCGGCCGCCCCATGCGGACCACCAGGTCCTCGGCGCGGACCCGGGACCGCTTCTCCCCGGGCTCCGAACACTGGCCGATGAGCAGCAGATCGTGGTAGCGCGCCATGCGCGACAGATGCTCGTTGGCCGGTCCCGTCTCGACCAGCCATTCCGCGGACTTGCCGTTGCCTTCGGCGGCAATCAGGTCCCGGAACCGGTTCTCCGTCTCCTCGATGGCCAGGGCGTCGGTCTCGCGGAGCTTGTCGAGCACTTCCTTCGAAGCCCAGCGGGCAATCCGGCTTTCCGTCTGCAAGGGCGCATGCACATGCAGCGCGGTGATCTCGGCGTCATGGGCGTGGCTCATCTGCAGTGCCACACGCAGGGCGTTGTCGGCATTGGCGTTGCCGTTGTAAGCAATCGCAAGATCCTTGATGGCCATTTTCACTCCTCCGGTCGGGCGGTTCACCGGCCCATCGTCGTTATACCAAATATATCAAAACCTGGACGTATTGTCTCGTTTTTTATTGTTCAGACAAATAGCTCAAAAGCACTTTCGCGGCGTCCATCGCCGCGCCACGGCCTTGCAAGATCCTCGTTATCGGTGGCCGGGCGAACCGCCGGCGAGGCAGGCCGGGGCCCGGCTTTCGAGATCCCGGCTGCCGAAACCCCGCGCGCCATGGTCGGCGCGGGGCTTCGGGCCAGGGAGACTGCCTACAGGTCGGCCAGAAGGGTCTTCAGGAAGGCTTGCCGCGCCTTCCACATCTTCTTGACCTGGTCGCGGGTCAGGATGCGCATGGGCGAACCGCCGTTCTTCATCTGCTTGGCGACGCGCTTGTTCTTGAACATCTCCGGCACCCGGGCGGACAGGTAGTCGATGACCTCCTGGGGCGCGCCCTTGCGGACCATGATGCCCCGGAAGTTGACCGACGAATCGTCCACCTCGAAGCCCTGCTCCTTGAAGGTGGGCACGTTCGGAAGGAAGGTCTTGTCGCGCTCAAGATCGGCGATACCGAGGATCTTCAGGCTGTCGCGGCTCCGATAAGCGTCCGAAAGGTTGTTGACCCCGGCCTTGACCTGTCCGCCGAGGACCGACTTCAGCGCCGGCGCGCCGCCCTTGTGGGGAACGTACTTGAGCTTCACGCCCAAGGCCTTCTCGATCTGCAGGTAGGCGATGTGGTGGCCCACGTAGAGCCCGGCGCCGGAGACCGTCAGCTTGCCCGGGTTGTCTTTCGCGAACTTGACCACGTCGGCGACGGAGTTGAAGGGGCTGTTCTTGTTGACCACGAAGACGGCCGGGTCGGCGCCCCAGTTGGCGATGGGCTCCAGGTTTTCGATGTTGTACTTGGTCTTGAACTTGATGGACTGGGCGATGAAATGGGGCACGTTGTAGGCGGCCCGTTCATAACCGTCCTTCTTGGCCCTGGACGCAAAGTGGTTCCAGCCCACCTTGCCGCCGGCGCCGGGCTTGTTGATGATCACCATGGGCTGGCCCACGTATTTGTCGTTGGCCGCCACCATGGTGACGATCCGCGCCTGGAAGTCGGTGGCGCCGCCGGGACTATAGGCGACGGTCAGGCTGACCGGGCGTTCCGGATAGTCCGCCGCTTGCACGGCACCGGCGTGCGTGAGCGCCAGCACGGCGGCAATTGCAGTCAAGATACGTTTCATTTTCTTCCTCTCCCAATTTGGATTTTCAGGGTCGTAGGTGGATCACAGGAACAGGCCGCGCGGCGTCTGCACCTTGAGCAGCATCGCGAACAGCCCGTACATCAGGGCCATGAACCCGGACGTGACGATGACCCGCTTCACCCATGAACGGAGCTCGTCATGGGGGGCCGGATCGTAGAAGACGACGATCAGGAAAAACGCCAGCGCCGAGGCCGCGTACATGCCCAGGAACTCGAGCGCCAGGAACACGAAAGCGGCCATGACGATCAGCGCCGGGATGATGGTCCGGACGATGCCGAAGGAAAGGCCGCTTCCGGTGAGCGCCTTGCCGCTGACCGCCTGATAGAGCGCCAGGGAAGCCAGGAACACCAGGCCGACGGAAACCAGACGCGGGAACAGATAGGGCTCCGGATCCTCGACGTTGAAGCTGATGAAGGCCACCCACACCGCCAAGGCGACGATGCACGCGGCGGGAACCGACTGTTGCAGCCGATTGGTGTTGGCGTTTCGCTCGCTCATGACGTTGCCTCCGCTTCGGCCGCAACCAGTCGGCGGGTGCGGAGTTCCATGATGATGGAGTAGGCGATGGAGGCGACGCAGAGCACGATCAGGAAGATGTTGAGGGTGCCCGTCAGGAAGTAGGCGCCAAGCCCGTCGCCGGCCTCGGCGATGATCCGGCCCTGGACGTAGTTGGATTCGGCGATGGGGCCGAGGATAATACCGAGCACCATGGGCGCCGCCGTGAAGCCGTATTTTTCCAGGAAGTACATGCCCACGCCCAGCGACAGCATGACGAACACGTCGGACACGGACTGCTGCACGGAGAACGATCCGAACACGGCCAGGACCAGGATCCCCCCGGCCAGGATGGGCGGCGGCACGAGCACGATGCGGGCCGCCATGCGGGCGATCATCAGGCCGAAGATCATCATCAGGATCTGTCCGACCAGCATGGAATCGATGAACGTCCAGGCCACCGCCGCATGCTCCGTGAACAGCTTCGGACCCGGGAAGATGCCGTGGATCAACAGCCCGCCCAGCAATACCGCCGCCGTCGGGCTGCCGGGAACGCTGAGCGTCAGCAGCGGCACCAGGGAGGGGCCCACCATGGCGTTGTTGGCGGCCTCGGCGGCGACGACGCCCTCGGGCTCGCCGTTGCCGAAGTTCTTGCGGTTGGGGCTGAACTTGCGGGTCTGGTCGTAAGACACGATGCCGGCGATCTGGCCTCCGGCACCCGGGATCAATCCGATGATCACGCCGACCACGCTGCCGATGGAAAGGGCCCGCACCTTGGAGACCACGTAAAGGACGGATCCCACGAAACTCTGGGAGTGTGTCTCCATGATGGTGACGTCTTTCTTGTTGCGCCCGATCTCCAGCATCTCGATCACCTGGGGGATGGCGAACAGGCCGATGAGGGCGGCGATGACGTGAATGCCGCCTTCCAGGTGCTCAGAAAAGGTGAACCGCTCGACCCCTTGGATGGAATCGTAGCCGATGGTCGAGATCCATAGCCCGATGCAGCCGGACAAGAGGCCCTTGACCACCGAGTTGGCGTCCAGGGTGGCGATGATGGTGACCCCCAGGATGGCGATCCAGAACAGATGCGAGGGACCGAACCCGAGCGCCCAGCCGGCGAGCACCGGGGTCAGGAAGATCAGCACCATGATGCCGAGGATTCCGCCGATGGCCGACGAGATGAAACACATCTGCAGGGCCTTGGCCCCGTCGCCGCGCTTCGCCATCTCGAAACCGTCCAGGGAGGTGGCGATGTTCGCCGGGGCGCCGGGGATCTTCAGCAGGATGGCGCTGACCGCGCCGCCGGCGACGGACGACATATAGGCCGCCCCCAGCAGGATCAATCCCTGGGCCGGCTCCATGTGGAAGGTAAAGGGGATGAGCAGGGCGACCGCCATGGTCGGGCTGAGCCCGGGGGTCGCGCCCAAAAGCAATCCGCCGACCGTGCCGATGCACATGATGAGCATGGATGTGGGCGTGAACACCGCGCTGAAATAGCCGAGAAATTCCAAAAATGCCTCCCTGCATCGAATTGACCGGGGTCTCGAGAGCGTTTTTATTTTTATAAAAATGAGACACAGTAACTCTTTTTTGGAACATAAATAATTTGATGTCAACTTATTTTTCGTGACGTGGTGTCACGTTTTTTAAAAATCATGCCGTTTTTTGCATGCTTTGGTCGCACGCGGCCGCGGCCTTAACCGCGCGCGGTGCGCCGCCTTCGGCAGGGGAATGGGGATCAATGGACAGGGAAATTGGGTGCCCGCCCGGACCCGGGCCGGCGGGCGAATGCCGCCGTTAATCGGCGCCGCCGGTTTCGATTAGGCCCAGTAACGCCCCAAGGCACGCGCCGTTTTCGAGATCGTGGGAATCAGTGATTCCAACTTCTCAAGGGAGGTCCTGGCGGAAGGCGCGTGGCAGGCGATGGCCGCGATGACGCGGCGCTTGCTGTCCAGCACGGGGACGGCGGCGCCGACGACACCGCGGACGAACTCCTCGTCATTGGAGGAATAGCCGCGGTCTCGGATTTGCGCCAGTTCCGCCTCCAGCTTGTCCGGGTCGGTGATGGTCGTTTCCGTGTACTTCTTGAGCTTCACGGAACGGATCAGATCGCCGCGCACCTGGTCGGGCAGGTAGGCCAACAGGACCTTGCCGCCCGACGTGCAATGGGCCGGCACCCGGGTGCCGGCGTCCAGGTGGAAACGGAGCGCCTCCTCGGTCTCGACGCGGTCCAGGTAGAGGAACTGAAGCCCGTCCAGGACGCCGATGTTGCAGCTTTCGCCGATGCGATTGACCGTATCCTGGAGCGCGACGCGGGCCGGCATGTTGTGGTTCTCGGAAAACAGCGCCGCGATGGCGAGGCGCGACAGCCGGGGGCCGACGGAGAACCGGTCGTTGGCCGAATCGCGGATCAACAGGCCTTCGTCCTCGAGCTGGCGCAGGATCCGATACAGGGATTGCCTGGGCAGGCCGATCTTGGCCGTCAGGTCCGGCAGGCCGATGGCCTGCGGATGGGCCGTGATATATTCCATCACGGCCAGCGCCTTGTTCAGCGCCGAGCCGTATCCGTCCTTGTTGCCCTTGTTCGGCTTCTTGGCCATTGTCACTCCTCGTCAACGCCACGGGTTTCACCCACCGGAACGCCAGCATTACAAATATCGGCACGGAGAGTCCAAAAAAATGAGAATGCACCCCGCCCGATCTCCGCATCGGCCGGGCGGGCGCGTCGGACGGCCGCGGTTATCCAGCGATTCCGCGCTGTTGCTTGTGGCGTCGGGGCGGTGGCGGTTATAATCTTCTTGACATAAATCGCATAAAAAGGGACATTGCGTCTCACTTTTTGAAAATCTTGACCATCTGGACGTCCCGTTGGCCGAGATCCCATGAGAAGCCAACAGGAGATGACCATGCTGCCACTCGAAGGAATTCGCGTCGCCGAGTTCACCAACATCGCGTCGGGTCCGTTCTGCGGAATGCTGCTGGCGGACATGGGCGCCGACGTCGTCAAGGTGGAGAAGCCGACGGGCGACGACATGCGGTTCTGGCCGCCCATCACCGACGGCTACAGCGAGAACTTCGCGTCGGTGAACCGCAACAAGCGCTCCATCGCCTTGAACCTGAAGGACGAGGACGACCTGGAGATCGCCCGGCAACTGTGCCGCCGCGCCCACGTGGTGGTGGAGAACAACCGGCCCGGCGCCATGACCCGGCTGGGCCTCGGATATGAGGACCTGAAGGAGATCAACCCGGCCCTGATCTACTGTTCCATCAACGCCTTCGGTTCCGACGGCCCCTATGCGCACCGGGGCGGCTTCGACCTGGTGATCCAGGCGGCCAGCGGGATCATGAGCGTCACCGGCGAGTACGATCCGGTGAAATGCGGCGTCCCCATCAGCGATTTCGCCACCGGGCTCTACGGCGCCTTCGCCATCGTCGCGGCGCTGCGCGAGGCCGACAAGACCGGCCGGGGCGTCCATATCGATGCCTCCATGCTGGGCTGCTCCATGGGCATCGCGGCGCTGCAGACCAGCGAGTTCTTCGGCACCGGCACCAACGCGCCCCGCATGGGATCGCGCCATCCCCGCAACGCGCCCTACCAGGCCTTCCAGGCGAGCGACGACTACTTCGCCCTGGCCGCCGGCAACGACAAGCTCTGGAAGAACGTCTGCGAGCTCATCGGCCGCGAGGACCTTTTGGAACGCGACGAGTTCAAGACCACGGCGCTTCGGGCCCAGAACCAGACCCTGCTGGCGGAGCTCCTGGCGCCCGAGTTCCTGAAGAAGACGGCCATGGAATGGATCGGGGTGTTCGGTGACGCGGGCGTGCCCTGCGGACTGATCAACTCCTACGAACGCGCCCTATCCCATCCGCAGGTACAGCATAGCGGCTGGGTGCAGCCCATGACGCTGCCCAATGGGGTCGAGACCAAGACCTTCGGCAGCCCGCTCCGGTTCGACCTGGCGCCCACCAAGATCCGCACCATGCCACCCGACTTGAACGAGCACGGCGACGAGATCCGGGCCGAACTGGCCGCGGAATAACACCCGGGCTTCCATGTCCTATTAACCCCAACCGGGGCCGCGGAGCGCCCTGGCCCCGTCAGTCCGCCGGCGCCGCCTCGGCGTCGGCCGGCCGGAGCTCCTGATGGCTCGCGCCTTCCTGGAGCTCGACGATGTGTTTCTGCAAGGCCGCGGCGACGGCCCGCATGGTCGGCAGGTGTTGTTCCGCCTGCTTGACGCTCATGCGGGCGTCCGGTGCGTGCACCGCCAGCCCGGCCACCACCCGCCCCGCACCGTCGTAGACGGGCACCGCCATGGCGATCAGCCCGGCGACGTTCTCCGATGAATTGGTGGCGTAGCCGCGCCGCCGGATCAGCTTCAACTCGGCCTCCAGGTCATCCGGGTCGGTGATCGTGTGGCCCGTCAGCCTGGGCAGCGCCGCCGCGTGGATCATCCGCTTTCGGGTGCGGCTCGGCAGGTGCGCCAAAAGCAGCTTGCCGATGGCCGTGGCATGCACCGGCACCCGGCTGCCGGGCCGGAGCTGCAGCCTGAGCGGCCAGTCGCATTCCACCCGGTCGATGTAAACCACCTCGTCGCGGTCGAGGACGCCGATGTTGCAGGTCTCGCCGATGGTTTCCACCAGTTCCTTCAGCACGGCGCGCATGGGCGCCAGCCGCCAGGCCACGGAGACGGCATTGAGGCTGAGCGTCAGCATGCGCGAACCGACGGAGAAATGGTCGCGGGCGAAATCCCGGCGGATCAGGTCCAGGTCCTCCAGTTGGCGGACCACCCGGTGCACGGTCTGGCGCGGCAGGTCGAGCTGGGCCGACAAATCGGCGAGGCCCAGCGGCGTTTCCGACTGGAACAGGGCGTCGAGGATGAGAAACGCCTTCTGCAGCGCCGAGCCGCTTTCCTTCTGGCTTTCAGGCATGCATTTATCCCGCAAAAGAATGAACCGGGCTCGCAACGCGAACCGAGGGGAACTCTATCCAACATCGGACAGGGATCAAGAAAAATGATGAATTTGTCCCGTTTTTAATGATTTTGATCTAAATCAAGGGCGTCCATGGCCGCATCCCGGACCCCAGCGGCAGGGGCCGACGGGCTCACGCTTCCGTTGCTTGCCCTCGGCCGGCGGGCGGCTATCCTCAAGCCATGCGCCTCACCGTCCTGTTCATCGCCGCGCTGGTTTCCCTGGCCCCCGCCGCCGGCCTGGGTCAGGCCGCCTGCCCGACGCCCAAGGCCGTCTGCGCGCTCCAATCCCGGGTCTTCGCCGTCGCGTCCTTCGACCCGGCGGCCAGCGCCGTGCTGATCAAGCCGGGGCTGTTGGTGACCAACCGCCACGCCGTCGCCGACAACCCGCGCGCCGAGGTGTTCCGCACCGACGGCTCCAGGCTCATGGCCGAGGTGGTCCCACCAGCTACGCCGGCGACCTGGTGCTCCTCGCCGCACCGGGCCTCACGGACGCGCCGCCCGTGGCCCTGGGACCGCCGCCCGGCCCGGCGGTGGACCTGCACACCGTCGCCGCCGACGTGGGCCGGGGCCGCATCCGGGTCTACAAAGCCGGCCGCGTCTTGCGCCCGCCGGCCGCCGGCAAGCCCCTGGCGCGGCTGCATCACACGGCGCCCAGCCAGCCCGGCAACTCCGGCGGCGCCCTGGTCGACGCCATGGGCCGTTTGGTGGGCATCGTCACGTCAGGCGGCGAGGGCCGCTTCGAGGCCATCCCGGCGCGGGAGATCACCCGCCTCGAGGCCCTGTCGGGCCCGGCCCACGGCGCGGCCCACGCCCGCACCGGCCGCGCCACCCGCCAATGCACGGAAGCCGTGGACGCGGCCGGCGCCAGCCGGCAGCAGATGGCGCCGGCGCATATCCAGTTCATCACTGAGCGCTGCCGGGCGTCCAACAACCGCCAACTCCTCGACCTGGCCGGCCAGGCCTTGGGCCGGCGCGGCCATTTCGCGGAGTCCGCCGCGCTTTTCGAGGCGGCCCTCGAACAGGACCCCAACGCTCTCAACACGCGGCTGGGCCTGGTCGTCACCCTGCATCTGGCGCGGCGTTACACCGACGAGCTGCCGCATCTCCGTTTTCTCATCGACGTGCTGCCCCGGGACGTCCAGGTGCTCCGCTTCGCCATCCAGGCCGGCACCTGGGGCGGCGACAAGGCACTGGCGGCGAAAGGGGTCGAACTGCTGAAACGCCACCACCCCCGCCTGGCCCCGCTGGCCGAACGGTTCATGCAGGCCCCGCCGCCGGCAAGACGCCCGCAATAGCGATGGCGACCCGCCGTTGATCGTCATGCCCGGGCTCGACCCGGGCATCCACGACTTCTCTCCTGGCGACCCCCGCCAAGACGTGGATCACCGGGCCAAGCCCGGTGATGACGGATTTTTGGCTGCAACTTCCCTACGGCAAAAAATCATCCGTCGGATCGGGAATCCAGCCGTGCCTCAAGGGCGCGTCCGGCTGGCGGGGGGACGGGCGGGCGCGGGAAATCAGGGCGCGTTTCAGTTCCGGCGCCGTCCAGTCCGGGTGCTTGGCCAGCCAACGGGCCGCCAGCGCCGCGATGCGCGGCACGGCGAAGCTGGACCCGGACGCCTGGTTGGCGACGCCCCGGTGGTCGATGACCGGAACCTTCTCGCCGGGCGCCATGATGTCCACGTGCTTGCGGCCCCAGTTGGACCCGGCGGCAAGGCGGCCGAAGGCGTCGGCCGATGTCACGGTGACGATGTTGGGAAGATCCAGGGCCGCCGGATAGACGGGGCGCGCATCGATGTCGCGGCCGTCGTTGCCGGCGGAAACCACGAACAGCATGTGCGGCCGGGCCCGGGCGGCGGCTTCGAAGGTGCGCCAGTCGTCCCGCTTGTTGAAGCCCATGGCCAGATTGACGATCCTGGCGCCCTTTTCGTCCGCATGAGCCACCAACTCGCCCATGCGGGCCATGTCGGGGCGCGGGAACCGGTAGGGAATGATCCGGGCCACCGGTGCCTCGCGGAGCACGATGCTGGCCACGGCGGTGCCGTGGTGCAGCGGGAAGAAGGGGCTGCGGCCCGTGTCCAGATCGAAGGGGCGGTCGTCGCCGTCCCAGAAATCATGGCCCAGCGCCCGCCCCGCCGCGTCCCGCGCCAGCCGTCCGGCGACGGCCTCCAGCAGATAGTTGACGCCCGTATCGACCACCGCCACGGCGACGCCGCCCGGGTCCCGGCCGGCCGGGATCGGCGGGTTCAGGGGCTCGCCGGCCAGTTCCGTGGTCATGTCGGGGCCCAGGATGGCCAGGCGGGCGGCGCGGCCGTCTAAGTCGTAATGGAGCCGCCGGCCCTCGATGACGTTGCAGGTCGCGTCCGCCGCCGCGGCCAGCACGGGCCGCGCCGTCTCGGCATCGACGGCGGCGTGCACCTCGATACTGACCCGGCGCAGCCGGCCCAGGGGAAAGATCCGGCTGACGCGCAACTCGCCGCCATCCGCCAGCAAAAGCACGTGGCGGGCGCGTCCCGGCCGGCCGCGAAAATCGGTGATCCGGGCCTCCAACAGGCGGCTCTTCGGGAACCGGCCCAGCAAGGGGACGGGATCGTCCGGGGCGCCCGTGCAGGCGACGGCGAGCGCATCGGCGATGACCGCCCGGGCCCCGTCGGCCCGCGCCGGACCGCCCCCGGCGAGCGCCAGCGCGGCCAACAGCAGGAGAAATGGGCGTCGGTTCACAGGCATATCCCTTCCATCTTCCCGGCCCATACTAACGGAGACCCGGCCCCGCTCACAGCCGCTTGCCCCTTGGCCGGGACACGGATTCGGGGCAGATTCGGGGGATGCCCGTGTCGACCCACTTCGAGCTCGATGTCCACGCGGCGGACCGCTGGTCCCGGCGCGAACGGTTCGCCGAGGCCGACCGCGACGCCGCCGTGGCCATGGCCGAGCGCCTGGATCAGAACGACAACAACGACGGCGTGCGGCTGGTCCGCATCACCGCCTTCGGAGCCGGGCACGAACCGGTGAAGACGGTGGAGTGGATGACGCCGGGCCTGGCGGCGGAGACGCCCCCGGCGCGACGCCGTCCGGAAGCGGTGCCAACCGCCGCGCCGTCCCCCGAGCCTGCCGCAGGCACCGAGGTCTCGCCGCACATGCTGGGGCTCGGCATCCGGGTCTTCGTCGGCGGCCTGACCATCGGCCTGTTGGCCTTCTTTCCGGCCTCCACCCTGGTCGACGAACTGGTCCAGCGGGGCACTCAGATCAGCCCGGCCCTGCAGCGCATCGTGGTGTTCACCATCATGATGGGCACCTTCCTGATCGCCGCGCTGATCACCGCCTATCTGGTGCTGGCCGTGGAGGAACGGCACACGGCACCCCGCCCGGCGCCGGCGGCACCGGAACCGACGCCCCCGCCGCAACCGGAAGCGGCGCCGGCGGCCACCGCCGCGCCGCAAGCCACCGAACCACCGCCGGCGGCCGCCCACGAACCGGCCCCGGAGCCGGAGGCCATCGACTTGGGTTTCGACGTGGGCCGCCCCGCCGCCGAGCCCACCACCGCCGTCACCGCCGAGCACCGGCGCGACATGGCGCTGTTCCTGGAGCGCGCCATGCTGGTCCTGAAACCCAGGATCAAGGCCTTCGATCCGCACATGGTGTTCGGCCTGAGACTGTTCCTGGGCGGCGCCGGCGAGCGCTTCGGCGCCGCCATCGGGCTCAGGAACATCCAGAAGTTCGTGCTGATCCGCGAGGCGATCACCGCCCAGGGCGCTGACCCGGAAGAGATCGAGGCTTTCTGCGAGAAGTTCCTGGACTACGACTCGGACCCAAAGTTCCGGGTGATGACCGACGCCGGCCAGGAGATCATGGAGATGTACCTGGGCCACAACCACGCCTGTTTCCGGGAGCTCCCGGGCATCCTCCAGGACTGGGTCGGACCGCCGGCGGCCCGGGCCGAGGCCCAGGGCGTGGTCACCGTGATGGTCACCGACCTGGCCCCGGAGACAGGCCTGCCTTTGGAGGACGCGCTCAGGGACCATAACCGGATCGTCCGCAAGGCCCTTGCCGAATGCCACGGCACGGAGATCCGGCATACGGGAAGCGGCATCGTCGCCCGGTTCACCGCCGCCGGCGGGGGCATCAACGGGGCGATCATGATCCAACGGGCCTTCGCCGAGGTGGACGGACCGACGTCAATGGTGCGGATCGGCCTGGACGCCAGCGCCGGCGGCGACGACCGGGACGCCGAGCTGGAGCGGGCCGTGGAGGGCGCCGCCATGATCTGCGCCGCCGCCCGGCCGGGGGGAATCCTGGTCAGCGAAGAGGTGACGGCCCTGACGGCCGGCGACGCCGCCAACTTCCGTGAGATGGAACCGCCGGGCGACGGAGGTCGGCTACTGTTGGAGGTCACCCGGCGGCCCGACCCGGATCACCATTAGGAAGATCCGGGAAAGTCGCACCGTTCAATGAGAGCCTGCTTCGCGGCGCCGCTCACCAGGTAATGGTCTCCATGTTCTCGAAGGCGATTCTGCCGCCGTCGTCGAACTCGACGACGCCGCTGAACCCGTGCGGCTCCTCCAGGGTGTCGGCCTCGAGGGCCGCCGCGTCGACGGTCTCGCCGTCGTCCAGGTGCAGGCTCCAGCCGCGGCGCACGGCGGAAAGGTCGAGGGTATCGTGGCCATGGCCGCCGTCGATGCGGTCGTGCCAGGCGCCGCCTTCCAGATCGGCGCCGCCGTAGATGAACATGTCGTCGCCGTGACCGCCGCGCATGACGTCGTCGCCGGCACCGCCGCTGAACAGGTCGTCGCCACGGCCGCCGATCATCCGGTCGTCGCCGGCGCCGCCGTAGAGCTTGTCATCGCCATGGCCGCCGTTGAGCCGGTCGCGACCTTCGCCACCGTAGAGCTCGTCGTCGCCACGGCCACCGTTGAGGCGGTCGTTGCCGGCATCGCCGCTGAGCCGGTCGTCACCCTTGCCGCCGGCCAGGCGGTCGCGGCCGGCGCCGCCGAAGAGCTCGTCATCGCCACGGCCGCCGTTCAGCTTGTCGCGGCCGTCGCCGCCATGCAGGACGTCATCGCCGGCGCCGCCGACGAGGCGGTCGTTGCCGCCGTTGCCGTACAGTTCGTCGTCGCCGCGCCGGCCGTTGAGGCGGTCGTCGGCCTCGCCGCCCTCCAACCGGTCGTCGCCCCGGGTTCCCTTCAGGTTGACGCGGGCATCACGGGGGGCGGCGTCATCGACGGTTTCCAACCGATCTTCGGCCGCCAAATCCTCGGCGAGGTCTTCGCGGACATGGATCTCATGGACCTCATGGGCCTCTCTCACGTCGAGGGGATCGATGCGGACGTCGCCGTCGTCCCGTTCGCTGGCCGTCTCGGGAACCACGGCGGTCTCGGTGATTTCCGCCGGCGACGGCACCACCAGCGGTTCCGCCGGCGTTTCCTCGGCCACCGAAACCTCGTCATCAAGGGTTTCCTCGGTTTCCGGCAGGGCTTCCTCCGGTTCGGCGTCCAAGGCCGGTGCCGCGGAGGTCGAGCGGGCGGGAGGGGAAACCTCGGCCAAGCTCTCGATCTCATCGCCGTGGCCGGATCGAGGCGCCGGGTGAACGCCCGGGGTCTCCGCCTCACGGACCGCTTCCGCGCGGACCGCCCGGTCAGCCGGCGGCACGGTGCCGCGCACCGGGTCGAGAACCACGCCGACGGGAAGTTCGGAACGCTCGACGGTCGCGCCGCCGCCGTGGTGAAGGGCGGCGAGCTGATTGGGGTCCAGGTTCTCGGTTACGGACGTGGTCTCGCCCAGGGACGCCTGGGCCACGGCCTCCATATCCCGGCCCTCGGCCGTCTGCAGCACGGTCAGTTCGTCCAACGCCGTGCGGTCGTCGTATTCGGCGACGGGGTGACGGGGCTCGATGATGGGGGACATGGTGGTCTCCTATGATGGTTGTCCAGAAGTTATTGAAGGGGCGGCGATTTTGAAGTTGGCGAAGTCCTCGAAGACCCAGCCGTTCTTGAGCGTGTCGTAGATGATCTTGAGCAGCTTGCGGGCGGTGGCGATGA
>Ga0209568_1000268_pt1 | contig 18367 bp, 18 predicted proteins | sample WorMetOlspDAHAB2_FD_187406 | JGI IMG/M metagenome (GOLD analysis project Ga0209568, IMG submission 187406) | Marine gutless worms symbiont microbial communities from Max Planck institute for Marine Microbiology, Germany - Olavius sp. DAHAB.2... ...
ATCGTCGCAAGTGAAGTCTGTGCGTAGGGGAATGCCGCGTGCCATGGAAAAACTCCTCTGTTTTCCATGTTGAATCACACCCCGCCTAACAGTCCCTTAATGAGTCAAACTTTTTACAGCTTGGTAGAAGATCTCGGCGTCGACCCGGCGGGAGTCCCGGCGGCCGGCATGCCAGCGGCCGCGCAGGACTTTCGCGCGGTTCGAATCGCGCGACGTCAAATGCCAGCCATTCTCTCGGAAATGGTACATGAGCGTTTTCCCAGGAAACTCTGAAATCGATTATAGGGAATCCAAATGCTCGCTTGAAGAGAAATCTGCCGCGAAAAACCCTCTGTGCTCTAAACGTATAGGTTCCAGACCGAAACCGCGGCGGCGGGGCCGGTGGATCAGTTGCCGTGGGCGTTCATCTTGGCGATCTCCGCGTCGCGCAGGTCCTTGCGTTTGATCTTTCCGGTGGCGGTCAGCGGCAGGTCGGAGACGAACTCGATGATGCGGGGATATTCGTGCGGGCTCAGGTAGGTTTTGACGAACTGCTGGATGTCCTTCTCCAGCTCGGGGCTGCCGTTGTGGCCGGGCATCAGCTTGATGAACACCTTGATGTTCTCCGTGCGCACCGGGTCGGGGACGCCGATGGCGGCGGCCAGCGAGACGGCCGGGTGCTTGCACAGGCAGTCCTCGATCTCACCGGGACCGATGCGGTAACCGGCGGACGTGATCACGTCGTCGGCGCGGCCGACGAACCAGAGATAGCCGTCCTCGTCCTTGACCCCGGCGTCGCCCATGCGCCACCAGGCGTCGCGGGTCTGGGCCGCCGTGGCTTCCGGGTTCTTCCAGTATTCCAGCAGCAATACGGGATTGCCTTCGCGGCGGACCGCGATCTCGCCTTCCTCACCGGGGCCGAGAACGTTGCCTTCGTCGTCGACGATCTCGACCACGTGGCCGGGCGCGGCGCGCCCCATGGAGCCCGGCTTCACCTCCATGATGGCCTGGCAATTGGCAACCACCAGGTTGCATTCCGTCTGGCCGTAGAACTCGTTGCAGGTGACGCCCAGGTTCTCGCGGCCCCAGTGCAGCAGTTCGGCGCCCATGGGTTCGCCGGCCACCGCGCAGGTCCGCAAGCTGGCGCCGAAGTCGGGGATGTTCTGGACCTGGCGCATGACGTTCAGGGCCGTCGGCGGCATGAGGGTGTTGCGGATCTCATAATCGGCCATCAGCTTGAGCGCCTCCTCCGGGTCGTACTTGCGGGCCCGGTAGGCGACGTTGGTGACCCCGTGGTGCCATGAGCACATGAGGCAGTTCATGAGCCCGCCGATCCAGGCCCAGTCCGCCGGCGTCCACATCTTATCGTCCGGCTGGGGCAGGAAATCATGGAACATCTCCATGCCCGTCAGGTGCCCGAACAGGGTCCGGTGGGCGTGGAAGGCGCCCTTCGGGTTGCCCGTGGTGCCGGACGTGTAGCAGATGAAGGACGGGTCCTCGCTGGCGGTGACGACGGGGGTGAACGCATCGCGGGCGGCGTCCATGCCGTTCCAGAAGTCGGCCAGGCCGTCGCCGTCCGTGCCCAGGCCGACCACCAGGATGGTCTCAAGGTCCGGCAATTCGTCACGGATGGCTTCGATCTTCGGCAGGTTGTCCGTGTCCGTGACCAGCATGCGGGCGCCGGAGTTCTGCAGTCGGAAGCGCAAGGCGTCGGCGCCGAACAGGGTGAACAACGGGATCGACACGGCGGCCATCTTCCATGCGGCGACGTGTGATATGGCGGCTTCCACGGATTGGCTCATGAGGATGCCGACCCTCTCGCCGCGCTCCAGGCCATTGGCGATGAACAGGTTGGCGAGCTTGTTGGAAAGCGCCTTCAACTGGGCAAAGGTATAGGTGAGGGTCTCCTTGCCGGGCTCGACGACGATCAGGCCGGGTTTGTCCGGGGTCAGCGCCGCGTTCTTGTCGCAGACGTCGACGCCCATGTTGAAGGTTTCCGGGATGTCCCAGGAGAACCCGTCATATACCTCTTCATAGGTGGCGGCTTTTGTCAGCACCATGGTGGTCTCCGCTCGGCCTCGCAGCTTCCCGCTTTTTCCCCCGGTCCGCCGCATGTAGGCTCGACGGCGCGGGGTTTTTCATATTCTTGCGGGGAGGGACGAAATGTTCCAGCACGATCTTCTGAAGGGGAAGCGGATCCTGGTCACCGGCGGCGGCAGCGGGCTGGGCAAGTGCATGACCCGGCGGTTCATGGAACTGGGCGCCGAGGCGATCATCTGCGGCCGGCGTACCGACGTGCTGGAAGCCACGGCGGCGGAGCTCGGCGAGGCCACGGGGGCATCGATCAGCGTCCATTCCCTGAACATCCGCGACGCCGACGCCGTCGATGAGATGATCGGCCGGGTTTTCGCCGACGGCCCCCTGGACGCGCTGTTGAACAACGCGGCGGGCAACTTCATCGCCAAGACCGAGACCCTGTCGCCCCGGGCCGTGGACGCGGTCCTCAACATCGTCGCCCACGGCTCCGTCTACGCGACGCTGGCCTGCGGCAAGCGCTGGATCGAGGCCGGCCATCGTGGACACGTGCTTTCCATCCTCGCCACCTATGCCTGGACCGGCGCGCCCTACGTGATGCCGTCGGCCATGGGCAAGGCGGCGGTGCTGGCCATGACCCGCAGCCTGGCGGTGGAATGGGGCCGCAAGGGGGTGCGTCTGAACACCATCGCGCCCGGGCCGTTCCCCACGGAAGGCGCCTGGTCGCGCCTGTTCCCGACGCCTGAGATCGCCGACAAGGTGGAGAAGGATTCGCCCTTGGGCCGCACCGGCCGGCACGAGGAGCTGGAGAACCTGGCCGCCTACATGATGGCCGACGGGTCCGAATACATGAACGGCGAGGTGGTGACCATCGACGGCGGGCGCTGGATGAACCGGGCCAGTTCCATGGACTTCGGTTTCGACCTGACGGACGCCCAGTGGGATCACTTCAACCCGAAGAAGGGTAAGGGCTAGGGGCGCCGGCGAGGCTTCCGGTCAGGACCAGACGGTCGCCGCGTCGATCAACGCCAAGGCCTCATCCAGGGGCAGGGGCTTCGACATGTGGAAGCCCTGGCCGTATTGGCAGCCAAGCTCCTTCAGGGCCTCCATCTGGGGCTTCTCCTCGATGCCCTCGGCGACGATGTCCATCCCCAGCGCCAGCGCCAGCCCGACGATGGAGTGGACGATGCGGCGGCTGTTCTCGGACTTGTCCATGTTGTTGACGAAGACCCGGTCGATCTTGAGGGTGTCCAGGGGGAACTGGTGCAGGTAGCTGAGGCTCGAATAGCCGGTGCCGAAGTCGTCGATGGCGATCAACACGCCCAGTTCCTTGAGCTTTTTCAGGGCGTCGGCGGCGTGGTCCGGGTTCTCCACCATCAAGGTCTCGGTGATCTCCAGCTTGACCGCCGCCGGGTCGACGCCGCTCTTATCGATGATCGCCGCCAGGCGGTCGATCTCTGCCAGTTCGGAAAGCTGCATGCCCGAGAGGTTGATGCTCATGAACGGCACAGGCTTCCCCGGAAAAGCCTTGCCGAAGGCCCGGGCGAGCGCGAGCTGGTCGCGGAGCCCCACCTCCAGCGCCCAGCGTCCCAACTCGACGATCATGCCCGTTTCCTCGGCCAGCAGGATGAAATGTCCCGGCGAGATGAACGATCCGTCCGCCTTGCGCCAGCGCATGAGCGCCTCGAAACCGCCCATATGGCCGCCATCGAGGGCGACGATGGGCTGGTAGTGCATTTCGAACTCGGCCGCCTCCAGACCCCGGCGCATGTCGCGCTCGGCGTGGATGCGGTCGAAGGCGAGACTGCGGATCTCCTCGAGCGAGGTATCGATCTCGCCGGCCTTCATGCGCATCCCCAGGAGCTGGTTCTGGGCGCCGCGGAAGCGTGCCAGGACCACCCGCAACAGGAGGTTCATCATCGGATTGGCGGACTTCAAGGGTTGCAGGAAACGGGACCGCTGGATGACGATCACTTCCGTGTCCTCAGTGGCCGTTACCGTGGCCGAGCGGGGCGCGTCGTCGATCATCGACATCTCGCCGAAAATCTCGCCGACGCCCAGCTTGGCGATCACCACCTCGGCGCCGTCGCGGAGCACCGAGACCTCCACGGCGCCGCTTTCGATGAAGTAGGCGTTGCGGCCCGGGTCGCCCATCCGGAACACCGTCTCGCCGGCGGCGAAGCGGCTTGAGTAGATCATCTCAGGCATGGATTCCGTCCCGTTCCGCCGTCGCTGCCGATCGCTGCCATGGGCTAGTTCTGCTCTTCTTCCTGTTGCTCGCCGCCGCCCTCGAAGAACTTATAGGCTTCCAGGCCGTCCAGGAGGACCCCGTCGAATCCCTGGCGGACGATGCCGTACAGGTATGAGTTGGGGTTGTCGGTCATGATCTGTTTCCAGCCGGGCCGCCAGTACTCCACGTAGTAACGGTCCGGGTCGTCCCGGTGCGGGGCGCTGATCCAGGGCGGTGAGCCTTCGCCCCAGTTGTCCTTCCAGTAGTAGCGGTAGCTGGCCGCCGAACCGATGTCCATCTGCGCCAGAACCAGCCGCTTGGCGCCGACCTTCTTGTATTTCAGGGTTTCCACGGCGCGCCGGCTCAAGGGCTTGCGCCCATGGAAGACGTCGACGATGACCATGTCGTAGTTGGTCCCGTGCATGGTCATGGCGAAGGAGTCCTCGCGGCCGAAGGGCAGGGAATTGGTGACCGCGATGAAGTTGCGTACCTGGTTCAAGGAAATGACGCTATTGGAGTTCTCGCCGAAGGGCCGCTTCGGGTATCCGGGCAGCCCGGACATGTCGAGCAAAGGCCGGTCGGTGACCAGGGAGACGAAACCGCGCCGCTTGGCCTCGCCGTGGGCCTTGTCGACGAACTGCGGGCCGGCGCCGTAATCCAGGGTGAGCACGCGCACGCCGTTCTTGCGGGCGTATTCCGCCAGGCTGAGCATCCGCACCTGGCGTTCCGGCGGCGGCGGCGTGCCCGGCCGTCTTTCCGTGAAGAACATGCCCTCGGCCAGCAACCCGTCGAGGGCGCGCACGTAGGTACGGGCCGGCGAGGTCCTGTTCTTGTCCACGTCGTCGCGCTTCACCAGAAGTTCCAGGCCGCCGCGGGCGACGATCCGGAAATTCCGGCGCTGCTTGCGGCCGAACCGGGCGATGGAGATGACGAACTTGCGCATTTCCTCGCGCAGATCCAGCAGGACCTCGGTGGTCGGCGGCGGCGGCGCGTCCGGTTCCGGCACCCGGCGGCCTTGGATGCGCACGAAGCCATCGCCGGCGCCGGCGTTGGGCAGCGTGGTGCCGCCCTGCTGGGCGTTGGCCGAGGGGCTGACCATTCCCGCGACGAAGGCCAAACCGAGCGCCGCGAAGCCGTATTGAATGCCTAATCGCAAGGGCTTTAGATCCTCCGGGCTGACTTGCATACCGATCCGAGCCTGAACCTATCACGCGAGGGTTACCAGACCTTTAAGGGTAATGCCCCGCAGGCCGTCACGGCAACCGTTCACCAATCTGTGAACGCCTTTGTCTTGCGGGCATCGGGGCGCCGGGGCGACCCTGGTGGCCGGAGGAACGGATATGTCCAGATTTGGTAAGAAAACCGGCCTTGCCGCCGTCGGCATAATGTCTTTCGTTCTGTTGGCGGGGTTCATCCCCGAATCCGACGGCGCACGGGCGCAATCGGTGATGCGCTGGGCCTACGAATGGCCGAAGACCGACTTCAAGAAGTCGTCCGTGGACTTGAAGGAGATCATCTCCGGCGGCCCCCCGAAGGACGGCATCCCCTCCATCGACAAGCCCCGTTTCATGCCCGCCGACCGGGTCAACAGCCAGGACCTGGCGCCGACGGAACCGGTGATCGGGGTGGTCATCAAGGGCCAGGCGAAGGCCTATCCCCTGCGCATCCTGACCTGGCACGAGATCGTCAACGACGAGTTGGCCGGCGTGCCCATCACCGTCACCTATTGTCCCTTGTGCAACTCGACCATCGTCTTCGATAGGCGCCTCGACGGCCTGATCCTGGATTTCGGCACCACCGGCAAGCTCCGCAATTCCGACATGGTCATGTACGACCGCCAGACGGAAAGCTGGTGGCAGCAGTTCCTGGGCGAGGGCATCGTCGGCGAGCTGACCGGCAAGCGCCTGAAGACCATCCCGGCGCGCTTGGAATCCTTCGAGAAGTTCCTGGCCCGCGCACCCGAGGGACAAGTCCTGATCCCCACCGACCCGGACATGCGCTCCTACGGGCGCAATCCCTATGAGAGCTACGATTCCGCTTCGGCGCCGTTCCTCTACGGCGGTGATTTGCCCGACTACATCGAGCCCATGGTCCGGGTGATCGTCGCGGACGGCCGCGCCTGGTCCATGCCGTTGATCCGCAAAAAGGGCAAGCTGACGGACGGTGATCTGACCCTGAGCTGGACCAAGGGCCAGAACTCGGCCTTGGACACCAGCCGCATCCGCAAGGGCCGCGACGTCGGCAACATCGTCGTGCAGCGTAAGACCGGCGATAAGATGGAGGACGTGGTCTACGACGTCACCTTCGCCTTCGTCTACCACGCCTTCTACGGCGGCAAGAAGATCGTCGTCAATTGAACCGGGCCCGGCTTGCGCGTCACCCTCAGTTCAGGCACCAGATCGCCAGCAGCGGCGTGTCGACGGATTTCATGGCGTGCAGGATATGGGGCGGATTGTAGACGTAGCCGCCGGGCCCCGGTGACCACCACGGTTCATCGTTCTGGCGCCACAACCCCTCGCTCAGGACGACATAGACCTCTTCCGGCGGATGATGGTGGTCGGGATAAGTGACGTTTGGGCGCATCAGGGTTGCGCCGACGCGAATGTCCTTTTGCACCTGCAAGCCGTTGACGCCGATGATGTCCGCATTGGCGTGGCCCGCCTCGAAGTCCGGCAGGTCCGGTTCCGGCCGCCGGTACCACGGAAGCGCGTCGGCGATGGCCGCGAAGCTCTCGTAGAGCGGCCCGATCCGTGCATCCGAAGCGCCGGCGAAGGCATCGCTATTGCGCATTTCATCGCCGAGCGGGTTTCCTGATCCCGTTCTGCCGGGGCCGGGAGTCCCATCGCGGAGCTTACCGGCAAGTTCGCGTGCCGCATCTTCGCCGGCCATTGGCAGGCCGCTTGGTTCATCCAACATCCGGATCAAGTGGTGTCGAAATTCCGCGAGTTGCGCTTCCATCGGTTCCGCCTGGCAAAGGCGGAGCCTATCAGGACCGGTTCCGGTCCGGCAACCGGTGGCGCCGGGTCGGTTCGGTTAGAACAGATCCTCGATGGCGCCGACCAGCCGGCGGGTCTGGTTTTCCCAGGACAGGTCCTGCATGAACCGCGCCGCGTCGGCGCCGCGGCGCTTTGCCTCTTCGCGGTCGGCGTAGATCTGTTCCAGGCGCTCGACGATTTCCTCCACCTGGCTTTCCCGCCACATGCCGCCGGGGCCTTCCGGGTCGGCGACGGCCCGCTGGTCCTGCAGCGCGTAGCAGTTCCCGTCGGCGATGATGTCCAGATGCCCGGTGTTCGCCGAAAGCACCGTCGGCACGCCGCAGGCCATGGCCTCCATGGCGACGAGGTTGGTGCCGCCCTCGCAGCGGTTCGGGAACACGGCGGCGTCCATGTCGCGGAGCACGTCCGGCATGACCGAGTTGGAAAGCCAGCCGAGATCGATGAAGGCGTCGGCGGGGATGCCGTTGGCGACGGCCCAGTCCTTGATCCTGAGTTCGCCGTCCGCGTCCACCTCCGGCGCCGTGGCGGCGTGGACCGAGGCGGTGACGTCCATGGCGCTTTCCGTCCAGGCGTTGCGCCACGACGTGATCAGGACCGAATCGGGATGGCGGGCATGGAAGATCTTGAAGGCCGCGACCACCAGATCCTGGCCCTTGCGCAGTTCCAGCTTGCCGCCGGAAAAGATGGCGAACTGGTCCTTGTAGGCCCCGGTTCCGGGGCCCGGCTTGAAGATTTCCGTATCCACGCCCTGGCTGACGAACTCGATATTGCGGACTCCGGCGGCCCGGGCGTAGTCCCGGTTCCACGAGGAGCCGGCGAGGATCCTGTCGTAGGCGTTGGCGCGCTGGATGGCGTCCGCGTCGAAGGCGCCGCGCTCGAAGAAGGTGAAGCCGATATTGACCCGGCCGCGCACCCGGTCGGTCACGTCCAGGTGCCGGAACTGGGCGCCTAAGGCATGCAACACAGCAATCTGTTCGCTGTAGATGTTTTCGCCGCGGGCCTCCACCTGGCCCATCAGGGTCCGCTGTTCGGTCACGTAGGGGCGCAATTCCTCCACGTCGTCTTCGGCCATCTCGATGATATAGGGTTCGGCCAGCAGCAAGGGCGGCAGCTTGCCGTCGCGGATCAACTGCCGGGCCACGTTGAGCCCGAACACGCCCCAACCGTGGGTGTCGGAAAGCTGCCAGGAGATGGCGAGACGTTCGATGGCCATGGGGCGGATGATTTCAGATGCGGCCGGCCACGGCAACCGCGCGGCTGACGAACTTGTCGGCACATGCCGCGCGGTTTAGATTCATCGACAATCGGGAGGAAACCAACCCCATGAACGCACCCTTCGTGTCCACCGCCTGTCCCCATGACTGCCCCAGCACCTGCGCGCTGGAGGTGGAGCGGATCGACGGCGCGACCATCGGCAAGGTGCGCGGCGCGCGGGAGAACGACTACACGTCGGGGGTCATCTGCGCCAAGGTCTCCAACTACCGCGAACGGGTCCATCACCCGGACCGCCTGGGCCATCCCCTGAAGCGGGTGGGCGCCAAGGGCGAAGCCAAGTTCGCCCGGATCTCCTGGGACGAGGCCCTGGACGAGGTCGCCCACAATTTCAAGACGGCGGCGGAGAAATACGGCACCCAGACCGTCTGGCCTTACGATTTCGCCGGCACCATGGGCCTGTTGCAGCGGGCCAGCATCGACCGGCTGCGCAACGCCATGCGTTATTCGCGCCACGATCCGACCATCTGCGTACCCTTGGCGCGCAACGGCTGGCTGGCCGGCTGCGGTTCCGTATGGGGTACGGACCCCCGGGAAATCGCCGAATCGGACCTGATCGTCGTTTGGGGCGGCAATCCGGTCTCCACCCAGGTCAACGTCATGACCCACATCGCCAAGGCCCGGAAGGCGCGCGGCGCCCAACTTGTGGTGGTCGATGCCTACCGGACGCCGACGGCGGACGCCGCCGATCATTTCATCGCCGTCAGGCCCGGCACGGACGGGGCGCTGGCCTGCGCCGTCATGCACGTGCTGTTCAAGGAGGGCTTTGCGGACTGGGACTACATGCGGCGATACACCGATACGCCGGAGGCCCTGGAGGAACACCTGAAATCACGCGGGCCGGAATGGGCCTCGCCGATTACCGGCGTGCCGGTGGACGAGATCGTCGCCTTCGCCCGGCTTTACGGTTCCACGGAACGCAGCTTCATCCGTGCCGGCTACGGGTTCTCGCGCAGCCGCAACGGCTCCGCCAACATGCACGCCGTGAGCTGCCTGCCGGCCGTCACCGGTTCCTGGCAGCACCGGGGCGGCGGCGCGCTGCACACCAACGCGGATCTCTACGCCGGCGTCGACCAGACCCTGATCATGGGGCTCGACGTGGCCGATCCGTCGATCCGGGCGCTGGATATGTGCCGTATCGGCGCCATCCTGGCCGGCGAGGAAGAAAGCCTGCTGGGCGGCCCGCCGGTGAGCGCCATGCTGGTGCAGAACGTGAATCCGGCGGACGTGGCGCCGGACACCAACGCGGTGCGCGCCGGGTTGGCCCGCGAGGACCTGTTCCTCTGCGTCCACGAACAGTTCATGACCCAGACGGCGGCCTACGCCGACATCGTCCTGCCGGCCACCATGTTCGTCGAACACGAGGACTTCTACCGCGGCGGCGGCCACGTCTACCTGCAGGTCCACCGGGCGATCATCGATGCGTACGAGGAATGCCGGCCCAACAACGAGGTGATCAACGCGCTGGGTCAGCGGTTGGGGTCGAACTATCCGGGCTTCTACATGTCCGGGAAGGAACTCATCGACGCCAGCCTGGCGGCCTCCGGGTTGCCCGACTTCGAGACCGCGGCGGACATGCGTTGGATCGAATTCGCCAAGGACTTCGATGACGCGCATTTCCTCAACGGCTTCGGCCATGCGGACGGCAAGTTCCACTTCTCCGCCGATTGGTCGGAGATTGGCGACGATTACGCCGGCCTGCCGGTGCTGCCCGATCACCTGAACAACATCGACGAGGTTTCGGACGAGAAACCCTTCCGGCTCATTGCGCCGCCGGCCCGGCGTTTCCTCAACACCTCGTTTACGGAAATGCCGTCGTCCCGCGAGAAGGAGATCAAGCCCGAGGTGCTCATGCACCCGGCGGCCTGCGAACGGCTGGGTTTCGCAAACGGCGACCGGGTGCGCATCGGCAACGATCTCGGTACCGTGGTGGTGCCGGTGCGGCCCTTCGACGGCCTGCGCGAGGACGTGGTCGTGGTCGAGGGCATCTGGCCGTCGGAGTACTTCGAGGAGGGCCTCGGCATCAACGCCCTGATCAGCGCCGACCGGCCGCCGCCGGCCGGCGGCGGGGCCTTCCATGACACCTCCGTGTGGGTGAGGGCGGCGTAAGGCATGCTGGGGTTCGGCAAGAAGAAAGCGGAGACGGCGGCCGGCGCGGCGAAGCGGGCGCATGTGGTCGTCGTCGGCAACGAGAAGGGCGGCAGCGGCAAATCGACCACCGCCATGCACATCATCGTCGCGCTCTTGCAGCAGGGCCGACGGGTCGCCAGCATCGACGTGGACGCCCGCCAGGGCACGCTGAGCCGTTACGTGGCCAACCGCAACCGCTTCGTCCAGGTCTCCGGCAAGGACGTCGGCGTGCCCGAGCATTACCGGGTCGAGGAACCGGAGGAGACCGCCAGCGCCGCCGAGCGGGCGGCGGAGAGCGAAAAACTGCGCTTGCTTATCGAAGGCGCCATGATCAACCATGACGTCATCGTCATCGACACGCCCGGCTCCACCAGCCAACTCTCGCGCCTGGCCCATTCCTACGCCGACACCCTGGTCACGCCCATCAACGACAGCCTGGTGGATTTCGACGTGCTGGCCCACGTGGACGGCACCCAGATGGACATCAAGGGCCCGAGCCACTATGCGGAAATGATCTGGGAGCAAAAGAAGGTGCGGGCCGAGCGCGACGGCGGCACCATCGACTGGATCGTCATGCGCAACCGTTTAAGCAGCCTGGACGCCCACAACAAGCGCGAGATGGAGCGGTTGATCCGCGAGCTGTCGGCGCGCATCCGGTTCCGGGTCATCCCCGGGTTCGGCGAGCGGGTGATCTTCCGTGAATTGTTCCTGGTCGGGCTGACCATCATGGACCTGAAGGACGCCGCCGGGCCCCAGGCCTTGAGCCATTCGCACCACGTGGCCCGCCAGGAAGTGCTGACCATCGTCAATGCCCTCGGCCTGCCGCCGCCGACGGCGGAAAACACCACCGCCGCCGGGTGATGGCGGTTGGCGGCATGACGCCTGCGTCCCTATCTATGGGAGAGGCGATCAGCAACGGAATCGGAACGGATCGGGATTGATGGGTAAGGGCGACGGATTACCGAGCCGCAAGTCGTCGAAGTCGGAGGTCGATGCCTTCCTGCGCCAGGTGGCGCGATCGCCGACGCCGAAACCCCGCGGCCAGAGCGGGCGCTTGATCTTCGCCATGGACGCCACGGCCAGCCGGCAACCGGCCTGGGACCGGGCCGCGCATATCCAGGCGGAGATGTTCGAGGTGACGGCGGACCTGGGCGGTCTCGACGTGCAACTGGGGTTCTACCGGGGCTTCGGCGAGTTCAAGGTCTCGCCCTGGACCAGCAATCCGCGCGACCTGTTGAAGCTGATGACATCGGTAACCTGCCTGGCCGGCGAAACGCAGCTCGGCAAGGTGTTGAAGCATGCCCGCAACGAGACCTCGAAGCAGCGTGTGGATGCCCTGGTGTTCGTCGGCGATTGTTTCGAGGAAGACGTGGACGCGGTGGGCAAGACGGCCGGTGAGTTGGGCATGCTCGGCCTGCCGGCGTTCATGTTCCATGAGGGCGGCGACCCCTTGGCCACCTTCGCCTTCCAGCAGGTGGCGAAGCTCAGCGGCGGCGGCTACTGCCGGTTCGACGCCAATTCGGCCGACACCCTCAGGGAACTGCTGCGGGCCGTCGCCGTCTATGCCGCCGGCGGCCGCCCGGCGCTCGAGGACATGGCCAAGCAGAAGGGCGGCGAGGTGCGCCTGTTGGCCAACCAGATGACCCGTGGGAAGGGGTAGCGGGCCGTGTTCCCGGCGCTGATCTTAGGGATCGCTCTTTTGGCGGGATTGCTTTTGGCGGGGCGCTGGTACGCCACCGCCGACACCAAGACCCTGCTGAAGGCGCTGAAGTGGGTGCTGCTGGGAATCGTCGTCTCGGTGGCCCTGTTCTTTGTCGTCACCGGGCGCCTTGCCTGGGCCATCGCCACCCTGCCGGCCCTGATCCCCTGGTTCTTCCGGGCCCGCAGCATCGCCCGCGCCGCCAAGACCTTCGCCCGCATGTCCCAGGCCCAGGCCGGCGGCCGGCCCGGCGAGCAGACCGAGCTGGAGACCCGGTTCCTGAGGATGAGCCTGGACCATGGCACCGGCACCATGGACGGCGACGTCACCGCCGGTCCCTTCGCCGGACGTCAGTTGTCGGGCATGGCCTTGGGGGAACTGGTGGAGCTGCTGAAGTTCTGCTGGGTGGAGGACGAGGAATCGGCGCGGGTGGTGGAGACCTTTCTCGACCGCAGCCATCCCGATTGGCGGGAGACCGCGAAACAGGGCCAGGGAAGCTCCCGGACCAGCGCCATGGACCGGGCCGAGGCGCTGCAGGTTTTGGGCCTGGAAGAAGGCGCCAGCGCCGCCGAGATCAAGGATGCGCACCGCCGGCTGATCGCCGGGCTGCATCCGGACCACGGCGGCTCCGATTACCTGGCGGCGAAAATCAACCAGGCCAAGGATTTACTGTTAGGAGACTGACCGTGCCGGAAACCAGCGACATTCACGGCTACCACGCCCACATCTATTACCGCGACGACGAAGAGCGCGCCGCCGCCGCCGAGATCCGCGAGGCATTGGGCGCCCGGCCCGAGGTGCAGTTGGGCCGCTGGCGCGACGAGCCCGTGGGCCCGCATCCGCTGCCCATGTTCCAGGCCGCCTTTGCCGCCGGCGCCTTCGCCGAGATCGTCCCCTGGCTGATGCTGAACCGTCGGGGCCTGAGCATCCTGGTGCACCCGGAGACCGGTGACGACGTCCCCGACCACCGCGACCACCCCCTTTGGCTGGGCGAGAAGCTGACCCTCGACATCTCCTTCCTGGAAGCCGGCAACACGTCCGCCTGACGGCGGCTTTGCCGTTTGCTGCCCGGGCGCCTATCGTGGGGCCCGGCATCAAAGTCGGGAGGGTGTTTGACCATGGCCGAACGGCATCTATGGAAGGCGAAGCCGAGCCTGCCCCTGGCGGCGGCCGCCGAAATCGTCGACAAGGCCCTGGAAGCGGGCCGTCAACACGGCCTGGAGCCCTTGAGCGTGGCGGTCCTGGACACGGGCGGCCATCTGATCGCCTTCAAGCGCGAGGACGGCTCGGGGATCCTGCGTCCGCGCATCGCCATGGGCAAGGCCTGGGGAGCCTTGGGCATGGGGGCGTCGGGGAGGCTCTTGCGCGAACGCCTGTCGGATCGGCCGGCCTTCGTGGCGGCGCTCACGGACGCCGCCGAGGGCCGCTTCGTGCCGGTCCCGGGGGGCGTCCTGGTGCTCGATGCGGACGGCTGGACGCTGGGTGCCGTGGGGATCAGCGGCGATGCCTCGGAAAAGGACGAGTTCTGCGCCATCCAGGGCATCCAGGCGGCCGGATTCCAATCGGAACCGGCGGCGCCGGACGAGGCGTGGCAGCAGGCGAAATTGTAGGCCGCCGACTGTCGTATTTCCGTAACGAAACCACATATTGCGGTGCCGGATCGCCTGTGGCACAAAGGCCGCGCCCTCGCCAGGAGGGCGTTCTTGTACTGTCGAACGTCCCCGTTCGGGACGCCAAGAGGTTCTGATGGTCCAGCCCGTCCGCAAGGCCGTTTTTCCCGTGGCCGGTCTCGGTACCCGCTTCCTGCCGGCCACCAAGGTGATGCCGAAGGAAATGCTGCCCATCGTCGACAAGCCGCTCATCCAATACGCCCTGGAAGAGGCCATGGAGGCCGGGATCGAGGAATTCGTCCTGGTCACCGGGCGCGGCAAGAACCTCATGGAGGACCATTTCGACAACGCCCACGAGCTCGAGGCCATCCTCATCGAGCGGGGCAAGCAGGACGAGCTGGACGCGGTCCAGAAGATGACCCCGGACCCGGGCAAGCTTTCGTATACCCGCCAGCGCCGGCCGCTGGGGTTGGGCCACGCCATCTGGTGCGCCCGCCAGTTCATCGCCGGTGAGCCCTTCGCGGTGCTTCTGCCGGACGATCTGGTGCAGGCGGCGCCGGGCTGCATGAAGCAGATGGTCGAGGCCTACAACGAGACCGGTGGCAACGTCGTCGCCGTCGAGGACGTGCCCCGCGAACAGACCAACCGTTACGGCATTCTCGACGTGGACACGGACGACGGCCGGCTGGCCCGGGCCAAGGGCCTGGTGGAGAAGCCGGCGCCCGAGGACGCCCCGTCGACGCTCTCCATCATCGGCCGCTACATCCTGCAGCCGGAGGTGTTCCAGCACCTGGACAAGCATGAGACCGGCGCCGGCGGCGAGATTCAACTGACCGACGCCATGGCCAAGACCGTCGGCGAGATCCCCTTCCACGGATTGCGCTTCCAGGGCCGACGCTTCGATTGCGGCACCAAGATCGGCTTCGTGGCCGCCAACGTCGCCTTCGCCGCCGCCCGGGACGACCTGAACGGGGATATCCGCGAGGTCATCGGGACCATCCTTTGAACGATCAATACCAAGCCAGGGAGAACACCCACCCATGCACGTCGCAATGATCGGTACCGGATACGTCGGCTTGGTGTCCGGCGCCTGCTTCTCGGAATTCGGTGTCGACGTGGTCTGTGTCGACAAGGACGCCGGCAAGATCGAGATGCTGGAAGCCGGCCAGATGCCCATCTACGAGCCGGGACTGGATGACCTAGTCGCCAAGAACGTGGAGGCCGGCCGCCTGCAGTTCACCACGGACCTGAAGAAGGCCGTGGCCGGCGCCGACGCCGTGTTCATCGCCGTCGGCACGCCGAGCCGCCGCGGCGACGGCCACGCCGATCTGTCCTACGTCTACGCGGCGGCTGCCGAGATCGCCGAGGCCATCGAGGGCTATACGGTGGTGGTGACCAAGTCGACGGTGCCCGTGGGAACGGGGAGGGAGGTGGAGCGGATCATTTCCGAGACCCGCCCCGACGCCGACGTGGACGTGGTCTCCAACCCGGAGTTCCTGCGCGAGGGCTCGGCCATCGAGGACTTCATGCGCCCCGACCGGGTGGTCATCGGCACCAAGAGCGAGCGCGCCCAGGAAATCATGCGCGGCCTCTACCGGCCCCTCTACCTGATCGAGACGCCCATCGTCTTTACCTCGCGCCAGACCTCGGAGCTGATCAAGTACGCGGCCAACACCTTCCTGGCCACCAAGATCACCTTCATCAACGAGATCGCCGATCTTTGCGAGGTGGTGGACGCCGACGTCCAGGACGTGGCCCGGGGCATCGGCCTGGACGGGCGCATCGGGGGCAAGTTCCTGCACGCCGGGCCCGGCTACGGCGGCTCGTGCTTCCCCAAGGATACCCTCGCCCTGGTCAAGACCGCCGAGCAGATGGAGCGGCCGCTGCGCATCGTCGAGACCGTGGTCGACATCAACGACCGGCGCAAACACCGCATGGCGGAGAAGGTCATCGCCGCCTGCGACGGTTCCGTGGACGGCAAGACCATCGCCGTCTTGGGCGTCACCTTCAAGCCGAACACGGACGACATGCGGGATTCGCCGAGCCTGGATATCGTCGCCGGCCTGCAGGCGGGCGGCGCGGTAATCCGCGCCTATGATCCGGAGGGCATGAACGAGGCCCGGGAGATGATGAACGGCGTCAATTGGTGCGAGGACGCCTACGATGCCATGACCGGCGCCGACGCGGTGACCATCATCACCGAATGGAACCAGTTCCGGGCCCTCGACCTGGAACGCGCCAAGTCGCTGATGAAGGAGGCGGTGATGGTCGATCTCCGCAACATCTACAACCCCGACGAAATGGCCGCCGCCGGGTTCGCCTACACGAGCATCGGCCGCGCCCCGGTGGCCTCGTCATGAGCGCCCCGCACACCTTCCACCCGACCGTGCTGCGCGAGTACGACATCCGCGGCATCGTCGGCGAGACCCTGAACCCGGACGACGTGCGGGCCGTCGGCCAGGCCTTCGGCTCGCAACTCATTGCCGAGGGCGGCGCCAGCGTCGCCGTCGGCTACGACGGCCGGCTGAGTTCCCCGGAGCTGGAGGAAGCGGCGGTCGACGGGCTGCAATCCACGGGGCTTGAAGTGCATCGGGTGGGCCGCGGGCCGACGCCCATGCTGAGCTTCGCCGTGCATCACCTGGGCTTGGATGCCGGCCTGATGATCACCGGTTCCCACAATCCGCCCGATTACAACGGCATCAAGATGACCATGCTGGGCCGCGCCTTCTACGGCGCCGACATCCAGGACCTGGGGCGCCGCGCCGAGGCCGGCGACTTCGCCGTCGGCGAGGGGACTTCGCAGGACTCGCCCGTCTTCGATGCCTACGTGGCGCGCATGATTGAGGATTTCGACGGTGGGCGCGACTTGAACGTCGCCTGGGACCCGGGCAACGGCGCCGCCGGCGAGGTCATCGCGGCGCTCACCGAGCTGTTGCCGGGCCGCCATACGGTGATCAACGGCGAGATCGACGGTCTGTTCCCCAACCATCACCCGGACCCGACGGTGGAGAAGAACCTGGACCAGTTGAAGGCGGTGGTCGCCGCCGAGGGTTGCGATCTGGGCCTCGCCTTCGACGGCGACGGCGACCGCATCGGCGTTGTCGACGGCCAGGGCCGGGTGCTCTGGGGCGACCAGATCCTGGTGATCCTGGCCCGTCCGGTGCTGGCCGAGCTGCCCGGCGCCACGGTGATCGCCGACGTCAAGGCGAGCCGCCTGTTCCAGGACGAGGTGCGGCGCCTGGGCGGTGAGCCGCTGTTGTGGAAGACGGGCCATTCGCACCTGAAGGCGAAGCTCAAGGAGACGGGCGCGCCGCTGGCCGGTGAGATGAGCGCCCACATCTTCATCAAGCACGGCTACTACGGCTATGACGATGCCGTTTACGCCGCCGTCCGGCTGCTGTCCATCCTCGCCGCCGGCGACGAGAGCCTGGCCGACATCCGCGATTCCCTGCCGGCCTACGTGAACACGCCTGAAATCCGCTTCGATTGCGAAGAGGAGCGCAAGTTCGCCGTCATCGACGAGGTCGGGGCGCGCCTGCAAGGCGGCGAGGGGTACACGGTCAACGCCATCGACGGGGTGCGGGTCGAGAACGACGACGGTTGGTGGCTGCTGAGGGCGTCCAACACCCAGGCGGTCCTGGTGGCGCGCTGCGAATCCACCGATGCGGCCGGGCTGGAGCGCCTCAAGGAGACGCTCCGCGAGCAGCTTCGCCTGAGCGGCATCGAGCCGCCGGCATTCTGACGGCGTTGCGGCGGCGCCCGGACTCATAAAACCGATCGGATTCACGCGATAAGTCGGAAACAGGGTGTTTCCGATTTATCGCGATCCGATCTGGCTCTAAAATTCGCCGGTCCAGGAGCGGAGGCCGCCATGCCGGAAACCCAACCCGACCCCGAACAGACCCTCGATGCGGTCCGCCGGAACCTGCCCGTGGCCGCCGTCTCCTTCGATCCCGGCGCGGCCCGCACCGGTCTGGTGATCGTCGACGAGGTCAACGGTTTCGCCACGGTGGGGGCCGGCAACCTGGCGCCGCCGGCCGAGAACCCCCAGGTCACCCGGATGATCGAAGAGACGGACACCCTGGCCCGGCGCTTCGTCGCAGACGGCTGGCCGGTGCTGGCCTTCCTGGACACCCACCAGCCGGGCAAGCCGGAGCCCCCCTATCCGCCGCACTGCGAGCAGGGCAGCGGCGAGGAGGAACTGGTGGATGCCCTCAAATGGCTGTCCGATGAGGGGGCGGCGCGCCTGGTCCGCAAGGACTGCATCAACGGCTTCATCGGCGCCATGGACTTATACCAAGCTGTAAAAAGTTTGACTCATTAAGGGACTGTTAGGCGGGGTGTGATTCAACATGGAAAACAGAGGAGTTTTTCCATGGCACGCGGCATTCCCCTACGCACAGACTTCACTTGCGAC
>Ga0209568_1000269_pt1 | contig 18291 bp, 15 predicted proteins | sample WorMetOlspDAHAB2_FD_187406 | JGI IMG/M metagenome (GOLD analysis project Ga0209568, IMG submission 187406) | Marine gutless worms symbiont microbial communities from Max Planck institute for Marine Microbiology, Germany - Olavius sp. DAHAB.2... ...
GCTCTCTGCCTCCCGTAGTTTATCCCTACCCCAAAGGCAGATTATTCTTACCCGCAAGTTTTGCCCAGGTATCCTTCAAGCCAACAATTTGATTAAAAACCGGTCTGGCGCCATGGTCTACAGAGTCGGCTACAAAGTATCCGGTTCGTAGAAACTGAAATCTCTCTTCCGGAGCAGCCTTCGCCAGGGATGGCTCCAGCTTGGCGTTTTGAATTATGGTTTCGGAATTAGGATTGACATAATCTATGAATTCTTTGCCCTCCTCCACCCTTGAGACATCCGCCAGGCTTATTAAATGCTCGTACAACCTAATCTCCGCTTCTACTGCCTCACTGCATGAAACCCAGTGCAGGGCCCCCCTAACCCTTCTATTATCCGGCGACTGCCCCCCCCTGCTCCGTGGTTCGTAGCTGCAAAGTAATTCCACAATTTCGCCGTCTTCGCCGCGGCACACCTCGTTGACAGTAACAAAATAGGCATACTTGAGCCGTACTTTCCGTCCCAGGGCCATACGGAACCATTTCTTTGGCGCCTTATCCATATAATCACTTCTTTCCACCCAAAGCTCTCCGGAAAAGGCAAGACTTCGACAGCCCAACTCAGGTTTGTCCGGATGGTTCTCGGCAGAAAATTCTTCTATCCTGCCCCCGGGCCAATTGGTTATTGTCAGTTTTACCGGATCGAGAATCGCCATACGTCTTGGGGCGCACTGGTTGAGCTCTTCCCGAACGTGAAAATACAAGAACTCCATATCGACGAGACTGTTCACCTTGCTAACTCCAATCTCCTCGATAAACCTCCTGATAGCGGATGCCGGGAAACCCCTTCGTCTCATGCCCCGCAAGGTTGGCATCCTGGGATCATCCCAGCCCCTTGTCTTTTTTTCCTTCACAAACCTCTGCAGCTGCCTCTTGCTTAATACGGCATGGGTGAGTTTTAGAGGCGCAAACTCATACTGACGCGGCCTACATGGAGTCGATACATTCTCGATGAACCAATCGTATACGGCCCGATGATTTTCAAACTCCGACGAGCATAGGGAGTGGGTAACCCCCTCAATTGCGTCTTCATATCCATGCGCGAAATCGTACATCGGATATATATTCCATTTTTTCCCCGTCTGATGATGAGCCTCTTTTATAATTCTGTAAATCACGGGATCGCGCATCAGTATGTTCACATGGTTCATGGCAATTTTTGCACGGAGAACGCAGGTGCTTTCCTCAAACTCACCCGATTTCATCCTCTTTAGTAAACTCAAATTTTCTTCGACGCCGCGGCTGCGATAGGGTGAATCCTTTCCGGGCCTGGTTGGAGTTCCGCGATTCTCTATTATTTCCTTTGGATTCTGATTATCGACGTAGGCCTTGCCCGCTCTAACTAGCTCGCAGGCCCACTCGTAGAACTTGTCGAAGTAGGAGGAAGCATAACAGGGTTCGCCATCCCATTTGAATCCCATCCAGCATATATCCTCCTTGATGGCGTCTACAAATTCACTACTCTCCCTTCCTGGATTGGTATCATCGTAGCGAAGCCGGCAGATGCCTCCGAATTCTCGCGCGATGGAAAAACTGAGGATAAATGCCTTGGCATGGCCAACATGGAGATATCCATTTGGCTCTGGGGGAAAGCGGGTGACAACCCTTTTAACATGGCCCGATTCCAAATCGGCCCTGACTATGGAACGAATAAAATCCATTTTCCGAGGCTCTTTCTTTATGTTCACGCCTATTTTGCTCACTTGGAACTACATATATATAAGCCCTCTAGGGTAGAGTCAACAAGCCGGAGGTGGTATATTCCGGCTTCCACGCCTCTTTGCAAACCACAAGGACAGTAAATATCATTAGATTCGAGGGGTTTTCTTGGACTTCCTGGCCAAGCGCTTTTACTTCAATTCGGCCGTATGCCTCAAGAGACTATTTTACAAAATCACCAAGAAATTCCCGTAGCCTTCCTACCATTGGCTCACATTGCTTATAAAGACTTTCAACTCTGCGGAAATAGAATATTCCGAGATCCTCCAATGGAGGACTTAGTAGCAAATCCGGGGGATCATAACGCGTTTTGAGACTCAGGATGCGTCGCTGCATGATCTCGAAACTGCTTACTACCATTTTTGTGGCCCTGGGTGATTTTCTTTGGTTTTCTGAATAGGGACTGCCCAGGACATTTATGCCGATACGCACATCGCAATCTTCCAACCTATCCCACGGAACAGGGTTGACACAGGCGCCATCCACCAGCAGGCGTTCCACGTGGCATACCGGAGAAAACACTCCCGGCACGCTCATACTCGCCTTAACCGCCGGCACAAGGGGGCCCTCGCGAATTACAACCTCGGATGAATTCCAGAAATCTGTGGCAACAACCGTAAGAGGTATTCTCAAATCCCGAAAGTCCTCCGCATTTATCATTTCGTCGAGCAAACAGGATATTTTTTTCCCTCTTATCAATCCCACCCCGGAAAAATCGAGATCCATAAGTCTAGCTATTTTCATCAGTTTCCTGCCATCTAGAGACCGGGAACTAGTGCTGCCCTTCAGAGCGAAACGAGAATCAATTTGATTTCGAATTTCCTCTGCCGATTTGCCCGACGCATATATGGCGCCTATAATGGCCCCGGCGCTTGTGCCGGCAATCGCCGCGGGCCGGATTCCCAGCTTATCGAAAACCTCCAATGCGAAAATATGCACGAGGCCGCGAGCGCTTCCTCCTCCTAGCGCCAAACCTATTTTTGCATCCACAGACAAGACTAATTATCAAAATTTGGCAGATAACACAAGACCATATCCAGGATTTGGGCCTTTCATCTTGAGGATTCCGATTGCCTCCAGTTTCCGCTGCCTCTGAATGATGTCTTGGCGGCATCATCATCAAACTATTTGCTTCTTCGGGTTAGGTGCATCAAATCCGATCGTTCAGCTTCCAGTTTGGCCTTGAACGCATTGAATTCAATCAGTATTCGATTGAGTTCCACCCTGCTGGAGAAGACGCCAAAATCGTCCATGAGTATCTCGCCAAGAAGCCGATAACTCATTCGAAGATTCATCTTCTGCTCTAAATTCTGAATCTCCAAGGCCTTCGCCAGGTTGGCTTGATTTACTTTCCGTTTTTCGACCAGGAACTGACCGAAAAGTCCACGATTATCCGGTTCCTCCATCGGTTCCTGCGCTATTCTGGAATCCGGGGACGCTGGTTTTTTCTTGGTAATCGGCGGCAGCTCATCTTTGATGTTAAGCATCTCTTTTCGAACCAGGATTGCGGCCTTAACCTTCTCGAAATCCACCAGAGCACTGTTCAATTCTATTCTATTTCGGAACACCCTGAAATCATTTAGAAGGATCTGGCCCAGCAAACGGGGCGAACCTCGAAGTATATCGCTTTTTTCCCTATTTTGGATTGCCAGCGCAGCCTCCAGCACCTCGGGCTTCAATCGTCCCCTGCGAACCAGCCACTCACCGAAAACTGTCCGCTCACTAAAAGCTGCGCTCATGGACACCAGCATCTCCCAGATAGCGCTCCAAGATAGCGTCGAAATCACCCTCTCCTTTGCCCGTCTCCAGCTCTCTTTTTAGTTCTTCGAATTGCTTCTCGTCGAGCCTTTCCAGGGCGTCTTTACCCCATTTCTCCAATGAACGATGCAGCTCGGGGTCTGTCAAAAGATCTCCGAGATCCTTTAACATTTCCCCCGTCTTTTTGCCCAGATTCCGAGTGGTATTCTCGATGGATTCTTTGGGAATGGAATCCAAATCAACCCCGGTTGAATCTTCAATTGCGTGTATAATTTTTTTTTGTTTCGCCGGGTCCGAGAGAATCGATACCAATATCGCAATTCCGCAGATAAAGATGGTAAACAGAAAAATTTTCTTCAAAAATCAAAACCTCCCACGAACCAGTTCACAAAATCAACTTAGCCGAAAAGGGATGCATTAGAATCACTCCTTGTACCTTCCTCCCCAATCTGACTGCCCTCTAGAGACTCCAGATACGCGATACTTCTTCGCATCGTATCCCGTAGCCAGGTCAATTTCACCCGCTCCCTATCTACAACATCAATGGGTGCCCTCGATGTAAAATTCGCGTTTAGCAGTTTCTTCTCCTTCCCCTCGATCAGTTTTTTCGTCTTGCCCAGGGAGAGGCGAAACCTGGTGATGGCAGCGCCAACGTCAATCAGATCACGGATAAAAACATGTGCCGCAAAGCCAGAGCCGACAACCGCCACAGACCCTTCCAGGGATTCCCCCTCCTGCAGCGGGGCAAAGTTGTCAGAACCCGATAACAAGGCCGCAACGTCCCAAAATTCCGACATCGCCCCAAGGACTTCCCAGGATGCATCGACTCGCACCCTGGCAAGCGTCGAGGAGGGTATCGTAAATTCACTCCGGAGCGTGCGGACGCTGCTAACCAAGTCCTTCAAGATGTTAAATGTCCTCTCCGCATTCTCATCCTCACGCGCTGAATCTGTTTCCGGATATGCTGTAACAATCAACGCCTCCCTTCTGTTGGGCAGCTTCCCCCATATTTCCTCGGTAATGAAGGGAAGGAAGGGGTGCAGCAATTTAAGAGCTTCCTCAAGCACATGAACGAGGAGTGTAATGGTGCGGTTCTTCTCCTCCTCAGAGCCCCTATAAAGCCCGAATTTGGCGCATTCCACATACCAATCGCAGTAGTCATTCCAAAAATACTCGTACACCGCGTGGGCCATGTCATTAAATCGATAAGTCGCCATGGCTTCCTCAACCAAGCCAACCGCCTCATTGAAGCGATGATAAATCCAACGATCGGCAGTATTCAATTCGGCGCTTTTGAGGTCTACAAGACTTTGTTTCTCCAAATTCATAAGAACAAAGCGGGCCGCGTTCCAAATCTTGTTAGCGAATTTCGAACCTATTCTGATGGTATCCATATCCATCGGAATATCCTCTCCCTGCGATGAGATATAGGCCAAAGAAAATTTCATCGCATCCGCGCCGTACTCATCCACCACTTCCAGAGGATCAACACCGTTCCCCAGGCTCTTGGACATCTTCCTACCCTGTTTATCCCTGCACAAACCCGTTATGTAAATTTCCCGAAACGGAATCTTTCCCGTAAATTCCAGGCTCGCCATAATCATCCGGGCCACCCAGAAAAAAATAATATCGTAGGCGGTTACAAGACTCGTGGTAGGAAAAAAACGCAGAAAATCATCGGATTCAAGGGGCCAGTCAAAAACGCTAAAAGGCCAGAGCCACGAAGAAAACCAGGTGTCTAGAACATCCTCGTCCCTTTCTAAATCCGCAGAGCCGCACTTGGGACAGGCGGAAGGATTGGCGCGAAGCACAAGGAGCTCACCGCAGTCCTTGCAAAACCAGGCGGGAATTCGATGTCCCCACCATATCTGCCGACTTATACACCAGTCTCTAATATTCTCCAACCAATGCCTGTAAGTGTTTTCCCACTTCCTCGGGAAGAAGACTATCTCTCCCCTATGCCAGGCCCCCAGGGCCTTTTCAGCCAGCGGCGCCATTCTCACAAACCACTGATTTGAAAGAAGGGGCTCAACCACCGTGTAACAGCGATAACAGTAGCCAATCTGGTGTTGATACTTCCTGGAATCCACGAGCACGCCTTCCTCTTCCAGGCGCCGGGCCGTAAGCCGCCTGGCTTCGGCCACAGAACATCTCCGGACAAAGTCCGGCGCCGCCTCATTCATGTTTCCGGCCTCATCAATTACACTGATTCGCTCCAAGCCATGCCGATTCCCAATTTCAAAATCATTCATATCGTGGGCCGGTGTTATTTTCAGCGCCCCGGTACCGAAATCCATATCCACATAGGAATCCGCAATAATCGGAATTTCCCTCTCGATAATAGGAATTCGAACCCTCCTGCCAATGAAATCACTGTAGCGTCGATCGTTCGGATTTACCGCAACCGCCACATCGCCGAACATAGTCTCCGGCCTGGTTGTTTGAACACTGATCCATCTGACGCCGACCCCCATCCCATCTTCCTTTTCGCAGCCATTCTCATCGGAAAAGGGGTAGCGAATCTCCCACAGCATCCCCTTTTTCTCCTCATGCTCAACCTCGTCGTCCGATAGGGCCGTCCCGCATGAGGTACACCAGTTCACAAGATACTCGCCCCGATACAATAAATCCCGCTCCCAGAGGCTTACAAAGGCTTCCCGAACCGCACGCGAGCATCCCTCATCCATCGTAAAGCGCTCCCTATTCCAATCACAGGACACCCCAATACTCTCCAGCTGCCTCCTTATGATTCTGTGATGCTCATCCTTAACCTTCCAGGTCTCCTCAACAAATCTCTCCCTGCCCAAATCCACCCGCTTGAGTCCCTGCTCCTTCAGTCTCCGCTCAACCACACTGTGGGTCGCAATCCCGGCATGATCCGTCCCGGGAACCCAAAGAACCTCACGTCCCCGCATCCGCCAATATCGAACCAGAATATCCTGCAGCACGCAGTTTAGCCCGTGTCCCATGTGCAAATCGCCGGTAACATTGGGTGGTGGAATTACGATAACAAACTGTCCCTTTCTACCCCTGCGAGGCGAAAAATATCCTTTCTCCTTCCAAATTTGGTAGATTCTCTTTTCGAAATCCTTCGGGTTGTAAGATTTTCTCAAAGCCAAGTCGCCTCCACTACAACATTTCCCATAGGCAGTCATATCGACTTTAGCTATATTAGTCTAGACTTCCAATCAAAACTAGACGCCAAAATCAACTGGCGACAACGATCTATGGCTACGATAACGACGCGGTATTCATGAATACTCCCCTGTCAATGAGCGCAAGGCTCCCTGCAGGCGCGCCGTCCGGCAAGGCCCTATACGCCGCGATGTCAGTCGAATCAGGGGCATCAACCTGCCTAGACACACTACTCTAATCTACAGGAGAAATATGCATAATGCTTTAGAAAAAAGGTCTGGTTCCACCGCACACTTGTGCGCGGGTATTGTGTATTGTCTCTTGGCCATCGCAAAAATTGCGCCATAGACAGCAGAAACAACGACAAGCTTCCATTTCCACGGATAGGCTGTCCTACTATAAAAGGCAGCTGTCGGTGCGGGGATTTACAGCGCCCTAGGCTAGTGCATTTTCCGCTATCCCGCTCCGTTTCTATTAACGCGCGCGGTCCCTGCGAGACTCCCTGCGAATCTCCATTTTCTTGTAATAGTCCGCCGATTTCTTTATCTGGGAGATATCCGAACAGTAAATTTTGTTCTCGATAATCGAAAGTTCCCTTTTTTCAAGTAGAGTCGCCATCGCACCGTGCCCCGCGTCCTTTGCCAATCCCAGCATGTTGATAAGCTCATTCGGCCCAAAGCCGAAGGTGTGAGCCTGGCGGGAAGACGTATCCCTTCTATCCTTTTCAAGTTCCAGGAGCAAACTATCATATAGGCGCCCGATGGGATCTTCAATCAGGGTGTTTCGAAGCTGTCGGTTCAGATTCCATATCCTTTCGGCTAACGAAGAGGTGAGTCTGGAAATCACCTTGGGCTGTTCTACCACCATGCTCTTGAAGTTTGCCCGGTTAACAGCCATGATAATCGAATCCTCATGAGCAATGGCAGACGCGCTCCGCGGTTTATTCTCGAGCAGGGCCATTTCACCAAAAATATCGCCCGACTTCAGCAATGCCAGTAGCACCTCGTTGTTATTGACAATCTTCGTAATCCGAATACTCCCCTTCTGGATGATGAATAGCTCGGGACCGCTCTCACCCTCCGCGAATAGCATCGTGTCTCTTGGGTATTGGCGAATAAACTGAGACGTGTCGGGATTGAGATTGGTCGTTTTCGCATATGGCTTTATTTTTGCCATGCGCTGCCTTGCGAGTTCCACATTCGACCCATTGGGATTGGCCTCGCAGTATTTGTAGTAGGCGTAATAGGCCTGATTGAACTGACTCTGCCTCGCATAGTATTCCGCCACATGGAAAAGGTGCCTCTCGTCAACCTCCGCGGAACTCTTGAATGTCAGGCGGGTAAGGGCCTGGTCCAACTGGCGAACCTGGCGTGAGAATCCGTTGATAATTTTCATGGCCACAGGAGTGTTTCGCTCTATCAGAAGAGAATACTGGTCCGATCGAACAGTAATCAGAGTACAGTCATCCAGGGCAACAGAATTATCGATGTGATTGTGGCTGCTCATCGTGGATACAACGCCGAAGAAGTCGCCGGGCTTCAGAACGAACTCGTCTTCCTCCTCTGGGATTTTCAAGTCCTTCTCAATCCTAACCCTGCCGGAGCGTATTATGTAAAATAGTTTCGCGTTCTTTCCTTCAATGGTGATATAGGCGCCTCTGTTGTAAGTAACCAGACCCAGTTGCAAGGGATTGCTCATAGCAACTCCAAAGAACATCCACTCAGAAGCGGATGCATGCCTGGTGCAGAACTCCTACATAGGACAAACACAGTCAAAACCCCAATCCAAATCTTTACACTCATTCTAAGGATCAATCACAGGCGTCGTCAAGCAATTTCAGCTTCCTGATACACCGAGAAGCTATTGCACAATTCCTTCACTTTGCCGGCTATAATTCCGAGTCTGGTCTCATCTCCATTGGATTTTAGCGCTTCTACGATATAGGAGGCCACTTCCGGCATATTGGCTTCCCCAAGTCCCCTACTGGTGATTGCCGCCGTTCCAATTCTGATGCCCGAGGCAATAGCGGGCGGTTTCGAATCGTAGGGAATCGCATTCTTGTTCACGGTTATACCGGCGATATCCAGCCATTTCTCCGCATCCCTGCCATTGACATTGATGGAGCTTAGATCCACCAGCATCAGATGATTGTCCGTACCGCCTGAAACAAGCCGCAATCCGCTTTCAGTGAGATGACTCGCCAAAACACTCGCATTCTTCTTTACCAACTTCTGATAGACCTTGAAGTCATCCTTTGATGCCTCGCGAAAGGCCACCGCCTTCGCAGCAATAACATGCATCAGGGGGCCTCCCTGTATTCCCGGGAAGACTACACTGTCGATGATCTCTCCCAAATTCTTGACTCTTCCCGATTGCCTTGCGGTAATTCCCATGTCGTTTTCGAAGAGCTTGCCGATCAGGATCAGGCCGCCTCGGGGACCACGAAGTGTCTTATGCGTGGTACAAGTGGTAATATGGGAATGAGGTACCGGCGATGGATGCTCGCCCGCCGCAACCAAACCCGCAATATGGGCCATATCGGAAACCAATAGAGCGCCCGCCTCGTCAGCTATCTCCCGAAACTTCCCGAAATCCAATCTGCGCGGATAAGCCGATGCGCCGGCAACAATGATTCGCGGCCGATGCTTAAGAGCCAATTCGCGCAGATTATCATAATCGACAGTCTCCCTATCCCTGCAAACACCGTAGTTGACGATATTGTAGTCCTTCCCCGAAAAACTGACCGTCGATCCATGACTAAGGTGACCACCCTGGGAAAGCTCCATGCTCAGTATGGTATCGCCATGCCTCATCAACGCCCGGTAGGCGGCCATATTGGCTCCACTACCGCTATGCGGTTGAACATTCGCGTACTCGGCGTCAAAGAGCCCCCTGGCTCTTTTCTTTGCAAGATTCTCCACTATGTCCACATACTCGCAGCCGCCATAGTAACGTTTTGAGGGATAGCCCTCCGCATATTTATTCGTAAGTATCGAGCCGGCCGCCTCCAGCACGGCCCGCGTTACGTAGTTTTCCGAGGCAATTAGCTCTAAGTGGTTTTGCTGGCGAGATAGCTCCAATGATATGGCCGCATTCATTTCCGCATCCGATTCAGCCAGATTTCGCCCGTCAAGCAAGGCATTTCTCCTAATTTAAATAAGCTCCGGGGAAGGATACCCTGTGCAAACTTTGCTTGCAAGCGACATCGATTTTACCGGCGAACCGCCGTTAGCTCGGGAATGGACCACTCGCTCCTATAGCCTTCGAGATTACCCGAAGTCTCCTCATAGGCTCCCTGAAGTGTATAAATCTTTTCCGCCCGGCGTAAGCGCGGTTCAGGCTGCAACGCCGACGAGACTAAAACTCCCCTGGAAAAGGCTATATGTCTTCCCTCTAAGGCCCCAAAATAGTAATCGGCAGTATCTTCAAACTCGGGCAGCTCGGTGTTAAAACCTGCTGGCGAGTCTCCCAATGCCGCATCGACAGGAATCCACCCAATCCCGTTTATCCATATTTCACTCCACCACCAGGGTTTAACCCTATCATCGAAGATAAGAATCCCACCCACCGGCCGAGCCGGAACGCCCGCAGCCCTTGCGATGGAAGTGAACAGGAGACTGTAGCCAAAACTGTCAGCCGAATTACTCGATATATACTCCTCAACCGATCGGCCTTTTGAATCCTCATCAAAAGAAAATCTGTCGATAACATAGTTGTATATGGCCCTCGACTTAGAGCTGCCGCCCCTACTGTTTGCAGTCAAGTCCGAGCTTAAAACGGCAAACAGATTTGGCTTTATCCAATCATCCTGAGCAAGGCCGGCTATTATTTCAGGATGGGAAGGATTATATGGAGTTTCCCTGCGAACGCTTACTTTAACCGAACGGGTTTTTACGAAAATCTGCCTGGCTATACTGATGCTTTCACCGCTCTTTAGGTTGTCCAATCGATAGAGGCTCAGATTTCCTCTCGTATTGATGGGGGAATAGGCCCTCGCGCCATAGGCATCCAGCGTTACCGCCTTCCCTTGGCCTATGCCGGCCTGCGGAGAGGGTATGTGGAGATAAAGCGCATTCCGAGGAGCAGAGTCAACCTCGTCAATGGCAATTCTCTGCCGGAGTGACCAATAAAATGCTTCGCCTTGCAAGATTTCTCCCGCGTCTTCAATTAGTTCCACAGAAAGTGGATTGCTAAAAGTATCGCCTTTTTGGAGATAGACATTCCCGCTGGACGCGCCTTCAGGCATCCAGAATTGAACGGCATTTTCGGTCCACTTGCCAATGCTGCGCGCCTCTACATAAAGGCTGAGATCTGGACTTTCCGCACCCAGACGTAATGCCGTATCTCGGCTATTTACCCAGATACGCCCGCTGCCTCGCTTGTTCCCGAAGTTTTCCCCATACAGGGTTATGGACTCTCCGATCCGGAGTTTCTGAGGTTCAGAGTATTTGATGTAGGCCGCTCCGGGCAGCCAGGGGCCGTACTCAATCCCCGGAAAATGACCTTCGTCACCGAGAACCACCCCATTGGAAATGCCGGAGGGAGTTTCAACCTTGACGATTACTGTGCCATCTCTGCGGGGAACCTCCGCGAGAATACGATTATCCTCCCATTCCAGGATTCCGGCCGAACCGAGTGGAAAGGAACCGATAAAGAGCTTCGAATCATCCATCTTTCTGCCAAAGGCTTTTCCTCGAATCTCTATCTGTTCACCTGGGGCAGCCGTGAGTTTGTCTAACCCGAGAATTGCCGGTTTTCTCTGATACCTTACAACCAGCACGATAAGGAGGCTCAAAGCCACACATAAAACCGCCGCGCCTGCCCAACGAGAAATAACAACACCTCTCACTTGATTTTGGACGACTCCTTCGAGAGTTTGAATTGAGCGGTGGAATCCAATGCAGATTCGATCGCATCGCGATCTTCCTTGCTCAGAGTATCCAGGTAGGGGGTTACCTCAATGGTCATCCGAACCTCCACATATTCGATAGGACCAGAGGGACGACCCAAGGGGTAGTAGTACACCGCATCCCGATATCCCACTGTGAGACTCGTGAGCGTACTCGAGTACTCCGAGTCAACCCAAGTTTCACTTCTGGCCACAAGAAGCAGCCTGTCTTTTTCGGAAGGATAAAAGGTAAAGCCTACTTTGAGGTGGGAATTCTCACCGTACAGGTTCACTTCCACCGGCCGCCCCGGAACCGTAATTTTCTCTACCCTGGTTTCCCATGTTTTAACCTGACCGTCAATTATGCGTACGTCCACATCGACTAGCAGGTACAGAGCGTCTTCGAGGAGCTTCTTGACATTGATGGAATCTGCATTTTCCCGCGCTCCGGACAGGGTTGGGACACAGAAGAACAGAAGCGCTTTGGCAAAAAGGCCGAATTTGGCGGGCGACACTGTCAAGGTTCTCTTCCAGCAGCGGCTGATCTCACCATCAAAGGATCGCCAAGGGGGGTGAAAGGCAGAGGCAGGGTGTATATCGATTCTAGTTCGGGATTTGCCTTCTCCTCCTCGAGGTAGCCAAGCAGACTCTCCAGTTCGTCCGGAGAGACTGAAAGAGTTATCACTGTGGATTCATGGGGAATCGCAGGGATTCCGCCTATGGGTCTGGAGACAAAATTCAACACTCCAAGGATTGGAATCAATATGAGCGCGGCAACAAGCAGCGGCAGGGGTATCATAACCCTCATGGGCCCACGCATTCGCGCCAGCTTTGCCTCTCCTGCATAATGCCAGAATCTGCGATAGCCGTCCGGACCGCCTTCAATGTGGGGGCCTTGCAGGCTTTTTCTCTGGGATTCGAATATGCGCAGCGCAGAACGGCATGCCCGACAAGACAGTATGTGCTTGCTCAACGATTCTCGCTGGCGATCTTTCAATTCTCCATCGAAGTAAGCTGAAAGTTTATAAGCCTTGGGGCACATATAAATCTCCCTTTCGCAGATATTTTAACAAATGCTGCCTGGCACGAAAAATTCTGATTTTGACATTGTTTTCGGTAATGTGAAGTATCCGAGCGATAATCGAATAGGGGTATCCGGAGTATTCTTTCAGTATCAAGGGCACTCTAAGTTTATAGGGTACTTTGAGCAAGGCCTTCTGAACGTGTTTTCGTGATTCATCGGATAAGACAGCGATCTCGCCCTGATTCAGTGATTTGCTCATCGGCCTGTTCGCAAAATCCCTATAGACCTCTCGTTCGCGGCGAGCTCTTTTCTCATGGCTTAGCGCCAAATTCTTCACCACCCGTATCAGCCAATATCCAGCCTCCCTGCCCCGAGGTAATCGCCTTCTTCGCTCGTAATACCTCAAAAAGGCCTCCTGGCAAAGTTCCTCGGCCACCTCCTGGCTGCCGCATATCCGCCAGGCTATACGGAGCAGCTGAGGGTAGAACTCGTCGAAGAGCTCTGAAAATGTTTGGTCGGCCCCTTCTTCCCTATTCATGATAACAACCTAGGAGCCGGGAGGTTACTCTTCTTCCTGGGTTTCAAATTCATCAAATTCTTTCCACCCTGGAACCGGTCGGGTGATCGCTCACCTTCCATCCCAGTTTAAGAAGCCTATTCCTGATTTCGTCGGCAGCGGCCCAGTTTTCAGTCTCTCTGGCTCTCTGGCGCATATCTAGCAATTTATCCACTTCCCCGCCAGGCTTCGCTTCGGAATCTCCGACGCCAGAGAGATTCAAGGCGAGCACCCTATCCATTTCAAGGACCGCGGCCAGCCTATGCTCCGGGTGAATGCTTCTGTCTTTCAGAAGCAGCCACAGCTCCGCCAATGCTCTTGGAGTGTTCAGGTCTTCACCGAGAGCTGCGTGGAAGGATTCCAACCTGAGAGTACCTCTATCCCCAAACCTATAGATGGCTTCCCCGCTCGAATTCGCTCTGCTGGCGCTGCCCCTACCATCCTTTTTTTTGGCTTCGACTTCCTCTTTTAGCGTAGCAATGCGACGATTCAGGGACTTCCTGGTCATTCGGGCATTGTTCAGCAGGTCCCGAGAGTATACGAGCTGGGTGCGATGGTGGGCGCCTAACAGGAAGTAGCGGTAGTCAAGAGGGTGGTAGCCCATGTCACAGAGGTGTTGGAGTGTGATGATTTCGCCCTCGCTCTTCGATAGCTTCTGATCCTTCATGATAAGGAATTCGTTGTGTATCCAGTAGTTCACCCAACGATGACCCAGGGCGCCCTCGCTTTGTGCGATTTCATTGGTATGATGAACCTGGATATGGTCTATACCGCCCGTGTGTATGTCGATTCGCTCACCCAGGTATTTCATGGACATTGCGGAGCATTCGAGGTGCCACCCTGGATAGCCCCTGCCCCAGGGAGAATCCCATAGCATGGCCTGGTGTTCGAATTTGCTTCTGGTAAACCAGAGTACGAAGTCCTGTGGGTTGTGTTTGTTTTCATCGACATCCACCCTGCTGCCATGCTGCAGATCTTGCCTGCCGATCAGGGCCATCCGACCGTAATCGGGGATTTTGGCGGTATCGAAATAGACATTTCCCCTCTCCACATAGGCCATTTCGCGTTCGATTAGGCGTTGAACCAGCTCTATCATCTCGGGAATGTGCCTGGTAGCCCTGCATGCTATGTGGGGGGAAAGTATGTTCATACGCTCTATATCCTTGAAGAAGACCCTGGTGTAGAATTCAGCGATTTCCCATACGGACGCCTTCTGTCTTCTGGCGCCCTCCAGCATCTTGTCTTCACCGCTGTCGGCGTTGTCGCTCAGGTGTCCCACATCTGTTATATTCATTACATGTCTCACCTGGTAGCCGAACTGGATGAGAGTGCGACGCAGTATATCCCAATGGGTATAGGCTCTGAGATTACCTATGTGGGCGTAGTCGTAAACTGTTGGGCCGCAGCAGTACAGACGAACCCTGCAATCTTCAATGGAAATGAATTTTTGGAGTTCGCGGCCATCTGAATTATAAAGCTGAAGTTGGGGGGTGTGCATGTTACTCCAATTTCAGGCCGAGGCATGTCGGATTTTCGGCACTCGCGCTGAATTTTGGCAATGCCTGAAAAACTCGCCGATGCGGCTTTGACGCGAGCTTTCTCCTTGCTCCTGTCTGTTCTTGGACATAGTATTATAGTGTGCCAAAAATAACCAAATCGGCGAGTATATTCAACACCAGGGGGATTCTTCTTGAACAGGAGCCCATGTGGAGCCATACAAGCTTCTCGATTGGGGGCAATTCCGACTTCTTTGCCGTTCCGTCTGATTTGGAAGACCTGCGCAACCTGCTTCTCAATGCGCGCCATGCAAACTTGGGGACCTTCATTCTGGGAGGTGGTTCAAATCTACTGGTGGCCGATTTGGGGATTCGGGGTCTGGTTATTGATATGAGAAATTTCGATTCATTCGAATCTCGAAGAAATACCCTGATATTGGGCTCGGGGTTGCCAGTATCGGATGCCGCGTGGCGCGCGGGCTCGGCTGGAATGGCCGGCCTGGATTTTCTTTTTGGGATGCCGGGAACGGTGGGAGGGGCCCTGTGGATGAACGCCAGGTGCTACGGCGCGCAAATATCGAACTTTGTCGATTGGGTTGAAGTGATGGACTGGGAAGGGAGGGTTGGAAGAATGCTCGTGCCGGGGGATGAGTGGGGTTATAAAAAATCCCTGTTTCAGAGAGGAGATTACATAATCATCAGGGCTGGGTTCAAGATTGCTCAGGGCGATTCGGAGACACTTAAGCGTTCAATGCTCGAAAAAAGGGAGGATAGGCTTGCAAAGGGACACTATAGGTTTCCCTGTGCAGGCAGTGCATTCAAAAACAACAGAAAGTTCGGGGCACCCTCGGGAGTCCTGATAGATCGCTGTGGAATGAAGGGGTATAGGGTTGGCGGCGCGGCGATTTCGGCCTGGCATGGGAACATTGTTATCAACGATAGAGGCGCCGCAGCAGCCGATATAGAGACAGTCCTGCTTGCGGTTGCAAGGCGTGTCGAGGCAAAGATCGGGGTTCGGCTGGAACGAGAAATTCTCTTTGTTGGAGACTGGAATAATGAGTGATGGCCCAGGGGGACTGACGCACTTACTTGAAGCAGATAGCGAGAAGCTTCGGGAGCTGCTTGAAAAACTATCCGTGGCGGATTTGGCCGGGGGTTGGTATGAGCTCGACGATCAGCAGGCGCTCAAGCTCTTTCTTGCCCTAGAACAGCACACCCGGGGCGAATTGATTGCCGAACTCTCGAATGCCGAGCAAAAATCTCTGGTGGCGGCGCTTTCCTTTCAGGCCACGCGAGACCTGCTAGAGGTTATGGACCCTGATGACCTTGTAGACCTTATTCAGCAGGTTTCCCCGGAGATTCGATCTGAGGTGATAGGCCAGCTAAGCGAAGAGGTTCGCAAAGAGGCGGAATTCCTTTTGCGCTTCGACGACGATGACGCCGCCGGCCTGATGACCACGCGCTACGCCGCTATCAGGGCGGACATCACCGCGAATCAGGCCCTAGTTTTTCTCCGTCGCGCTCCGGAGGAGCTGGAAACTATCTACTATGTCTATGTTGTGGATGGTCTGCAGAGATTGATAGGGGTTGTTTCTTTGCGGCAGATTTTGATGACTGCGGATGAGGTAAGAATTGTCGACGTAATGGAACGCAGCATTGTCAGTGTTCGAGAGGATACTGATCAGGAGGAAACGGCGAGGGTTCTGGAAAACCATGATTTAATCGCGCTTCCCGTCGTAGACAGATGGAACCGACTTCTGGGCATAGTAACCTTCGACGATATGATTGACGTTATCCGCGAGGAGCAGAGCGAGGATATCTACCGCATGGGGGCTATCGGGGGCGATGCGGAGGCCTATCTTGAATCATCGGTTGCGCGCCTTATTTGGCGTCGTTTACCATGGTTGGTTCTTCTATTGCTGGCGGGAACGATTACCACCAATGTGCTGGCCGGTTACAGGGATCTAATTGCCAGATTTGCCTTTCTTGCCCTCTTCATCCCGGTAATAACCCAGACAGGAGGAAACTCCGGTACTCAGTCCTCAACACTGATAATACGAGGTCTTGCGACTGGTCATTTGCATTTTCGATTAATAGGCAGGGCTCTCTCGAAGGAACTTGCCACGGGAGTGGTAATTGGCCTTGCAACGGGCGGAATAATCTTCCTACGAAGTTTTTTCCTTCCGCCGGGTCTGGAAGGCATGGAGGCCCTTGCGATTGGCATTTCGCTGGCGTCGGTGGTTTTTTTTGCAACTCTGATGGGTTGTCTAATGCCCTTCATCATCTCCCGTTTCAATGGTGATCCGGCGACGGCCGCTGGGCCGCTGATGACTACCCTGATCGATATAGCGGGTCTTACCGTTTATTTCGAAGTTGCAAAACTCCTGCTTACCTAGCCCTAAAAGCTGGCATTATCCGGTCCTATCGGCCCAGGCGTCTGAGTAAAACCCATTCCAAAAATGCCGCATGAATTTGCCAGGCATCTTTGCCATAGCCGCCGGCCGTAAGCCATAGCGAGGGCACCCCGGCGCGTTCGAGAAACAAATAGGTAAATCTGTCCCTCTCTGTTATCTCCTCGAAACTGAGTTTGAGCAGCTGTGTGGAGGTTAAAACGTCGTTTTCCCAGGGATCCGCGCCGGCTAAGACAATCGCCAAATCCGGCCTGGAACCAGTTTTCAGTTTCTTACAGGCGTCCTCGAGCCGCTCCAAATACCACTGCTCTTCCCCGCTCTCGATTGGAACATCGATATCGCTTGGAGTCCACGAAGGGTGGTTTTTGGGAAGCGAACCATCGATGGGCCAGCCCCGAGCCATGTGAATGCTCAAGGTTGTTACTTCCTTTTTCTTTGCGAATATGGCGGCCGTACCATCGCCCTTATGCGCATCTAGGTCTATAACCCAAACTCCGTTTACGGCCTGTTCAGCCTGCAGCCTGCATATTGCCAAGGCCGTGTCGTTTAGGGGGCAAAATCCATGGCCAAAATTCCGATGTCCGTGATGGGCGCCTCCGCCAAGGTAATGGCAGAAACCTCTATCCAGCGCAATTCTGGATGCCCTATAGGTTCCGACCTCCATTTTCAGCAGGCGGGGTATCAAGTCTCTTAGGGGTTTCTTGGCATTCTCTGGTTTCCAGCGGTTGCGGGTACCATCGGGATTTACCAGCTCAAAGGCCGATATCAATCTACTCTCCGCTCTAGAATCAAAAAAACCGCTGACATAATCTTGGGTATTAACCCTAAGCAAATCATCCAGAGTGTATATACCTTCAAATCCTTCGACTAGCCAATTGGATTTTGCCTCTTCCAATCTACGGTTTTTGCTCAGGGCCGAGAGCGCATTGGACTTCCTTGAATCGAGGGTTGGAATTTCGATGCCAAACTCCGGGAAATTCAGCTCGGTTCTTTTATCAAATAGGACCATTAACGAGTATAGTTTCAAGTTTGGGATATGGAGTAAAGCCCATCGAGTTTCGACATTGGGAGGGCCATCCGCATACCTTGCGCGGATGAAGGGAATAATTGTATCGCTGTAATTCCATCCCGCCAAATTGATGTGGGGGGTCAGTTAGTTTGAGAAAATGGAATATTTGGTGTTAGGAGCTGTAATTATTTGTGGAATAAATGGTTAAAGCAATTTTGGAGACAGCAATTTCTTGCGGACAAAATGAGAAGAAATGA